>Ga0182742_1003179_pt1 | contig 16577 bp, 15 predicted proteins | sample eDN5th37CBELigMG_FD_128880 | JGI IMG/M metagenome (GOLD analysis project Ga0182742, IMG submission 128880) | Enriched Miracle-Growth compost microbial communities from Emeryville, California, USA - eDNA 5th pass 37_C BE-Lig MG (version 2)... ...
GAAGACGTGGATGGCCGCGACAAGCGCGGCCATGACGGAGAGGCAATGACGAAGGGGCGAATGCACCGTCATCCTCCGCCCTCACCCCGAGGAGCAGCGCCGCTGCGTCTCGAAGGATGATCCAGCGCCCTCCGGAGACGCCCTCTCCCTCGAAACGGTCCCTTACGGGACTTCCTCAGGACGAGGGCTAGGGGCGGAGGACAGGATGAGGGCTGCGTGGTGCACCGGGCTGCGGGCTGCGGGACTGGAACCGGGGGATGGCCGGGCCAGGCCCCGGGGACCACACTTTGCTGACGCTGCGTTTCCCGAAGGCCCGGATGGCCGGACCGAACCCTGGCCTGACGCGAAACTCCGGTCGTTTTCGCCCCATGACCTTGCGGAAATCGCGCCAAGCTCTGGAAAGACTTGGTTTTCCCCTTCCCCCGTGCCCGCCTTTTGGCTAAGAGGGCGTTTCGGCTTCGCCTCGCGGAGCTTCACGGAACACCCCTTCACGATGATCAACGTCCACGTACTCAACGGACCCAACCTCAACCTGCTCGGCCGCCGGGAGCCTCAAATCTACGGCAGCACAACGCTGGCGGATGTCGAGACGCTCGTGCGCGACAGGGCCGAGGCCATGGGGGTGGCGATCACGTTCCGCCAGTCGAACCATGAGGGTCATCTGGTCGACTGGATCCACGAGGCGGGAGCGCAGGGCGCGGGCATCGTCATCAATGCCGGCGCCTATACCCACACCTCGATCGCTCTGCGGGATGCCATCTCCGGCAGCGGCGCACCGACGATCGAGATCCATCTTTCCAACGTTCATGCTCGCGAAGGCTTTCGCCATCGCTCGCTCATCGCACCCGTGTCGGTCGGCGTGATCTGCGGTTTCGGCCCCAGGAGCTATCTGCTCGGCCTGGAAGCGGTTCACCAGGTCATGGTCGAGCGGGCGCAGCTTCAGAAGCCCTCCGAGCACTAGTTCCTCAAGATAAAGAGGTGAGCCCCATGGCCAAGGACAACCCATTCGATCCCGACCTCGTCCGGGAGCTGGCGAATCTGATCGCCGATACGGATCTCAGCGAGATCGAAGTGGAGAAGGGCGACCTTCGCATCCGCGTGGCGCGCACGATTCACGCGGCCATGACGGTTCCGGTCGCGGCTCCGGCGGCTCCCGCCGCTCCGGTCGTCGCCCCGCCTCCGGCGCCGTCCGAGACCTCTGTCGCGAAGCCCGCCGCTCCCCATCCGGGCACCGTGCTCTCCCCGATGGTCGGCACCGCCTACCGCAAGCCCTCGCCCGACGCCAAGGCCTTCGTCGAGATCGGCTCCAAGGTCCAGGCCGGCGACAAGGTCCTCCTCGTCGAGGCCATGAAGACCTTCAACGAGATCGTCGCTCCCCGCGCCGGCACCGTGACCGCCATCTTTGTCGAAGACGGAACCCCTGTTGAATACGGCGAACCCCTCCTCGTCATCGAGTAAGGCGCGACATGTTCGATAAGATCCTCATTGCGAACCGAGGCGAGATCGCCCTGCGCATCCTGCGCGCCGCGAAGGAACTCGGGATCGCCACCGTGGCGGTGCATTCCACCGCCGATGCGGACGCCATGCATGTGCGCCTCGCGGACGAGAGCGTCTGCATCGGCCCGCCTGCGGCCCGCGACAGCTACCTCAACATCCCGGCCCTGATCGCCGCCTGCGAGATCACCGGCGCGGACGCCATCCACCCCGGCTACGGCTTCCTGTCCGAGAACGCCCGCTTCGCCGAAGTGCTGGAAGAGCACCACATCGCCTTCATCGGCCCCAAGGCGGAGCACATCCGCATCATGGGAGACAAGATCGAGGCGAAGCGCACCGCCAAGCGCCTCGGCATCCCCTGCGTGCCGGGCTCCGAGGGCGGCATCTCCGACGAAGCCGAGGCCCGCAAGGTCGCCAAGCAGATCGGCTATCCGGTCATCATCAAGGCGGCCGCCGGCGGCGGCGGACGCGGCATGAAGGTGGCTCGCAACGAGTCGGATCTCCTCCACGCCCTGCAGACCGCCAAGACGGAGGCGAAGGCCGCCTTCGGCGACGACGCGGTCTATATCGAGAAATATCTCGAGAAGCCCCGCCACATCGAGATCCAGGTGCTCGGCGACGGCAAGGGCAACGCCATCCACCTGGGCGAGCGCGACTGCTCCCTGCAGCGCCGCCACCAGAAGGTCTGGGAGGAAGGCCCCTCGCCCGCCCTCAATGTCGAAATGCGCGAGCGCATCGGCGCCATCGTGGCCAAGGCCATGCAGGAGCTGCAATACGCGGGCGCCGGCACCATCGAGTTCCTCTACGAGGACGGCCAGTTCTACTTCATCGAGATGAACACCCGCATCCAGGTGGAGCACCCCGTCACGGAAATGATCACCGGCATCGACCTGGTGAACGAGCAGATCCGCGTGGCGGCCGGCCATCCCCTCTCGGTGAAGCAGGAGGACATCAGGATCGACGGCCATGCCATCGAGTGCCGCGTGAATGCCGAGCATCCCTCGACCTTCCGCCCCTCGCCCGGCACGATCAGCTATTTCCACCCACCGGGAGGCCTGGGCGTGCGCGTCGATTCGGCCGCCTATCAGGGCTATCGCATCCCGCCGCATTACGATTCCCTGGTGGGCAAGCTCATCGTCCATGGCCGCACCCGGAACGAATGCCTCATGCGCCTGCGCCGGGCGCTCGACGAGTTCGTTGTGGACGGCGTGGACACGACGCTGCCGCTCTTCCGCACCCTCGTGCGCAACCCCGACATTCAGAACGGCCTGTACGATATCCACTGGCTCGAGAACTTCCTGAAGACGGGCGGGCTGTCCGAAACGGAATAGGATTGGGCTATGGGCTCCGCTTCCTCCATGTCGGCTTCAGTGCGTTACGGAAGAATCGAACTCTTCACGTATTCGCCTCATCCGATCGGGAGGAAGTGACCGTCGATATCGACGCGAGCGTCCGGCCCGACATTGCGGACAAGCTGCCGGACCTCGCCAAGGTGGCGTCCGACAGCTTCGATGCCGTCTATGCCTCGCATTGCATCGAATGCTGATATCCGCACGAGATCCCGATGGCCCTTCGGAACTTTCGACGGGTGCTCAAGAAGGAAGGTGTGGTCGTGATCCGATGCGCCGCCTTCAAACAAATGGTTGCCGCCCCAGCACGGAAAGGGCACCATCGAACGGCCCACGAGCTGTGAGGCCTCGCGACCAAGGAGTCCAAGACTTCTGACGAAATGAGGAATCTCATCAGAATCTCCATGACGCCGGTCTGACTTCCCGCTCGGACTTTTCTATTTATGCCAGGACACGCGGTCGGGTATGCAAGTGAATGAGCCGATCTCCTGACGATACCATCTCCATCACGCCTGAGATCCTCCTGAAAGCCTATGCGGCTGGCATCTTTCCCATGGCGGAGGATGCGGACGACCCGTCCCTCTTCTGGGTCGAGCCCCGGGAAAGGGGCATCATCCCGCTCGATTCCTTTCACGTGCCCAAGCGCCTGGCCCGCACGGTCCGCTCCGGCGAGTTCGAGGTCCGCGTCGACCACGATTTCGACGCCGTGATCGCCGGCTGCGCGGCGCCCGCTCCCGACCGGGAGAAGACCTGGATCAACCGTCGCATCCGGGATCTTTACGGGGAATTGTTCGACGTCGGCTTCTGCCACACGGTCGAGGTTTACCGGGAGGGCCGCCTCGTGGGCGGCCTCTATGGCGTGCGCCTGAGAGGCGCGTTCTTCGGCGAGAGCATGTTCCACACCGAGCGCGACGCCTCGAAGGTGGCCCTCGTCCACCTCGTCGCGCGGCTCAAGCGTGGCGGCTTCATGCTCCTCGATACGCAGTTCGTCACGTCGCACCTGGCGCAGTTCGGCGCCATCGAGGTCCCCCGCCGCAGCTACAAGCAGATGCTGCGCACGGCCATGGAGCACGAGGGCGATTGGAACGTCTGGCCCACGGGCCGGGACGTGAGCGGCGAGGCCATCCTCGCCGCGCTCTGAGGGACTCAGCGGTCCGTGTTGATGAGGGGCGCGTTCCGGTTGAAATCCGGAGTGGCGCGCCGCGCGGGCTGCCGCGGCTGCGGCGGAGCAGCGTTCAGCGGGGGAGCGGGCGGCAGGGGCCGCGCGGAATCGCCCGGCGCCGCGCCAGGCGCAGGACGATTAGGCTCAGCCGAACCGCGCTGCGGGTTCGGCTCGATCGGCGGCGGCTCCTCCGGGGCTTCCCTGGGCTCTGAGATCACCTCGGTCCCGCCTTTGCAGTCCACGAGCCAGATGTCGTAGACGGGATGCTCGATGCCGTGCAGGCCGGGGCTCGAGGCGAACATCCAGCCCGAGAACACCTTGCGTGTACCGCCGTCGGTGCCGGTCTCCTCCACCTCGACGAACGAGGTGGTGTTGGGGGTCTCGGTGGGCGGCTTGGTGAAGCAGGCGCGCGGCGTCATCTGGAGAGCGCCGAACTGCACGGTCTCGTCGATCTTCACCTCGAACGACACGATGCGCCCGGTGATCTTGTCGAGACCGGAGAAGACCGCCGTCGGGTTCTTGATCCTGTCCGCCTGGGCCGCACTCGCCATGCCGACGACCGATGCGAGCACCAGGGCGGCCCGCGTCCATTCGAACATCATTGTCTTGTCCATGCCCCTTGTGAACTGGCCGTACAGCCAAGAAAGCCCCATACCGGTTGAGCAACGCGATAACACGCGAACCACGATGGAAAAAGGGCCGGAGAGGCGCAGCGCCCCGACATGCCCGATTCGCCCGCGCCTTTTTGAGGCCGGGCTCCGGGCCGGGATCACCGCTCCAGAGGATTGGGCGCGGGCTCCCTCATGGGATCGCCCGCCTTCTCCCGGCGCTCGAAATGAGCCGTGGAGCAGGCCACGGAGCACAGAAGGCCCCTTTCCGACCAATAGGACGGGCCGTTCTCGATCTTGCCGGCGTGATAGGCGAAATCGGCGTGGCCGTAAGGCAGGCCACACTCGATGCAGGTGCGTGAATTGAGGCGCTTCAGCATGACGGAATCAGGAGCGGGGCCAGCCGGGCCCTACTCGCCCGGTGTCCAGGGAACGTAATCGCCGGTGGCGGCGGGACGCTGGCCCACCGAGAGCTGGGAACCCTGCGGACGATAGGCCTGGGGCGTGCCGGTCATGTTGGGCACGTAAGCCCTTTCCCAGGAGCGCGGCTGGTAATTCTCCTCGCTGGGAGGCACGTCGCCGTTGTGACAGAGCCAGGCGCGCCAGCCGGGAGGAACCTTCGAGGCGTCGGCCTCGCCGTTGTAGATGACCCAGCGGCGCTCGGCGCCCACATTCGAGTCGATCGGTTGCGGCTGCGTGTACCGGTAATAGCGGTTGCCGAACTCGTCCTGGCCCACGAACTGCCCCTTCCGCCACGTAAAGAACCGGGTGCCGAGGGTCTGTCCGTTCCACCAGGTGAAGAACTGGATCAAAAACTGTTTCATGCGTCTGCCATAGGGGTCGGAAAGCTGGCCGGAATATGGCGTCGGATTTTCGAGAAGTCCAGGAAGGATATGGGCCGATCAAGGACTTTGTCCGGATCGGCGGAAAGGGGGCGGGAAGCGCCCCCTTGCGGAATGTTGGCTCGCGATAGGTTTTAATAGGCGATGAGCATGTGGGCGGCGGCGTCCCAGGTGAGGTTGCCGCCGTAATTCTCCAGGACGATCTGGTACTTGTTGTCCACCAGCACCGTGGTCTGGTAGCCGATCACCGGCGTGACCCCGCTCCAGCTGATCAGCTGCTGGCGGGCAAAGCTCACCGCCCCGGCCCCGTCGATCCGGAGCACATCGCCCGCCTCCAGGTCCTTGATCCGGTCCACCAGCACCGGAGCCGCCGGATAGGTCTGCCCGTCCCGGTCCGTCGCCACATCGAACACGAAGGTGTCCCGGCCCGCGCCGCCATACAGGATGTCGAGCCCGGAGCCGCCCTGCAGCGTGTCGTTGCCGTCGCCGCCATAGAGCGTATCGGCGCCCGCCCCGCCCCGCAGCACGTCGGCCCCGACCCAGCCGGTGGCGAAGTCGTCCCCGTCCCCGCCCTCCAGGGTGTCGTCGCCATTGGCGCCGTCGAGATAATCGTTGCCGGCATTGCCGCGCATCAGGTCATTGCCGTCCTGGCCGTTCAGGCTGTCGGCGCCCTCGCCGCCCTCCAGGCTGTCGTGACCGGCCCCGCCCAGGAGCGTATCGTCGCCGAGTCCGCCGAACACCTGGTCGTCGCCCTCGCCCCCGTCGAGGCTGTCCCGGCCCGCCCCGCCCAGCAGCACGTCATGGCCGGCATGGCCGTAGAGCGTGTCCGCCCCGTTGCCGCCGCGCAGGACGTCGCTATAGACGCCGCCCACCACCACGTCATGGCCGTCGCCGGCATCGATCACCGCGCCCGAGGCGGTCAGTCCGCCGGCCCGGCCCTCGTCGCGGCCGGTGCTCAGCCAGTGCTCGTAGACCCAGGCGTCGGAGAGGTTGTTGGCGCTCTTGTAGACCAGGATGTCCGGGTTGGCCGCCAGGTAGCCGGCGAGATCGAAGGCGGTGCCCCAATCGGCCCCGGCGGCCCGGCCCAGCCCGTGCCAGCCGCCCTCGCGGCCCTCGAAGCGCCCGGCCAGGAGCCAGTGCTGATAGACCCAGGCGTCGGAGAGGGCGAGCGCCGCCTTGTAGGCGGCCACGTCCGGGTTGCGGGCGAGGTAGTCGGCCACGTCGAAATCGGCCGGGTTGGCGGTGCCGACCGCGATGAAGTCGTTGCCGGCGCTGCCGATGACGTTCTCGATGTCGAACAGCCGGTCGCCCTGGGCCTCGCCGCGCTGGCCCATTCCGGTGGCCAGGTTGATCCACACCCCCTCCCCGCCGAGGCCTGGGGCGCTCGTCGCATAGCTCACCGTGTCGATGCCGGCCCCGCCCGAGAGAATGTCAGCCCCGCGGCCGCCCGCGAGAAGGTCATTGCCGTCGCCGCCGGAGAGGATGTCCGAGCCCGCCCCGCCAATCAGCGTGTCGTGACCGGCCGCGGCAAGGATCATCCCCGAGCCTTCGAGCCGATCGTTGCCCGACGTGCCGATGAAAGCATCCAGGGAATATCGAGGTGTCCCGTCGACGGCATTCCCACCCACCCCGTCATCATGGACATGACCGGGATCGAAGTGTTCGTCATAGGTCTCACCGTCCCACAAAGGATCGGGCGCGGTTCCGTGTGGGGATCCCAACGGTTCGCCGTAGATGACCTGATGAAGCTCGAGCATGAAGCGGTTGAATTCCAGGCCCAACCTGTCGATGTAGCCCGGCTCAGGTATGGCGATGAGCTGGGGCGCACGAATATGAATGTCGACGTAGACCAGGTTGCCGTTCTCGTCGAGGAAACTGTCACTGGTGATCGGGTTGTCGGAGCAATAATCCTCGGTACCCAGATTGTCGGAGGCCGCCGTCGATTCATCGTAGGACGATCCCGTTCCGACGCCTCCCGTGGGATTGCCCGTGATGGGACCTCCGTTCACGGCAGTGCCGCCATACCCGCCGTTAGGGAGGGCGCCACTGAGAATACGATCCAACTCCGCTAGCAGGATCTCTGTGGCAGTCGCCATGCTCGTCTCCATGGAGGTTCAGTTCTCATGGGAAACGCTAGCCTAAAATGATATGTAATCAAGTTCTACATAACCGAATTACCTTCGTAATGCCGATGTCAATCTCAGGTTGCAGAGTGCGCAACCCCATTTCATCTTCCAACCTGCTGTCGCGCCGACGGGACTGCTCTTGGCATTGTCGATCTTTTACATGAGAACAGCACTCGAAATAATGATACTTTATTTCTCATAAATTATTCACAGGCTGAACATTGAAGGTTCCTGTCACCTATAGGTTGCGCAACCCTCGGCAGCATGGCCGTTGCGCTTCCTGAACCGCGAAGCGCGCCACCTATAGCGACGCATTCCTTAGTTCGGCCCTCGAATGCGAGGCCGGTCGGGCTCGCCGCCGCGTCAGGCCGATTCGAGGCAAAACGAGTTCCAGGCGCCAGACCGATTCGCTCAAGAGGCGCATCGGCATATCTTCCTTGCTGCGTCAGGTTTTGCGGCGGCTCTCAGGCCCCTGTCCGGCCTGTCCGCCGGACATCCGGTGCCGGCTGGCCGCTGAATCATTTTGCCCGGACCGGCCCCGCGTTAACGATGAATTATGCACCGGGAATTCCGCCCCTGGAATTGAGGCCTGAGGATTCTGAAAGGATTCTCTTGGGCTTAGCCAGTTTTCCACATTTTTAACACCTGCCCACTATATGTAGTTGGAACAAGGGTCGTCGCTACAAGTTCTTGACGCAGGACCACCAAGATGACTAGCTTGCCGGAGTGCCGATCTGAGACCGGCAGCCCCTCTGCGAGGAGGGGTTGGAAACTCCCAAGAGTCAGCGTCAGGGCCGCGCGGCGAAGCGTTTGCCGCGGGGACTGTGGTGTCCGAAGGAGGCGTTACTCGGACGTGCTGTGTGGCGGTTCGACAAAACGGACCGTGGGGGCGTCAGAACAATTTTGCGGGGCAATCGCTGCGGACAAGTTTCGCAGCACGGGGGCTTTTTGTCTCCGAACTTAAAGGATCAATGAGATGCGGATCGAGCGGCGTTATACGCAAACCGGGCAGTCGCCCTATTCCACCCTCGCCTTCAGGCTCGCCACGAGCGAGATCCGCAATCCGGACGGCTCCATCGTCTTCAGGCTCGAGAACATCGAGGTGCCGGAGACCTGGAGCCAGGTGGCATCCGACGTCCTGGCCCAGAAGTATTTCCGCAAGGCCGGCGTGCCGGCCCGGCTGAAGAAGGTCGAGGAGAACGACGTTCCCTCCTGGCTCTGGCGCTCCGTGCCGGACGAGGCCGCCCTCGCCGAACTGCCCGAAGAGAACCGCTACGGCTCCGAGATCTCGTCCAAGCAGGTGTTCGACCGTCTCGCCGGCTGCTGGACCTATTGGGGCTGGAAGGGCGGCTATTTCTCCTCCGAAGAGGACGCCCAGGCCTTCTATGACGAGCTGCGCTACATGCTCGCCAACCAGATGGTGGCGCCCAACTCCCCGCAATGGTTCAACACCGGCCTGCACTGGGCCTACGGCATCGACGGCCCCGGCCAGGGCCATTACTACGTGGATTACAAGACCGGCAAGCTGACCAAGTCCAAGTCGGCCTACGAGCACCCGCAGCCCCATGCCTGCTTCATCCAGAGCGTCGAGGACGACCTGGTGAACGAAGGCGGCATCATGGACCTGTGGGTCCGCGAGGCGCGCCTGTTCAAGTACGGCTCGGGCACCGGCTCCAACTTCTCGAAGCTGCGCGGCGAGGGCGAGAAGCTCTCCGGCGGCGGCCGCTCCTCCGGCCTCATGTCCTTCCTCAAGATCGGCGACCGCGCGGCCGGCGCGATCAAGTCGGGCGGCACCACGCGGCGCGCGGCCAAGATGGTGGTGGTCGACGTGGATCACCCGGACATCGAGAGCTACATCGACTGGAAGGTGAAGGAGGAGCAGAAGGTCGCCGCGCTGGTCGCCGGCTCCAAGCTCGCCTCCAAGCACCTCAAGGCCATCATGAAGGCCTGCGTGAACTGCGAGGCCGAGGGCGACGCCTGCTTCGACCCGGAGAAGAACCCGGCCCTGAAGAAGGAAATCAAGATGGCGCGCCGGGTCATGATCCCGGACAACTACATCAAGCGCGTCATCCAGTTCGCGCGCCAGGGCTACACCGACATCGACTTCCCCGTCTACGACACCGACTGGGATTCGGAAGCCTATCTCACGGTGTCGGGCCAGAACTCCAACAACTCCGTCTCGATCACCGACGACTTCCTGCGCGCCGTGGAAGCGGACGGCGAGTGGAAGCTCACCGCCCGCAAGGACGGCAAGGTCATCAAGACCCTCAAGGCCCGCGACCTGTGGGAGCAGATCGGCCATGCGGCCTGGGCCTCGGCCGATCCGGGCCTGCATTTCAACACCACCATGAACGACTGGCACACCAGCCCCGCCGGTGGCCGCATCCGGGCGTCGAACCCATGCTCGGAATACATGTTCCTGGACGACACGGCCTGCAACCTCGCCTCCGCGAACCTGCTGCAATTCTTCGACCGCTCGGCGCGCAAGTTCGACGCCGAGTCCTTCGAGCATGCCTGCCGCCTGTGGACCATCGTGCTCGAAATCTCGGTCATGATGGCGCAGTTCCCCTCGAAGGAGATCGCGCAGCTCTCCTACGAGTACCGCACGCTGGGCCTCGGCTATGCCAATATCGGCGGCCTGCTCATGACCATGGGCCTGCCCTACGATTCCGCTGAAGGCCGCTCGCTCTGCGGCGCGATCACGGCGATCATGACCGGCGTGTCCTATGCCACCTCCGCCGAGATGGCGGGCGAGCTGGGCGCGTTCCCGAACTACAAGGCCAACGCGAAGCACATGCTGCGCGTGATCCGCAACCATCGCCGCGCGGCGCATGGCTTGGCGGACGGCTACGAGAACCTCTCGGTCAACCCGGTGCCGCTCGATCACGCCTCCTGCCCCGACCAGGACCTGATCGCCCATGCGAAATCCGCCTGGGACAAGGCGCTGGAACTCGGCGAGGCCAACGGCTACCGCAACGCGCAATCCACCGTGATCGCGCCCACCGGCACGATCGGCCTCGTGATGGATTGCGACACCACCGGCATCGAGCCCGACTTCGCCCTCGTGAAGTTCAAGAAGCTCGCGGGCGGCGGCTACTTCAAGATCATCAACCGCGCCGTGCCCGACGCCCTGCGCGCCTTGGGGTACCGCGAATCCGAGATCGCCGAGATCGAGGCCTATGCGGTCGGCCACGGCTCCATGCGCCAGGCGCCCGCCATCAACCCGGGCTCGCTTCGCGCCAAGGGCTTCACGGACGAGAAGATCGAGGCCGTCGAGAAGGGCCTGAAATCCGCCTTCGACATCAAGTTCGTGTTCAACCGCTGGACCCTGGGCGAGGACTTCCTGACCGGCACCCTCAAGGTCCCGGCGGAGAGGCTCAACGACCCGTCCTTCGACCTGCTGACGTTCCTCGGCTTCTCGAAGGCCGACATCGAGGCCGCGAACATCCACATCTGCGGCGCCATGACCCTGGAGGGCGCGCCCTTCCTGAAGACCGAGCATTACGCGGTGTTCGACTGCGCCAACCCGTGCGGCAAGATCGGCAAGCGCTATCTGTCGGTGGAGAGCCACATCCGCATGATGGCGGCGGCGCAGCCCTTCATCTCGGGCGCGATCTCCAAGACCATCAACATGCCCAACGACGCCACCGTCGAGGATTGCAAGAGCGCCTACATGCTCTCCTGGAAGCTGGCGCTCAAGGCGAACGCCCTCTACCGCGACGGCTCCAAGCTCAGCCAACCGCTCAACTCCGCCCTCATCGCCGACGAGGACGAGGACGCAGAGGATGCGGCGGAAGCAGTCACCGCTCTGCCGGCCGCCGCCAAGGCCGCCCATGTGTCGGAGAAGATCGTCGAGAAGGTGGTCGAGCGCGTGGTCGCCCTGCGCGAGCGCGAGAAGATGCCCGACCGCCGCAAGGGCTACACCCAGAAGGCCGTCGTCGGCGGCCACAAGGTGTACCTGCGCACCGGCGAATACGACGACGGGCGCCTCGGCGAGATCTTCATCGACATGCACAAGGAAGGCGCGGCCTTCCGGGCGATGATGAACAACTTCGCCATCGCGATCTCGCTGGGCCTGCAATACGGCGTGCCTCTGGAGGAATACGTGGAGGCCTTCACCTTCACGCGCTTCGAGCCGGCCGGCTTCGTGCAGGGCAACGAGCGCATCAAGTCCGCGACCTCGATCCTCGACTACGTGTTCCGCGAGCTCGCGGTGTCGTATCTCTCCCGCAACGACCTCGCCCATGTGGATCCGTCCGAGGCCGGCCCCACCACCATCGGCTCGGGCGAAGCCCAGTCGAAGGCGCCGGAGCCCGCCACGGCCATCGTGTCCCGCGGCTTCACCCGCGGCTCGGTCGACCGCCTCATGCTGATCCCCGGCGGCGGCGGTGCCAGCAGCACGGGCGGGACACAGCGCCCGGGCGGCCTCACTGTCGGGGCGAATGCCCTCAAGAGCGAACTCGCCCAGCCCGCCCCGCAGGCGGAGGAAAAGGTCGGCGAAGCCGAGATGTCCAAGCTCGCCTTCTCACCCCCCGCGCCCTCCATGGCCGACAAGCGCGCCGAGGCCAAAATGAAGGGCTATGTGGGCGAATCCTGCCCCGAATGCGCCAACTTCACGCTGGTGCGGAACGGGACGTGCTTGAAGTGCGACACGTGCGGATCGACGACCGGGTGCAGCTGAGCCCATTGGCAACGCCTTTTGTGCGGCACCCGATAGTGCGTCGGCACGAGACGACACCCGTGGAGGATTGTTCTACGGAATGAGAATTGAGGGGTGGGAGATAGCCTCCCACCCTTTTGCTTTTTCGGCGGGCTCGCAGAGAAAAGCGACCTCGTTAGAGTCTCGCCATGCCCCTCAAGCGGCATGTCCGAGAGGCTTTCCCTTCCAGGGATCAAAAGTCGCTCAGAGCCTCTCTCAATCGCTGTCAGCGACATGTGCTGAATTGTTAGACTGATTAAGCGTGTTCACGCGGGATACTGAGCGGGACTGGTTGTGCTCCAACAGGCACGACACTCGTCCCACTTCCCCGATCATCCGGCAGCCCCTGACGGGTTGATGACATCGGCTCAAGACCCTGACGGTGTGAAGCTGGCCCTGGCCGACACCTCTGGATCGGCGCGAAGGTCCGTGCCCAGGATGGAAAAAAATACTGCTATCCGTTGGGTCGGACGCTCGCTCGTCGTTGAGCCCGGATCGCTATTCGGCGGAGCCCTTCAGCGTGACCGCGACGATCCAAACCTGCCCGCTCCATCGTCTGCGGATTGTGGATGCCGCTCGTGTCCGGCCGCCGATCGATCGAGACGCGGGGCGCTGTGCCTCATCCCTCCCAGGAGCGAGCAGAGCCGAACGAAACACGGCTCCAGCATGAACCGGATGACGGAACCGGGAGGCCCTGAATCCAAAGCCTCCCGGTCCGCAGGTCAGGCCGCTTTCACGTCGATCCTGGTTGTCTTCTTCGCGTCCTCGCTCTTCGGCAAGGCGACCGTCAGAACGCCGTTCTTGAAGCGGGCTTCGATCTTATCGGCGTCGACGCCGTCAGGCAGGCGGAAGGAACGCTGGAACGAGCCGTAGCGCCGTTCGGACATGTAGTAGTTGGCGTCCTTCTCTTCCTTCGCTTCCTTCTTCTCGCCCGAGAGGATCAGGCTGCCGTTCGAGAGTTTCACCTCGATGTTCTTTTCGTCGAGACCGGGAAGCTCGGCCGTGATTTCATACTTGTCCGAGTGCTCGACCAGATCCACGACGGGTTCAATGCCACGGCCCGTGGTTCGCCAGAACGGTTCGATCTCGGGCATGCTCCACCAAGTCGACAAGCCGAATCTCCGTCCAAACTCCTCGAACAACCGGTCCATCTCGTGACGCAAGCCGTCGAGCGACGTCAGTCTCGTTCCGACCGGGCTGACCGTCGCTTTGCCAACAGGAAGTTTTGTCGTCTCAGCCATGTAAAGTCTCCTCTAATCATGTCTGTCATGACGGGAGTTCAGGTTGCCAAAGCACGCCTGAAGGGACTTTGCGTTAAATCAAACCGTCGAAAAATCGGGCCCCTGAGTGAAGCGTCTGATGCGCTCAGAGCATCCACCGCTTCGTGAGCAAGAGCGTGTCCAGCAGCCCGTTGCCGAACATCTTCCTCATGCAGGCATAGACGCTTTCTTCCATGGGAAAGAAATCCATAAAGCTGCCACCCGTCGCAATGCGAAGCGGTTTTGATAACGATCAAGGCATCGATCTTCCAGGAATGGCATTCCGCATGCGGTGGCATTCGGAGGCCCGGAATGATGAACCTCGCGCAAGCCATCGCTTCCGGCTCCGAGGCCTGGCATCCGTTGGCTGGAGCGCATCGCTGTCCGCACACGGCCGCGCGACAGCAACGAGTGAAGCAGATCGTTGATCGGCTCACATGGGTCGCGCCGTTCTCAGGAATGGTGGTTCTCCCCTCGGAGGCGAGCACGACACAACAGGAAAACACACCGTAACCCGTCAGGAAAGAGCAGGACGCGATGAGACTTGAGCGCTTGAAGGGACGCGGACCCCTCCTCGAGCGATAATTCAAACGGTCGCGCACCCCACTGGTATCCATCCTCACGAACGGACGGCCGTTGAGCCAGTGGCAGCGACTAGAATTGCTCTAAATCAAGGAAAGATTTCGCTCATCGTATCAGGTGTGAGCAAAGCGAGGCAGGCCAATTTCCGAATGGTTCCTAGGGAGGCACGGCGATGGCCCCTGACGCACGCAAGCAGCAATGGACCCTCTGGTACGTCGCAGCTACCGTGATCGGCGTTTTGCTGATCCAGCAGCTCTGGACGACATACCAGCAAGTCGAGACCATTCCCTACAGCCAGTTCGAGCAGCTTGTCGCCGACGGCAAGGTCGCTCAGGTCACGATCGGGCAGGATACCATCACGGGCGCCCTCAAGGAGCCGAGCCCTGGGAGCGACGCTGCTCCTGCTGAAGGAAACCATCACGGCGGATGATTTCCCGCCGCTGCGCCAATCCGACATGTCGGCGCCCGTCGAAACGGATTGCTTCGAACGCCATGGCACAGAGGTCAGGGGGTAAGGAGCCCCTTGTGATTGGGCCCAACTACGCCATGTCGCTGATGCTTCTCCGGAACCGTGCCAATGAGAGGCTGAACAGGATGGTCCCGATGGCCGCCAGTGCCAGAAGCTGAGGCCAGACCACGGACGGACCTGCTCCCCGGTACAGGATCGCCTGTGCCAGCTTGATGAAATGCGTCGTCGGCGCCGCGAGCATCACGTTCTGCACCAGATCCGGCATGCTCTCGCGCGGCGTCATCCCTCCCGAGAGCATCTGCATCGGGATCAGGACCAGGATGAGCAGCATGCCGAACTGCGGCATCGAGCGCGCGATCGTCCCCATGAAGATGCCCATCGATGTTGTGGCGAACAGGTGCAGGGCCGCGCCCGCCAGGAACAGGGCGATGGAGCCCTCGATGGGGACCGACAGCATCCCCTGGACGACAAACACAAGGGACAAAGCGCAGGCGACGAGCACCACGAGGGCCATAGACCATATTTTTCCGGTCATGATCTCGGTTGGCGTGACCGGCATGACGAGAAGATGCTCGATGGTGCCGTGCTCCCGCTCACGGATCAACGCCGCTCCGGTCAGGATGATCGACAACATGGTGACCTGGTTGATGACCTGAATCACGGCCCCGAACCAGCCCTTGTTCAGCTCGGGATTGAATCTCGCCCGCAGAGCGAGATCGACCGGCAGCGCCGGAACCGCGCGGTAGCCCTGCACGAATGTGTTCACCTCGCCGCTGACGATCTGCTGGATATAGCCGCTGCCGGTGAAAGCCTGGCTCATGCGGGTCGCATCCACGTTGAGCTGGATCGCCGGCTGCCGCCCCGCCAGAACGTCACGCTGGAAATCGGGCGGTATGTCGAGGGCGAAGGTGTCGTGCCCCGCATCCATCCGGGCGTCCATCTCGGCCGGAGTGATCAGCTCGGGCGACAGGAAGGACGGCGGATAGAATGCCGAGACGATGCGGGTCGACAACGGGGAGCGGTCTTCGTCGACGATGGCGATCGGCGCCCGGTTCAATGTTTCCGGCATTGCCGTCGCGGCGGTATAGACGGCGATGGTGAAGGAATAGGCGACCAGAAACAGCATCATCGGATCGCGGGCGAGACTGCGCAGTTCCTTCATGCCGAGATTGAAGATATTGGCCCACCGCATCGGTCAGGTCTCCTGCTTCTTCAGGAGCATGACGCTGAGCCCGATGAGCACCGGCATGGCGATCAGCAGGGGCCAGAAGGAGGACTGCAGATCCCCGAAGCTCAGGGCCTTCGAGAAAGTGCCGCGTGAGATGGTCAGGAAATGGGTGGCCGGATAGATCCGTCCGACGAAGGCGCCGAAGCCTTCGAGCGATGAGACAGGATCGATCATGCCGGAATACTGCGAGGCCGGGATGAGGGTCGCGATGGCCGTGCCGAAGATCGCCGCGATCTGGCTGCGCATGAAGGACGACATGAGCAGACCCATGGCGGTCGCTGCATAGGTATAGGCCACGGCTCCCAGCGCGAGCGTCAGGAAGCTGCCGGTGAGCGGCACGCCGAACACCGTAACGGCCAGTACCGTCAGGAGCAGGAAGTTGAGCATCGCGAGCCCGACATAGGGCAGTTGCTTGCCGAGCAGGAATTCCAGCTTGGTGACTGGCGTGACATAGAGGTTCACGATGGATCCCAGTTCCTTCTCGCGGACTACGCTGAGCGCGGCGAGCATCGCCGGGATCAGCAGCAGCAGGATCGGGATGACGGCCGGCACCATGGCCTTCAGGCTCTCGACGTCAGGGTTGTAGCGGAAACGGGTCTCGATGGTCGCCGGACTTGCCGCTTCGACCTTCGATGACAGCCATTGGCTGTGCATGCCCTGCACGTATCCACTGACGGTCTCGGCCCGCATCGGCATGGAGCCATCGATCCAGGCCCCGATCTGAACCTGCCGCCCCCGGGCGATGTCGCGCCCGAAGCC
>Ga0182742_1003180_pt1 | contig 16575 bp, 16 predicted proteins | sample eDN5th37CBELigMG_FD_128880 | JGI IMG/M metagenome (GOLD analysis project Ga0182742, IMG submission 128880) | Enriched Miracle-Growth compost microbial communities from Emeryville, California, USA - eDNA 5th pass 37_C BE-Lig MG (version 2)... ...
AGCCTGCGGTACTTCAACGTCGTCGGTGCTGGCGGGTCGCCGGGAGCCGTGTCCGCGGGCGTGTGGGACTCGAGTCCGCACAACCTCTTCCCGCTCGTCTTCGAGGCGCTGCGGGAGGGCCGCAATCCTCGCATCAATGGCGACGACTACCCGACACCCGACGGCACCTGCATCCGCGACTACATCCACGTCGCCGACATCGCCGACGCGCACGTGGCGGCGGCGCTTGCCTTAGCGGCTGGCCCGGGCGGCGCGGCCGACCCCCTGCCCGCGGTCATCAACCTCGGCTCCGGCGCCGGCTCGTCCGTCCGCGAGATCATGCGTGCGGTCGCCGACGTGACGGGGATCGCCTTCGAGCCGGAGGTCGCGCCGCGTCGTGCCGGGGACCCCGCGCGGATCGTCGCCGGCGCCGGACTCGCCGGCTCGGCGCTTGGCTGGTCGGCGCGGCGTGGGTTGCGGGAGATGGTGGCGAGCGGCTGGGCCGCCCATCGCGGGGTGTCGCAGGGGGCCGAGGGCCGATGAGCAAGCTCTACTTCCGGTATGGCGCGATGAACTCCGGCAAGTCGACCGCGCTCCTGCAGGCCGCGCATAATTACGAGGAGCGCGGGCAGCACGTCCTCCTCGCTAAGCCCGGCGTCGACACCAAGGGCGACCGCATGATCGTGTCGCGGCTCGGCGTCACGCGCGAGGTCGATTTCACGATCGCGCCCGACGCTGACGTGCATGCCGTCTTCGAGCAGGAGCGGGACCGGGTGCTGGCGGCCACCGGTGAGCGCGTCGCGTGCCTCCTCATCGATGAGGCGCAATTCCTCACGCCCGAGCAGGTCGACGACCTGCTGCGCATCGCCGTCATCGAGGGGGTGCCCGTGCTCGCGTACGGGATCCGCACCGATTTCCAGACGGTCGCGTTCCCCGGCTCGCGCCGCCTCCTCGAGATCGCCCACTCGCTCGAGGAGCTCAAGACGATCTGCCGCTGCGGCCGCAAAGCCCTCTTCAACGGTCGCACCATCGACGGCGAGTTCGTCTTCGACGGGGATCAGGTCGCGATCGAGGTTGGCGAGGTCATCTATGAGTCACTCTGCGCTGCCTGCTACCTCCAGGAGTCCGAGGGGCTCCTCGCCGGCGACTGGCGTCCGACGGGCGGCTACGCAGAGTAGAACGCATCGCCGTCGCGGCCGCCGCATTCCTCTCGAATGTGCATGCTCTCGCCGGATGTATGCGAGATCTCATGCACACCCGACGCGATCATGCACACCAGGCGCCCCGGCCCTCGGTCGGTGAATGCGGGGGTCACCCATCCGGTAGACTTGCTCGGTCGCCGTCGGCGGCAAGCCACGGGGTGTGGCGCAGCTTGGTAGCGCGCTTCGTTCGGGACGAAGAGGCCGCAGGTTCAAATCCTGTCACCCCGACCGCGGAAAATACCTGGTCAGTCGGGATTCTTTCTTCTCGGGCACGGCGGATTGCAACGGCGTTCCTCGGTCGTGCCTCAGAGCCCGTGCGCCCGTAGGATCGGGCGGGTCTTCGCCGTGAGCCAGTCGCGGTAGCCCCGCGGCGCATTCGCGGCCCTGCCGTACATCGCTCGGTAGCGCGACACAAGGTCCGGGCGCTCGCGCTCGAGCCAGGCCATGAACCACTCGCGCACGCCCGGCCGCAGGTGCAGCGCCGCGAAGGTGGCCCCCGCGGCCCCCGCCGCGCGGGCCTGGCGCGCAGCCGCATCGAGGTGCGCTCGGGTGTCGGTGAGGTAGGGGAGCACGGGCATGAGGAAGACGCGCGGCCGCAGCCCGAGGTCGACCGCCGCGCGGATCGTCTCGAGGCGGGCACGGGCCGAGGGCGCGCCGGGCTCGAGGGAGGCGGCGAGGTCGTCGTCGTAGATCGCGATCGACATCGCGACATCGGCCTGGACGCGGCGCGCGGCGGCGGCGAGCAGCGGGAGGTCGCGCCTGAGGAGCGTGCCCTTCGTCAGGACCGAGAACGGTGTGCCCGAGTCGGCGAGCGCATCGATGATCCCGGGCATGAGCCGGTAGCGGCCCTCGGCGCGCTGATACGGGTCGGTGTTCGTCCCGAGCATGACCTGCTGCCGCGACCAGCTCGGCCGGGCGAGCTCGCGGCGGAGCCGCTCGACGACGTTGACCTTGACGACGATCTCCCGGTCGAAGCCCTCCCCCGTGTCGAGATCGAGATACCGGTGGCTCGCCCGCGCGAAGCAGTACACGCAGGCGTGTGTGCACCCGCGATACGGGTTGATCGTCCAGGCGCCGGGCAGTCGCTTCGAGGTGCCGGGCACGCGGTTGAGCGCTGAGCGCGACAGGACCTCATGGAATTTCACGCCCGCGAACTCCGGCGGCTCGACGGTGCGCACGAGCCCCGCGATCCGGCCGCGCTCCATCCCCGGGAGCACGCCGTCCTCGACGGCGTCGGCGACCTGACCTGCCCAGCGCATACCTGCATTCGAACATATCTTCGAATGCGGCGCAACCGGTGACCGGCGACCGCCGCCTATCGCGCGACGAGGGTGAGCACGACCGCCTCGGGTGGACACGCGAAGCGCACGGGCGCGTAGATCGACGTGCCGATCCCCGCCGACACCTCGAGGAACGCCTCCCGACGGGCGTGCCGCCACGTGGAGAGCCCGGAGGCCTGCGCCGTCGGCAGATCGCAGTTCGTGACGAGTGCGCCGACACCCGGGATGCAGACCTGGCCGCCGTGCGTGTGGCCGGCGAAGAGCAGCTCGGCCCCCTGCGTCATGAGCCCGTCGAGGATGCGGCGGTACGGCGCATGCGTGACGCCGATGACGAGCGGGTCGTCGTCGCGCTCCGGCGCAGCCGCCCGCATCTCGTCGACGAGCGCGGTGACGAGGTCGAGCCGGTCGAGCCCGACGTGCGGGTCGTCCGTCCCGATGAGCTCGAGGCGGGTGCCGCGCAGCTCGACCGCGCGGGCCCGGTTGTTGAGGTCCCACCAGCCGAGCTCGTCGCTGAGGAACGCCACGAGCGCCGCGGTGTCGAGTCGCTCCGCCGGTCGCACCCGCGAGGAGGGGCCCACGAGGTAGCGGAGCCAGTTGCTCGGCCGTGGCGCGTGCCAGTCGTTCGAGCCGTGCACGAAGACGCCGGGGCGCCCGGCCAGCGGCGCGAGGGCGCGGCGGAGGCCCTGCAGCCCCGCCTCGTGCCCGAGCAGGTCGCCCGTCGAAACCACGAGATCCGGTTCGACGAGCTCGGCGACGCGGGCCACCCATTCCTGCTTCTGCCGCTGCCAGGGCGCCATGTGCAGGTCCGAGAGGTGCAGCACCGTGATCGGCCGCGCGCCCGGTGCGAGCACCGGCACGATCTCCTCCCGCACCGTGAAGCGGTTGCGCTCGATGAGCGACCCCCAGGCGAATGCGGCGATTCCGACCGCGGCGACGGCGCCGAGCGCGGTGCCGACGGCGCGACTCGTGGTCGTCGTCATGGTCCTGCTACACGCACTTCGCGGGAATGTCCTGGAGCTGCACCGTCAGGTCGACCGTGGAACCCGCGTTCGCCTGACCGCCACCGGGGTTCTGCGACTGGACGATGTCGTTGTCATCGAGCGTCGCACCGGGCACCGGGTTCTTCGGCCCCGGGCACTGCAGCTGCTGGATATTCGGGGTGAGCCCCGCCGAGCTGATGGTGGACTGCGCGCTTGCGGCACCCTGGCCGACCACGTTCGGGACGGGGACCTGGGTCGGCGCACACCCTGCCCCGGTCCCGAGGTTCACCGTCAGCGTCACGGCGCCGCCGGTGACAGCTAGCGTGCTGCCGCCGGGGGTCTGCGCGACGACGGTGAGGCCGTTGATGTTGCCGGGCGGGTTGCCGGTCGGCGTGTAGCCCGGATCGCAGACGTAGGCGGGGCTGACGACCGAGTTCGGCCAACCGGCGCTAGCGAGCGTGTTGCGCGCCTGCTGGTACGTCTGCCCGACGACATCCGGGATGACCGTCATGTTCTGCCTGCTGAGCAGCAGATAGACCGTGCTGCCGGCCGCGACCGGGGTTCCGGCAGCGGGGTCCTGCGCGGCGACGGAGTTGAGCGGCTGATCGGAGTCGTAGCCGCCACCGTCTGCCACCATGAAGCCGAGCGCCTCGAGCGCTCGTTTCGCCTGCTCGTAGGTGTACCCGAGCCCGCTCACATTCGGGACCGGCTTGTTCGCGCCGGTCAGGTACCGACCGCTTGGCTCCGGCCACGCGTCGCCGCCGTACCGCGCATTCAGCTCGGCGAGGAGCGTGCGCATGATCTCGTGTCGGACGTACTGGAGTGAGACGCCGTGGACCCAGAAGTCGCCCTGGCCGACCTGTCCGACGACGTTGCCGATCCAGACGACCGAGGCGTTCGTCGTCGTCGCTGCCGCGACCTCGGTGTCGACCGCGCCGTCGGTCGTGCCGGTCTTCGAGAGGAACGGGACCCCGTCATACGGGTTCGAGTCGGAGCCGGTGCCGTTGGAGGAGTTGCCGACGAGGACCTGGATCGCGGTGAGCGCGACATCCCGGTCGAGTACCTGCGTGCACTTCTGGGCCTGCCCCGGGCGATTCTCGCCCGCGGGGTCGGTGTAACTGTCGACGATGATCGTGTCGCACTTCTTGCCGACCGCGGCGAGCGTCGCATACGCATTCGCCATCGAGAGGTTGGCCACCTCATTCGTGCCGAGAACCGAGGCCGGGTTGTTCTGCAGCGGGGTCTCGTCAGCGCGCTCGACGCCCATAGCGGCGGCGAGCTGGTTGATCTTGCACAGATCGAGCTTGGTCGCCATCCGGAGGAAGACGCCGTTGACGGACTGCCAGGTGCCGCGGGTCACCGTGTAGGCCCCGCGCTCGCCCGCGAAGTTGGCGATCCGGTAGTCGACGCCAGAGCCCGTGCAACTGTCTGTCCAGGCCGAGGCGGGGAGCGTGGCCGGATCGGCGGAGACGAGTTCGTTGACGCCGTGGCCCTGATTCATCCACTCGAGCAGCGTGAAGAGCTTGTACGTCGAGCCGGGCTGCTTGCCCGTCGATGACCCATAGCTCATCTTCGTGTTGAAGTTGACCGCCGTCGAGATCGCGGGATTGTCCGGCTCGGCCGCATCATCGAAGAGCTTGTTCTGCGCCATGATACGGATCCGCCCGGTGCCGGGCTCGACTGTCGACAGCGCCGACCCCAGGTCCATGCCGCTGAAGTCATACGGGGTCCAGGTCCACAGCAGGTCCTGCGCGGTGACCTGCATGTCGTAGTCGATCGTGGTGTAGATCTTGTAGCCGCCGTGCGCCCAGTTCGCCTTGCGCTCCTCGACGGTCGCGCCGAGGAATTCGAAGTCCTTGACCGACTTGACGACGTAGTCGCAGACGAACCGCAGGTACACGTTGGCGGCACGGCACCCCTGCTGACTCGGCGCTCCGTTCGCGACGAATGCCTCGTCGACCGGGACCGCCTGCGCCTCATCGCGCTCGGCCGCGGTGATGTACCCCTCGACCGCCATCATGTCGAGGATGTAGTCGCGTCGATCCTGGTTGGCCGCGAAGTTCTCCGGGTAGCCGAGATTGCGCTGCTCCGGGTATTGCACGATCGCGATGAGCGAGGCGGCCTGGGGGAGCGTGAGGTCGATCGCGTTGACCCCGAAGTAGCGCTGCGCCGCCGCCTGGATCCCATAGGTCTGCATGCCGAAGTAGGCGACGTTGAGGTAGCCGACGAGGATCTCTTTCTTCGTCCACTTCTTCTCGAGGCCGATCGCGATCTTCATCTCCTTGATCTTGCGATCGAAGGTCGTGTCGACGGCCGCCTCGTACGCGGCGCGGCGCTCCTCCTCGGTGGGGAGCTCGTACGCCTCTTGGACGAAGGTGTTCTTGACGAGCTGCTGCGTGAGGCTCGACGCGCCGGACTCGATGCCGCCCGACGTCAAGTTGTCGAAGACGGCCCGCATGATGCCCTGCGGGTCGATACCGCCGTGCTCATAGAAGCGGCGGTCCTCGCCGGCGACCGTCGCGTCGAGGACATACTGCGAGATCTCCTCGTACGGGACCTCTTCACGGTTCTGGTCGTACACCGTGGCGAAGTGCACCGGCCCATTGCTGGAGTGCGCGTAGATCTCGTTGCGCTCGGGGAGCTCGTCGAGGTTGAAGTACTCGGGGATGCTGTCGAAGATGCCGATTGCGCTCCGCGCCCCCGTGCTTGCCAGCGCCACCGCTGGTGCGACGGTGATGGTCGCGAGGACACCGGCGATCGCACTGAACGCGATGAATCCGAGGAGGCCGAGCACCCAGTTCCGGCGCGGGGAGTTCTGGGCAGACATAGGATCAAGGGTAGGGGATTGGCGACCCGCCGTCCTGTGAATGCACCTGTAAGACGCGAGGTCTGATCATGCCTGCCTGGGAGTACGTGACCACCCCACTGCTGCTGCACCAGGAGGCGAAGATCCTCAACACCTGGGGCGCCGACGGTTGGGAGCTGGTCACCGTCCAGGCCGGACCGCAGGGCGGGCTCATCGCATTCCTCAAACGGCCGCTCGGCGGCGGGAGTGAGCAGTAGATGTCAGGTATCGAATCGCGGCTGACTGAGCTCGGTCTGGCACTCCCGGCGGTGGCGTTCCCCGTCGCGGCCTACGTCCCCGCGGTCGTCACTGGGAACCTCGTCTACACCTCCGGCCAGCTGCCCTTCCAGGGCGGCGAGCTGCCGGCGAAGGGCAAGGTCGGTGCCGAGGTGTCGCCGGAGGACGCGAAGGACCTCGCCCGGATCTGTGCGCTCAACGCGATCGCCGCGGTCGACGCGGCGATCGGCTCGCTCGACCGCGTCACGCGGGTGGTCAAGGTCGTCGGCTTCGTGTCAAGTGCGCCGGACTTCACCGGGCAGCCCGGTGTCGTCAACGGCGCGTCGGAGCTCCTCCAGGACGTCTTCGGCGAGCTCGGCCGCCACGCCCGCAGCGCCGTCGGCGTCGCGGTGCTCCCGCTCGACTCCCCGGTCGAGGTGGAGCTCGTCGTCGAGTTCGCCTGAGTCCCGCGCCCGCCCGATCCGGTCGGGTCAGCGGCGGCGGAGCTTCCGCATGACCTGGAGCGACTGTGTCGCCGGGGTGCCGGTCGTCTCCTCGATGAGGTGCATGACGGCGGGGTCCGCCAGCGTCGTCGTATCGCCGATCTCGCGGCCCTCGGCGACGTCGCGCAGCAGGCGGCGCATGATCTTGCCCGAGCGGGTCTTCGGCAGTTCGCTGACGATGTGCACCTGACGGGGCCGCGCGATCGCGCCGATCTCCGTAGCGACGTGGGCGCGCAGCAGCTCGGCGAACTCCTTCGGGGTGTGCTCGCTGCGCACCCGCTCCTTGATGATGACGAATGCGACGACCGCCTGCCCCGTGGTCGCATCCGACGCCCCGACCACGGCCGCCTCGGCGACGATCGGGTTCGACACGAGCGCCGACTCGATCTCAGTCGTCGACAGCCGGTGACCGGACACATTCATCACATCGTCGACGCGGCCCAGCAGCCAAATGTCGCCGTCCTCGTCGACGTGCGCACCGTCGCCCGCGAAATAGGTCCAGACGCCCTCGTCGGGCCGTGAGAATTTCGCCCAGTACGTGTCGAAGAACCGCTCGGGGTCACCCCACACCCCGCGGAGCATCGCCGGCCAGGGCTCGGTGACGGCGAGCAAGCCGCCGTTGGGCGGGTCGACCCGGTCGCCCTGCTCGTCGAGGATGTCGATCTTGACGCCCGGGATCGGCAGCTGCGCGCTGCCGGGCTTCAGGGTCGTGAGCCCCGGCATCGCGGAGATCATGATCGCGCCGGTCTCCGTCTGCCACCACGTGTCGACGATCGGGGTGCGGTCCTTGCCGATGACATCGCGGTACCAGACCCACGCCTCGGGGTTGATCGGCTCGCCCACCGAGCCGAGGATCCGTAAAGAAGACAGGTCGAAGCTCTCCGGGATCTGCCGACCCGACTTCATGAAGGCGCGGATCGCCGTCGGGGCCGTATACAGGATGGTGACCCCGTGCCGCTGGATGAGCTCCCACCAACGACCCGCGTGCGGCGTGTCCGGGGTGCCCTCGTAGATGAACTGTGTCGCCCCATTCGTCAACGGTCCGTAAACGACATACGAGTGTCCGGTGATCCAGCCGATATCGGCCGTGCACCAGTACACATCGGACTCCGGGCGGAGGTCGAAGACATTGCGGTGGGTGAATGCCGTCTGCACGAGGTAGCCGCCGGCGGTGTGGAGGATGCCCTTCGGCCGACCCGTCGTGCCCGAGGTGTAGAGGATGAAGAGGGGGTGCTCCGCGTCGAAGGCCTGTGCCTCGTGGAAGGGACTGTGCTGCGGCACCGTCTCGTGCCACCACAGGTCGCGGGGGCCCCAGGCGACCTCGTTCTCACCGCGGCGCACGACGAGGACGTGCTCGACCGTATCCGCGCCCTCCGCCGCGAGGAGCTCGAGCGCCTCGTCGACGGCTGGCTTGAGTGGGAAGACCTTCCCCTTGCGCCAGCCGCCATCCGCGGTGATGACCAGTCGCGCATTCGCATCACGAATGCGGCTGCGCAGCGACTCGGCGGAGAAGCCGCCGAAGACGACGGAGTGAATCGCGCCGAGCCGCACGACCGCGAGCATCGCGATGATCGCCTCGGGGATGAGCGGCATATAGATGGCGACCCGGTCGCCGTTGCCGATGCCGAGCGCGGCGAGCGCATTCGCCGCGCGCTGGACTTCCTGACTCAGCTCGGCGTAGGTGATCGAGCGGGTGTCGCCGGGCTCGCCCTCCCAGTGGAACGCGACCCGGTCGCCGTTACCGGCTTCGACGTGGCGGTCGAGGCAGTTGACAGCGACATTGAGCCGCCCGTCAGCGAACCACTTTGCGACCGGCGCTGCCGACCAGTCGAGGGTCTGGGTGAATGGGGTTTCCCAGCTGACGTATTCCCGCGCGCGGTCAGCCCAGAACGCGAGCCGGTCGTCCCGGGCCTGCGTGTAGAGCCGCGGCTCGGCGACACTGCTGGCGGCACCTTCGGCGCTCGGTGGGTAGCGGCGCTCCTCGCGGAGCAGGGTCTCGATCTCGGCGCCCGGGTGGCGGTCATCGTTGACTGGCACCCCGTCATCCTACGGCGACGAATGCGCAGCGGACGGGGATTCGGTGAGGGCCCCAGGCGATCGTGGCGTCCTGTGGCCACCCTGCTCGTGGCGCCCTCGTCCCAGAACTCGCAGTCGATACGAAGGCATGCACACTGCATTCTCAGGCCGCCTACCTCTACCATGGGTGCACCGATTCAATCGGCTCGCGGCACAAGGCACCCCCCCCGCCTTCTGTCGCGGTGGCGGCGCCTCCTACCCCCCCCTGGAGGCGCCGCCCCTCTTTTTGTCGGGCATTCCTCGCCCGCTGCCGGGGTATTGCGCCGCCCGCGTAGGCTGGGGTGTATGCCGCTTGAGGGGGAGTACGCGCCGAGCAAGAGTGAGTGGGCGCGCGTCCAGGCGGAGACCTATGAGGCCTCCGGCGGGACCGAGGCCGGGCAGCTGCAGGGTCGGCCGATCATCGTCCTCACGCACAAAGGCGCGAGGTCTGGCCGCCTCTACAAGACGGCGCTCATGCGGGTCGAGCACGGCGGGACCTACGCGGTCGTCGCCTCGCGGGGCGGCGCGCCGACCCACCCGCAGTGGTACTGGAATCTGGTGGCCAACCCTCTCGTCGAGCTCCAGGACGGCGCCGAGCGGCACGACTATCGGGCTCGCGAAGTCCACGGCGAGGAGCGGGCCGTCTGGTGGGCGCGCGCCGTCGAGACGTGGCCGCCCTACGACGATTACGCGATGAAGACCGAGCGGGTCATTCCGGTGTTCGTGCTCGAGCGCCTGCCGGGTGAATGACGACGCAGCAGCGACCGTCGCAAGGGGCGAGCTCGGCCCGCTCGGGGTCCTCGCCGGTGCCGATGAGCGCGCCGCGAATGACGGCGTGATTGAGCGAACACACCAGCTCCGTGTGCTCGGCGACGACGCGGTCGAAGGGACAGTTTCGCAGGAACAGGTCCCCGTCGTCCGTCGTCTCCGGCTCGTAGCCGGCGATGGTAAGCGCCTCGGGCAGCTGGTGGACCTGCTCGCCGAGCTCACTGCCGGCCCGCTCGGCGGCAGTCGTGAGCGCGGCGGACAGGGCGCCGTCGGCGGCATCCGCAGCGGCGCCCGCGAGGATGTGCGCGAGGAGCCGGTAGTTGCGCGGTGGCAGGCTGACGGCGAGCTCCTGCCGGGCGCGCGTGTACTGCTTCGCCGGGCGGCCTGAGCCGGGTCCGGTGCGCCCGTCCTTGCGGGCATAGCTGACGTCAAGCAGTCCGGCCTCGGCGAGCTTGTCGAGGTGATACGCGGCCAGGGTGCGACTCATGCCGGTCCCGCTCGCGGCCGTCTCCCGTGTGACCGGCTCGCGCTGCCCGGCCACGAATTCATACAGCCCGCGGCGGGCGGGGTCCGCCAGTGCCCCGAGGCCCTTGAGGTCATCGGGTGCTGCGCCGGTTCCCATGCTGCTCATTTTCTATCACCAATGCTATTTGACGAATGTGGTCCGCAGTGCCATTCTAAAACTAATTCTGATTGGTTATAGAAAGGATTGCGCCATGACGACAACGACGCGCGACAGTGAGGTCGCCTCGCAGCAGGGGTGGTGGGGACAGATGCGGTCGGACCCGGCATTCGCCGCATTCTGGATCCTGCGGATCGGATTCGTGGTCCTGCCGCTGTGGATGGGGATCGACAAGTTCTTCAATGTGCTCACCGATTGGCCCGACTATCTGGCACCGTGGATCGTCGAGCTGGCGCCATTCTCCGCGCAGACCGCCATGGTCGTCGTCGGCGTCGTCGAGATCGTCGCGGCGGTCGCGATCGCGATCAAGCCCCGGTATGCGAGCTACGTCGTCGCCATCTGGCTCGCCGGCATCATCGTGAATCTGCTCACCCTCTCCGGGTATTACGACGTCGCGCTGCGCGACCTCGGCCTCCTCGTGGCGGCGCTGGCGCTGGCCTGCCTCGCCGCGAAGTACGACACGCCACTGCGTCGTGGTGGTCGCCGCGGCAGCTCGAGTCGATAGACCCGACGAGTCCCTCACAACCCTCGCCGCTGGCCGGCGCTCCACATTTGCCGCGGGCGCCGGCCCGGCGCGGTGCGTATCTCCGTAGCCTGCCTGCATGTCGCAGGGCACCCCATTCCTCCCGCGTGCGCCGGACGGCTCGGCGCCGACCCCGAGGCGGGTCGTGCCGGCGACGTTCGGGCCGCTCGCAGCGCTCGTCGGGGACGGCGCCGTGACCGACATCCTCGTCAACGGGACCGAGGTGTGGGCCGACCGCGGTGCGGGCACCGTGCGCCAGAGTGCGATCGAGCTGACGCCCGAGACATCGTGGGCGCTCGCGACCCGGCTCATCGGCCTCGCTGGGCGCCACGTCGATGAGGCGACGCCGTGCATGGACGCCCGGATCGGCGACGGCATCCGGGTCCACGTCGTCCTGCCGCCCGTCGCTGTCGGCGGCGTGCAGCTGTCGATCCGGCTGCCGTCGGTGCGCCCGCTCGGGATGGCCGAGCTCGACACGCTCGGCTGCTTCCCGGCGGGCGTGCGAGCTCGGCTCGAGGGGCTCGTCGCCGAGCGGGCGAATGTGCTCATCACCGGCGGCACCGGCACCGGCAATACCACATGGCATAAGTGACGCCACTGCAGGGCGGTCGCCGCAGCCGGGAGAGTGGACAAGCAACGTGGGGCAGGAATATTTCTGCAGATTGAATGTTGATTTGAGCGAGGGATGCGGTAATCTACAACCATGTCATTGCTCAGCGCGTTCGATGAGCCCGGCCGAATCATGCTCGGCACGGTGCGGGTCGCGCGCGGACTGACGCAGCACGACCTGGCTCAGGCGACCAAGATCTCGCAGGGCCTGCTCTCGAAGGCGGAGAGCGGCGTGGTCGCCCTGGACGAGGAACGGCTGGCGGTCTTGGCCGAAGCGCTCGGCGCGCCTCAGGACCTCATCTCGATGCCCGTCTCAGAGGTCGGCTCTTCGCCGTATGTGTTCCATCGCAAGCGTTCGACCCTTCCGGTGTCGAAGGTCAACCAGCTGCGTGCCGAGCTCGACCTCACCCACGTGCAGGTCGCTGGCATCCTCGGGCGCCGGGCGCCGCAGCTGCGTCTGGAGCGGATCCCGTTGCCGGAGGACGGCTTCGACAGTCCGGAAGACATCGCTCGCCAGATTCGATCCGCGCTCGGCGTCCCCGAGGCGCCGGTGCTGCATCTCGCCCGTGCCCTCGAGGACGCCGGGGTAGTTGTCGTGACCCGGCCCCTGGGCTCGACGAGGATCGACGCGATCGTGAGCTGGCCCACCGGGCGCTCGCCGCTGGTGCTGCTGGGCGACCACGCACCTGCGGACCGCCAGCGGTTCTCCCTCGCGCACGAGCTCGCGCACGCGGTGATGCACCAGGTGCCGACCGAGGAACAGGAGAGTGAGGCGGATCGGTTCGCGAGCGAGTTCCTGATGCCGGCCGCCGCGATCCGTCCGCAGCTGGAGGCACTGACCATCCCGAAGCTCGCGAAGCTGAAGGCCACCTGGGGTGTCTCGATGGCAGCGTTGCTGCGCCGCGGACGGGACCTCGGTCTGGTCAACGATGCGCAGTATCGGCAGTTGAACGTAGAGCTGTCCCGTGCGGGCTACCGGACGAATGAACCGGTAGAGGTTCCTCGCGAGAATCCCACTCTGCTGCCGCGGGTCATCCAGGAGCGCCTGGTATCCGGAGAGACCATTTCAGACATCGCTCAGTCGGCGTCGATGACCGAGCGCGAGTTCATCGAGCTGTACGCAGGAGGGACGGCATGAGCACCGAGATCATCACCGGTAGCGGCGGCCGCACGCCCGGCGGTATCGGCACCGCACCGAATCCCGCCGAGACCCGGGCTGCCAAGCGCCTCGGTACCCGTGTATTGGTCATCGCCAGCGGCGAGGCCGAGGCCACCGCCCCGCACGTCGACCCGGTGGTGAGCGGGCTTGTTATCGCTGGTGCCGTGGCGCACCGAACGCTGCGCGCGCTACGCAAGAACTACCCGGAGCTCGTGATGATGATCGAGCCCACCTCGACCTCAGTCTGGGCGACTCAGGAGCTCCCGTTCATGCTCGACGTCTCGGGGATCTTCCCCGAGGAACTCGACGATGTCTTGGACGCGCAACTGCAGGCGGGCGCGACCGTGGCCGTCACGCCGACCGCCGTGTTCCAGGCCGGCGACTCGGATGCCATGAAGGCCGCACTCGAGATGGTGAACAAGCTCGAGCGCGACGACTTCGTGTTCTTGCTGCCGATCCACTACCGGTGGCTGGACAAGGCGAACATTAAGCAGCTCATCGCGATCATCAAGCGCAGCCATCACCCGGTGGCGATCGCGTTGGTCGACAGCTCCTCGAACCCGCTGGAGCACGCTGGCGCGATCCCGGGCTACCGTCGCCTCTTCGAGGCGGCATCGTGGGCGATGCCCTGGCGTGCAGACCTCGGCGCATTCGACGCGCTCGCCCACGGTGCTCGCGCAGCGGTGATCGGCCAGCTCCCGAGCCTGCGACGGATCGCCCTGCCCGGCAAAGGGGGCTTCTCCTCCGACAAGAGCGACATGTCCCCACACGTGCTGCTGCGCAAGCTCCTTCGGTACCGGCGCAGCAGCAAGATGCAGCAGGACTGGTTCGCCAGCGCCGCGCCCGAAACGTGCCCGTGCCCGCACTGCGGTGGCCGCGCGATCGACCGGTTCAACGGCTCGGACGAGCAGCGCCTCGAGGCTCACTTGCACAACCTGCACGAGACCACCGTCATGCGGCGCGAGATCGATGGCTACACCCCCGAGCAGATCGCAGCCTGGTGGACGCAGCGGCTGCTCGACGTGGAGTACGAGCGGCAGGCTCTGAAGGGCCGCATCGGCGTCGAGGTGAATCTCACCCCGGACGTCAAGGAGTGGCTCCGCGAGAGCTGAAAAGGCCTAGGCGCCGATCGTCGCCTGCTGGGCAAGGAGGCGTTCGGCGAACAGCCAGGACGCCCCGGTGTACCGCGCGGGGGCGAATGGCGCAGGCTCGATGATGCGACTCGGTGGCTGGTCGAAGCCGTCGCAGCGTACGGAGATCCCTATCCCGAGGTAGCCGGCCTCGAGGCGCAGCTCGACGTCGTCGGCTGGAAGGCGGTCGAGGATCAGCTCGCGCGAACCATAGGGCGCGAAACGCGACGCGACGCTAAGCCCGTCGCGCCAGCGCGTCGCCGTCACTGTCACGTGCCGGACGCTGAGTGGCGGCGATGCACGCCGAATCGCGCCGGCGGCGCCGTGGGCGGTGCTGATCTCGACGGCGCCGCTGCGCGCGCCGATCATCAGCAGTCTCCAGTCGAAGTCCGACATCGCCTCTTTGCTGACCGTCGCAGCGTGCGGCATCGCCACGAGCACATTGAGTAGGTCGAGGTTAAGGAGCGGTCGGCAACCGTCTCGCTGACGTCGGCGGAGCTCATGCTGATCAAGGTCAACGTCGATGACGACGTCCAGCCGTCCGAGGCGCAGCGGCACGCGTACCGACGGAACATCGGCGGCGGCGCTGTTCACAACGAGCCGAGTCATCTATGCCTCCTTCCCCGCAGTGTTAGGTGCGTCCGCGCCTGCGTGGGCGCGTTCCCGAAGCTGGGACATGGCTCTCCAAAATGGGTGGCTCTCCCGGCGGTAGCGCTGCGTCCGCTCACCGCTGCGCCGCTCCACGCGCGACAGGAGACCCACCGAGCACAAGATCCCGAGGAGCCTGTGCACGCTGCTCGCGCCGAGGCTGGTGGCTCGTTCGAGTTGGGGCGAAGTGAACTCGACCGCGCCCTGGGCGATCGCGCTGGTGACGTGGAGCATGTGCTGGTTGCCGAACAGCGTCTTTGACCACGACTGCTCCGTCTCCACCCTGTTCTCCACGACGCTATCATATTCAAGATTCCGGTATCTTGAATAGTGACGAACCGGACGCGCCGACCGTTGGACGGAGCATTGTCACGGCTGGCGATCGATCTTCGGCTGCGGAGGCCGTGAGTATCGCGCAGATCAGTGCTCGTCGGAATGACAGCGACGCCGTCTTCCAGCGCTGGCGGAGTGCGTCGGCACCGGTGGACAGCAGGCGGTGGCTGCTGTGTGCAGCCAGGTCGACGGCGTGGCTCTTGATTGCGGCGATCGGGTGGCGCCGCTGGTCAAGGTAGGCGGGTCGGTCGAGCTCGCCGCCGCCGAAAGCGGCCGAGAGCGTCCGCAGCTGCTCTCGAGCGCTCCGCAGTCCGATGAGCAGGCTGTTCGGATCCGCCAGGCGGTCGGAGGTGATGGTGTGCTGTTCGATCTCGGCGAGAACGCGCGACTCGACTACAAGATTCATGTAGTCGGCATCGGGGACGTGGGCGTTGCAGTGCTCGCTCGCGCTGCGGCAGGAGTAGACGCGTCGGCCACGAGATGTGACGCCCGCGACGAGCCGGTTCCCGCAACTGCTGCAACGTGCGATGCCCCCGAGAAGGCTGCTGGATGAGCGCGCAGCGTCACGGCGAGGAGCGATCAGGAACGCCTGGATGAGCATCGACTCGTCCGGTGTGATGATCGGGTCCCATTGGCCGGGGACCTCGGCTTGTCGGCTCCGATCGAGGCGCCGCCGATGGAGTCGATCGCTGCGGAGAATCGAGCGGATCGTCGTCTCACCCCACGATGGCTTGCCCGTCGGACTCGGGAGGCCGGCCGCAGTGAGCTCTCGAGCGATCGTGCTCGCGGAGATGCCGACGAGGTAGTCGTCGACGATGCGTTGCACGACGCCGGACTGCGTGACGTGGACTCGGCCGCCGGGGAGGTAGCCATAGGCGGCTCTGCCATGCCAGAGCCCGCTCCCGGCGCGGTGTTGCTGCGCCCGGGCGATGCGCGCGCCCTTGTGCGCGGACTCGTAGTTGGCGAACGATACGAGTTGACGGGCGAACAGGCGTCCCTCGTGTCGATTCAGGTCGAAGGATCCGCCTTGGACTGCTTCGATTCTCACTGGATGGCTGTCGAGCAGATCCAGGAGTTGCTCGAGCTCACGAGATTGGCGATAGAGCCGATCCAGGTGCCACACGATTACTGTCGCCGTGGGGGAGCGTTCGATCTGCTGGAGGAGGTGCTGGTAGCCGGGGCGGGTCCGGTCCTGGTAGGCGGAGACGGCTTCGTCGACGAACTCGATCGTGCGCGTGTATCCGAGTCGGTCCGCCAGGGCGGCGCAGTCATCGCGTTGCTGCTGGATGGAGGCGTGCTCGCTGGTCCGGTTGACGGAGATCCGGAGATAGACCAGGGCGGTGTTGAGTTGTATGAGAGTGCTCCAGTGATACCCGGGCGCACCGCAGCGTCCCGCCCGTGGCGAGCAAGCTGCCAGGCTCGGCGTCAGGGGTTGTAAATGATGCGGACCCGAGTCGGGTCAAAGCTCCGGCCCCGCCTGCCGGGGGCTACGTTCAGCTTCTTGATGAGGGTAGTGATCACGGCACGTCGATCCGTGGTGTCGAGGCTGTGCCACCAGGTTCCCAGTGCCGCTGGGTTGCCGATCGGTGCGGCGTAGAGGGCGATGGCGCCTCCGGCGGCGACGAGTTGCTGCTCTGCTGCCCGCAGGGCATCCTCCGCCGCC
>Ga0182742_1003182_pt1 | contig 16573 bp, 21 predicted proteins | sample eDN5th37CBELigMG_FD_128880 | JGI IMG/M metagenome (GOLD analysis project Ga0182742, IMG submission 128880) | Enriched Miracle-Growth compost microbial communities from Emeryville, California, USA - eDNA 5th pass 37_C BE-Lig MG (version 2)... ...
CTTCGACAAGGCCGGCGTGTACGGCTACAAGTGCAAGCCGCATTACGGCATGGGAATGGTCGGGATGGTCGTGGTCGGCGAGGCTGCCAATCTTGATCAGGCGAAGGCCGCCACCCATCCGGGAAAGGCCAAGCAGGCCTTCGCGAACCTCTTCGACAAGCTCGCGGCGACCCAGACCGCCGCCAGGTAACGAACCGTGCCGCGGCTCGTGTGCCGCTGCGGCAGTATTGCCGCGGCGGCGCCAATGTCCTTGCCGGACTTATGGTGCGGGTGCCCGCCACCGTCATAGGTAATCCCTATGCATGCGGTAAGGCGTGCGGTTGCATCGGCATTCCAGATCATGAGTTTGTTCAGGGGCGTTTCGTCGCCCAGATCATGCCGTTCGAGCCCAGGAGCTGGAAGGCCCCGGCCATCTGCCGGCGACCTTAAATCCGAGCGTTTTCGGGCGAATTGCGTCAGATCAAGGCGTTCACCCTGATTCCGACCACATGATGATCGATGGTTGCTTCGGCACAACGGCTGCAGCCGGGCGCGCAGAGGGATTAAGCGATGATCAGGGACATCATGGTGCATCTCGACGGAAGCCCCGAGGACGAGATCCGGCTCGAACATGGACTAGCCATCGCGTCCGCCGGACGGGCCCATCTCATCGGCATGCTCACCAACCTGCTGCCCGACCTCGCCATGGCCATGCCGATGGACGGTGGAGCAGCGGCGATGCAGGTGCTGACCGAATTGGACGACAAAGCGCGCAAGGAGGGCGACACCACCGCCAAGCGCCTGGCCGAGCGGCTGGCCAGCCTGCAAGTACCGAGTGAGCTGCGCCGGCTCGAAGAGGCCTACGGCACCCTATCGGCGATGGCGGCGGACAGCCCGCTGCTGATGGCTCATTGACGCCGATCGTGCCAGTCGCCTGGAGAGCAGGACATGCCGGTGCAGGCGCGGATCGCATCGAACAACGATAAGGCGGACACCGAACCGGGCGGGCCCTCGGGGCTCGACGAGGCCGAGGCGCAGCGCCGGCTCGCCCGGTATGGGCCCAATGCCGTCGCGGGGAGGCGCTCCCGTGGCCTGGTCGAGATCATCCGCGGGATCCTGCGCGAGCCGATGTTCCTGCTCCTTCTCGCCGCGGCGGGGCTGTACCTGATTATCGGTGACATCGGCGAGGGCCTGTTCATGACGGCCGGTGCCGCCGTGACGATCGGCCTGGTGGTGCTGCAAGAGGCACGGAGCGAGCGGGCATTGGCAGCCCTGCGCGAACTGGCCGAGCCCTTCGCCCGGGTGATCCGCGCAGGGACCGAGCGGCGCGTCCCGGCGCGCGACCTCGTACCAGGCGATCTCGTCTTGGTTGGCGAAGGCGAGCGCCTGCCCGCCGATGGTCTGCTGATCGGAGGCGACGCACTGACGGTCGACGAGTCGGCGCTCACCGGCGAATCCGTCCCGGTGTCGAAGCATCCCGCATCCGACGGGGCGGACGGACCCGACGACCCGGAGCCTGGCGGGGACCACACCCCGTACCTGTTCGCCGGGACCCTGAACGTGCGCGGGCAGGGCTCGGTCCACGTCGTGCGCACCGGCGCTTCGACGCGGCTCGGACGCATCGGCGCCTCTTTGGCCGCGATCGAAGACGAGCCGACGCTGCTCCAGAGGACGACGGGCGCTCTCATCGCCAAGCTCGGCACCCTTTCGCTCGTATTCTGTGCCGTCGTGGCCGTGGCGTACGGCATGCTGCGGGACGACTGGGTCGGCGGTGCGCTGTCCGGGATCACACTCGCCATCGCACTCCTGCCCGAGGAGTTCCCGATGGTGCTGGCGATCTTCATGGCGCTCGGGGCCGCCCGCCTCGCCCGCCGCAAGGTTCTGGTGCGCCGCGCCGCCGTGATCGAGACGCTCGGGGCCGCCACGGTCCTGTGCGTCGACAAGACCGGGACGCTGACCGAGAATCGGATGGCTCTCACCACGATCTGGCGGGACGGCAGGGTTCAGGAACTCGAGGACGTTGGCAAGCTGCCGGAACCCATGGTGCAAACACTTCAGGTGGCGGTTTCGGCCTCGGCCATCCGCCCTGTCGACCCGATGGACCGTGCCGTCCGGGCGGTGGGGGAGAGGTTGTCCGGCAAGACGGACAGGGCTGGGAACCCGCTTCGCACCTATCCGCTCCGTCCCGAGCGCTTGGCGTTCGTCCAGGTCTGGGCGGATCCAGGAGGCGCTGTGCTGTATGCGGCGAAAGGAGCGCCCGAGGCCATTTTTCGTCTCTGCCGCTTGGGCGACGACGAACGGGCCGCCCTGGATGCGGTGGTTGCGGGGCTGGCGGGCCGTGGCCTGCGGGTGCTGGGCGTAGCGTCCTTTCGCGAAGACAGGGACCCCGCCGCGGCTCCCGAGGATCTGACATTCCGGTTCGAGGGCCTGATCGGCTTCGCCGATCCGGTGCGGCCCGATGTTCCCCAGGCGGTCAGCGAGGCGAAACGCGCGGGGATCACGGTGGCGATGATCACGGGCGACTACCCGGCCACGGCCCTTGAGATCGCCCGCCAAGCCGGGATCGATACGCATGCCGGCGTGCTCACCGGGCGGGAGATCGCCGAACTCGACAAGGCTAGCCTGCGCGAGCGGGTTCGGAGGATCCGGGTCTTCGCGCGCATCATGCCGGAGCAGAAGCTTGCCCTCGTCGAGGCGCTGAAAGCCAACGGCGAGATCGTTGCCATGACCGGGGACGGCGTCAACGACGCGCCGGCGCTCGAGGCCGGCCACATCGGCATCGCCATGGGGCAGCGTGGCACGGACGTCGCGCGCGAGGCGGCGGACCTCGTCATCCTCGATGACCGCTTCGTCTCGATCATCAGCGGCGTGCGGCTCGGGCGGCGCATCTTCACGAACCTGCGCAAGGCGCTCACCTACGTGACGGCGGTCCACGTGCCGATCGCCGGGCTGGCCCTGTTGCCCATCCTCATGGGCTTGCCGCCGATCCTGTTCCCGATGCACGTGATCCTGCTGGAACTCGTCATCGACCCGGTCTGTTCGCTGGCCTTCGAGGGGGAGCCGAGCGAGCGGCACGCCATGGAGAGGCCGCCACGGCCCGCGAACGAGCCGGTCTTCGGCACCTCGCAGATCGTGCTCGGACTCGTCCAGGGATCCGTTGTTCTCGGCGCGGTCCTCGGGTTTTATGTGTGGGCGCTGAACTCCGGCGTCCCCGAGGAGCAGGCGCGGGCATCGGCCTTCGTGGCTCTCGTGGCAGCCAACCTGGTCCTTGCCTTCGCCGATGCGGCGGAGCCGGAAACCTCCTTCTTCGACAGCAGGAGACTTGCCTTCTGGGGCATCGGGGCCGGGGCCGTCGTGATCGTCGCCACGATCCTCTACGTACCACCGCTGGCCGCCATCCTCCGTCTCTCGCCGCCGGACCCGCCCTGGCTGGCGACAACCCTGACCATCGCGGCCCTGGCCGGGGGCTGGTTCGGACTGGCCAAGCGGCTCCGGACGATGTCGGGGCCACGCGAAGAGCAACGGACAAGGCCATGACGCGCATCGCCATCATCCAGGGTCATCCGACATCCGGCGGGGGGCATTTCTGCCACGCGCTCGCGGACGCTTACGCCGAAGGGGCCTTCGCAGGTGGGCATCAGGTCCGTTTCATTGCCGTTGCCGATCTCGACTTCCCGCTCCTGCGGTCGAAGGAGGACTGGGACCATGCCAACCCACCTCCTGCAATCGCGGAAGCCCAGCGCACGCTCGCCTGGGCCGAGCACGTCGTCGTCATCCATCCCCTTTGGCTGGGAGGGATGCCCGCTCTTCTCAAGGGCTTCCTGGAGCAGGCCCTGCGTCCCGCCTTCATGTCGGGCGGTGCTGGCGCCAGTTGGAAGAGGGCACTCAAGGGACGCTCCTCGCGGATCGTCATCACCATGGGCATGCCCGCCTTCGCCTACCGCTGGTACTTCGGGGCTCACGGCCTCAGGAGCCTCAAGCGAAGCATCCTGTCCATGGTGGGCATTGGCCCGAACCGACATACGCTCATCGGCATGATCGAGGGGATGAGCGACGCCAGGCGAGCCGCGTGGATCGAGACCATGCGCCGCCTTGGCAGGAGGGCGCGGTAGCGTTCGCGGATGCCCGGCGCGATACCATCGCGCCAGGGCCGTGTCGTTCAGCGCCGTTCCAGCAAGAGCTCGATCGGGAGTTCCTAGGCTTCAGCGAGCGGCTCCCCCTGTCGCGGGTTCCGGATTGATCCAGATCAAGGCGGGCGAGCGGATTTCCTCCACGCTTTGCCACAGTGGCGCGGTCCGCTCGAGATCCGCGTGAATTCCGGGAGGAACCAGTGCTCCAACACGTCACGCTTCATTTGGCCCGCAGCAAGCAGTTTCCTGAAGGCAGTTCGCGCTATGGCTACGAGATCACCGCGCCGCTCGACGCGGAGGGGCACCTTGATCGGGAGGAATGGGCCACGAAACGGGCTTACTGCCGGGTCCGCCGCTTCTGGGCCGACGAGGCCGAGAAGCAGGGTATTCTGGTCCATCGACCGGGCGGGGCGGGTGGAGCGACCTGGATGATCGACTACGATCAGGACCGGCCCGGCGACGAGGAGGCGGGCTATCACCTGCATCAGCATCGTTTCGCCGAAGGCGAGTACGTCACCATCGAGGACGACGACGGGAGGCCTTACACGTTTCAGGTCGTCTCGGTGATGCCTGCGGGATCGGGCAGGGCATAGGAGCATCGATGATGAGGCGGCTCACGGTTTCATGCCTTGTCCTCGCGGTTGCCTCGACGGGCGTCATGGCCAAGTCCGGACGGGTGCAGCGCGGGTTCACGTTCGCGCAGACGAACTGCTCCCCGTGCCATGCCATTGGTCGCGTGGGCAACAGTCCCCTTCGGGAGGCGCCGCCCTTCCGGACCCTGCACACGCGCTATCCCATTGAGGACCTCGCAGAGGCCTTCGCGGAAGGAATCACGACGGGCCACCCGTCCATGCCCCAGTTCCAGCTCGACCCGGCCCAGATCAACGACCTTCTCGCCTACCTGAATTCCATCCAGGGCTAAAGCATCGGTCCCAAAAGTAGACTTGCACTTTCGGGATCAATCCGATGATTTCTTCTGAGCCTGGAGCATCGTTTTAGCGGCCCGCTGGGTCCGCACGATGCCCGAGGGTACGGTTTCGTCACCGCACGACGAGAACCGGGATGGTCGAGTGGTGGAGGACCTTCATCGTCTCGCTTCCGAGAAGGAGAGCCGAGACCCCGCTGCGTCCATGCGAGGCCATGACGATCAGGTCGCAGGCATGATCCTCGGCCATGCGGATGATCGCCCGATAGGGGGCGTCGTCCTCCATCTGAAGCGTCGTCGCATCGACGCCCAGGTTGCGCGCGATCGCCGATGCTTCCGACAGGCTACGCTCCGCCTGCTTCCGCATGTGCTCCCCGAACGAGCTTGAGGTTTCCTCCAACTGATCGGCCTCGAGCGCGAAGATATGGAAGCGCTCGGTGACCGTCAGGATCAGGACCTTGGCATGCACCGACTTGGCGAGGTTGAGGCCGTGCTCGACGGCACGGTTCGCCAGGGAAGAGCCGTCGGTGGCAATCAGGATGTTCCGGTACATTAGGACCTCCATGGGGAAGGAGCTTGCGCGGATGTGTTGCACCCGCCGTCAGTAGGAGAGGAACAGCGGCACCGGCGCATTCCTGAGAAGGGACTGGGTCGTGCCGCCGAGCACCGTCTCGCGTAGGCGCGAATGGACATAGGCCCCCATCACGATCATGTCGGCCCGCGTCAGGTGGGCATGGTTGCGCAGGGTCTCCGCCACATCCCCGTTCACGACGGGCAGCGTCAGGACATTCACCGTGATGCCATGGCGCGAGAGATGCGGTGCGATCTCGGCACCGGGCACCATGCCCGCCAGATCCTTCTCGCCCGTGACGCTGATCAGTTCGACCTGATTGGCGGCCCTCAGGAAGGGCAGGGCGTCGTTGAGGGCACGGGCCGCCTTGGCGCTGCCGTCCCACGCCACGACGATCCTGTTTCCGACGAAGACCTCGCTCCCCTGCGGCACCACGATGAGGGGGCGCCCACTGTCCATGAGCACGGCCTCGATTAGGCCCCGGTCGACGGCCAAGGCGATCGGTTCCGCATCGAGCACCGTCAGGTCGTGAGTGCGTGCGAGGGATGCGAAGCTCCTGATGAGGGCCGGATAGGCGAGCTGCGGCGCCTGGCTGACGCAGGCGACGCCGGATGCGGCCGCGGCCCGCTGAGACGCGTCGGCGACCGCCTGGGCGAGGGACGCGAGCCGGCGATTCTCGACCGCGACGAGACCCTCGGCAAACTTGCGGACGAAGGAATAGGGCGCGCTCACCTTCAACGCGGCCGCCTGGACGGTGACGTGGGCACCGGCCTCCCGGGCGAGTGCAAGCCCGTAGGGCAGGGCCGAGGATCGCTCGTTGCCGTCCCCTTCCTCCGTGATCCCGATCAGGATGCTGCGGATGTTCTCGATCATGATCTCTTCCCTTCGCACTGCCGTCGGGTTCTCCGACAGGTTGATTTTCGGTTCCGTCCTGCGTCATGGGATCAGGACCGCCGCCCCCTGGAGCCGCCCCGATCGCAGGTCGTCCAGGGCCTCGTTGGCGGCCTCCAGCGGATAGCTCGCCGTCTGGGTCCTGATCCGCGCCTTGGGCACGATTGCCAGGAAATCCCGGGCATCCTGTCGGGTCAGGTTGGCGACGGACACGAGCTGCCGCTCCTCCCAGAGCAGCCGATAGGGAAAACTCGGGATGTCGCTCATGTGGATGCCGCCGCAGACGACACGGCCGCCCTTCCGCACGGCCCTGAGGGCCAGGGGAACGAGGTCGCCGACGGGCGCGAAAATGATCGCCGCATCGAGCTTTTCCGGCAGCGTCTCGTCCGAGCCGCCGGCCCAGGCGGCGCCGAGCGAGCGGGCGAAGTCCTGTGCGGCGACATCGCCCGGCCGCGTGAAGGCAAGGACCTGACGCCCCTGCCAGGTGCAGACCTGGGTGATGATATGAGCCGCCGCACCGAAGCCGTAGATGCCGACTCTCGCGCCGGGGCCTGCGGCCACAAGCGAACGCCAGCCGATCAGGCCGGCGCAGAGGAGTGGAGCCAAGGCGATGGGATCATCGTGCTCCGGCAAGTCGAAGGCGTAGTCCGCGTTCGCGATCACGTGGGACGCAAAGCCGCCGTCGCGGGTGTAGCCGGTGAACAGCGGTTCGTCGCACAGGTTCTCGTGGCCCGAGATGCAGTAGGGGCAACGCCCGCAAGTATGGCCGAGCCATGGAACGCCGACGCGCTCGCCCAGGCGGCGGCCGCGCACGCCGGGACCGAGCGCGTCGATCCGTCCCACGATCTCGTGGCCAGGAATGAGGGGGAGCTTTGGGTGCGGCAGGTCACCGTCGACCACGTGAAGGTCGGTCCGGCACACGGCACAGGCTTCCACGGCCACGCGGATCTCACCGGGGCCGGGGGACGGCGTCGGGCGCTCTTCCATGAAGAGGGATGCGCGCACCTTGTGGAGGACCATGGCCTTCATGGCGTTGCCTCAGCGAAATGCAGCTTCCATCCGTTCCCTGAGCGCCGCAATCTCGCGGACATACGGAGCGCGCCGCCTGCAATGGCTCTGCCAGAGATCTGCGAGCAGGCGGTCCTTGCGGGCATCGTCCATCTCCCTGCTCTCGATCACCAGCAGGTTGCTGCCGTGGGCAACATCGATGTCGGCGAGGATCGCGAGGAGCGTCTGGAGCCGCGGGAGGAGTTCCGGATCGTAGACCAGGTGCTCCTTCGACTCCCCTGGAACATGCGAACGCTCTTCACTCATGGAGACCTCCGCTGTTGGCCGGGTTCGAGAATGGCTCGTCCGTGGTCGATCATGCGCAAAATCAGGGCAGGGTTCAGCCGGAATTTTGCGGAAGCCTACGGTCGGATCCGGGAAGCATTCTCGACGAATCACGATCAAGCATGCGGGGCTTTTCCCGTCCCGCCATTGATCCAGATCAAGATTGCAGGACGGGCCCGGAACCATCATGGGGCGATGCGGTCCGTCGGATGTGAGGACATGACCATGGACGATAGGCTTCGCGACGAGATCCTGTCCATTCTTGATCGTGCGAACGACATGACGCTCGCGACGATCCGTCAGGATGGATACCCGCAGGCCACGACCGTCAGCTTCGCCAATGACGGGCTGGACATCTACTTCGGATGTTCGGAGGATTCACAGAAGGCCGGGAACATAGGACGAAACGGCAAGGTGTCCCTGACGATCAACCTTCCCTATGCGAACTGGGGCGAGATCCGGGGCATTTCTGCGGGTGGCCATGCAACCCGCCTCGAGGATCCGCAGGAGATCGAGCTGGCCGGACACCTCCTGCTCCAGAAATACCCGCAAGGGATCGCGGAGTATGCCTCGGGGCCGGACACGGGCATCGCATTCTTCAAGATCGTCCTGGATGTCGTCTCCGTACTCGATTACCGAAAGGGAGTCGGCCACCGGGACCTCGTCAGTCGCGCATCGACTCCAGGTGGCGCTGTGCGCAGGTGATCCGATGAGGCCCATGCCGGCTTCAGGCCACGATCTGTCTGGTCAACCCGGAGCCTTGTTCAGCACTGATCGGAGTTGCCATGGAAGACTTCACTCCCGTATCCGCCCTCATCGGAGGTCTTATGATCGGCACATCAGCAGCCTTGTTGCTGGTGCTGAACGGGCGCATCGCGGGCATCAGCGGCATTCTCGGCGGACTGATCCCACCCGGGCGCGGACAGGTCGGCTGGCGCCTCGCCTTCCTGGCCGGGATGTTGATTGCACCTCTGGTGTACGTGGCATTCGGAGGCATCCTGCCGACGGTCGTGATCGATGCTCCGCCGCCTGTGCTGGTCGCGGCCGGTCTGATCGTAGGCTTCGGCACGCGTCTGGGGGCGGGCTGCACCAGTGGCCACGGCGTCTGCGGCATCGGCCGCGGCTCTCCGCGCTCGTTGGCTGCCACCGCCGTGTTCCTGATCACGGCCATCGCCACGGTCTTCGTTACCCGCCACATCATCGGGGTGTAGGTCATGCTGCCGATCCTTTCCGCCTTTGCCTCGGGCTTGCTGTTCGGCCTCGGGCTGATCGTTTCCCAGATGGTCAATCCGGCCAAGGTTCTCGGCTTCCTCGACGTCTTCGGTCGCTGGGACCCGAGCCTGGCCCTCGTCATGGGCGGCGCCGTCGCGGTGTCGGCGCTGGGGACCATGGCCGCCAGGCGGCGCGGCGTACCCGTGCTGGCCTCTCGGCTTGAGATCCCGTCCCGTCGCGAACTCGATCCTCGCCTGATAGGCGGGGCCGCCCTGTTCGGGATCGGCTGGGGACTCGTCGGCTTGTGCCCCGGTCCCGCGCTGGTCGGCCTAACGTTCGGTCCAAGCGAGGTCTTCGCATTCGTGGCCGCGATGATCCTCGGCATGGCGGGCTTTCGCCTTGTGCCAGCGGACTGGCCTCGGGCCAGGTTCCGGCGCGAGGCCTCACGGGTCGATGGATGAGGCTTGGTGCCTCGCCGCAGTATATGGCACCTGCGTGTCGTTCGGCTGAGGACAGCCAGTTCAGCCAAAGCGGGCGTTCGTGATCAACAGGCCGTTTCCTCAGCAATCCCGTCGAAACTGACAGGGCGCTGACACCCCACAACAGCCGGTGGTCAGGAGCAATGCGCCATTCTCCAGGTCGATCCGGCGCCGATAGGGCGCGGAGAGACAGGAGACAACACCATGCGCACCATCATGATGATCACCGTTGCCCTCACTGCCCTTGGCGGCGTGTCGGTCGCCCAGGCGAGCAGCCTCGGGCGGCCCTGCACCACGGCGCCCCAGAGCCAGTGGCTCTCGGTCGAGGCCCTCAAGGCCAAGGCCGAAGCCCAAGGCTACAAGGTCCAGAAGGCCAAGATCGCCAAGGCCTGCGGTGAGATCTACGCCCTGGATCAGAACAACGCCCGCACGGAACTGTTCGTTGATCCCACCTCCGGCGAGATCGTTGCCAAGGAGTGACGCCATGACCGCGCGCAAACACGCGGTCGAGGCCGCCGGCGTGATGCCGGCGGCAACCGCCACAACTCACGCCGTGACCGTTCGTGTCTGGGACCCGTTTGTCCGCATCTTCCACTGGAGCCTTGTCGGGCTGTTTGTCCTCGCCTTCGCGACCGGGGACGAGATCGAGTGGCTGCACATCCGCATTGGCTACGCCATCGCCGCTCTCGTGGCGCTGCGGATCGTTTGGGGCTTCGTCGGAACCCGCCACGCCCGGTTCAGCAGCTTCGTCCGTTCGCCAGGCGAGATCGCGACCTACTCGGGTCAGGCTCTTCGATGCAGGGCGCCGCGGCATCTCGGGCACAATCCGCTGGGCGGCGCGATGGTCGTCGCCTTGCTCGTCATGATGGCCGGTATTGCAGCCACCGGTTTCACCATGACCACGGATGCATTCTGGGGCTCGCAATGGGTGGAGGACCTGCACAAGGGGCTCGTCTACACGACCATCGGACTCATCGTCCTGCATGTGGCGGGCGTCATCTTCGCCAGCCTCGAGCATGGGGAGAACCTCGTGAAGGCCATGATCACGGGCCGCAAGCGCGCTTCGTGAGACCGGCATCTCAGGCAGGGTTCGGCAGCCGGACCTCTGCGAGAAGACCACCGAGCGATGAGCGCCGCAGGCTGAAGGAGCCGCCATAGGCCTCGACCAGATCGCCGACGATGGCGAGCCCCAGCCCCGTACCGGGGCGGGTCTCATCCAACCGCCCGCCGCGGGCGAGCACTGTCTCGATCTGATCCTCCGGCACACCAGGACCATCGTCCTCGACCTGAAGGACGACTGCATTGCCGTCCTGCCGGCTCGCGATCCGCACCGTCCCAACAGCCCAGGCGCCCGCGTTCTCGGCCAGGTTGCCAAGGATCTCGGCCAAGTCCTGGGCATCCATCCTAACCTTAATGCTGTCTGTGCCCTCGACCTCCCACGACAGTCTCTGCCCCTGGGGCGATCGCCGCAGCACTCCGATCACCTGCTCGACCACGGGACGGACCGGCTGAACCGATCCCGACCGCGTGCGAAGGCCGGTCCGGGCCCGCACCAGCTCGCGCTCGACATGCCGGCGCATCCCGGTCGTGATGGTTGCGATCTCGCCGGCAAGACACGTATCGCCGCGATCGCGGAGCTCCTGCGCAATGGCGCTCAGCACCGTCAGTGGCGTCTTCAGGCCATGCGCCAGGTCGGCGGCCCGCATCCGTGCGTGGGCGATGGCCTTTTCCTGCTCGTCGAGCAGATGGTCGACCTCGGCGGCGAGCGGGCGGACCTCGTCCGGAAAGGCGGATCCCAGCCGACCCGCCTCGCCAGAGCGGACCTGCGCGAGACGGCGGCGCACGGCATCGAGCGGTCGCAGGCCGACACCGACCTGGATCCAGGCGGCGGCAATCAGGACGGAGGCGAGAAGGGCCAGGGAAGGGACGAGGTCGGAGGCAAACGCCAGGCCGGCGGCATGGACCTCCCGGCGGTCGACGGCGACCGCGGCGCGGATCGTCCCGCTCCCGAGGCTTGCCGGCAGGACAATCCTGCGCTCGACCGCCAGCAGGGAGACACCTCCTGGACCCGGAATCGTATGGTGGTGGACCTCTCCGGCCCCCGGAACGTCGGGCGGCAGTGGCAGTGTGGCGTCCCAGAGGGAGCGCGACCGCAGCACGGTGTTGGTTCCTTCCTCGGCAATTTGCCAGTAGAGCCCGCTCAAGGGTTGGAGGAAGCGCGGCTCGGCCGGCGGCACGCCGATGTCGAGCGTGCCATCCGAGGCCCGGGCGAGGCTGCTCACGAGCTGGTTGAGATGCGAACCCAGCTCGGCCGCCAGGCGCCGCTCCACGTGCCGCTCGAACAGCAGCAGCAAGCCAAAACCCGCCATTGCCAGAGCAACGAGGATGGAGGCCGCCCCGGCGGCGAGAAGGCGCAGCCTGAGCGATCCCTGTCTCATGGAGCGGCATGCTCCGGCACGAGATAGCCGAAACCGCGGCGGGTCTCGATCAGATCGACGCCGAGCTTGCGGCGCAGGCGGCCGACGAGCACCTCCAGCGCGTTCGGGTCGCGGTCATGGTCATGCGCATAGAGGTGCTCCATCAGTTCCGTCGGCGGGATCACCCGCCCCGCATGGTGCATGAGGTAGTTCAGACAGCGGTATTCCAACGGCGAGAGGTTGACGGGCACCTCGTCGACCGTCACCCGCATCTTGCGGGTGTCGAGCGCGACCGGCCCTGAGATAAAGATCGGTGCGGACCGGCCGGCGGCGCGGCGCAGCAGCGCGCGCACCCGGGCCAGCAGTTCCTCCATGGCGAACGGCTTGGCAAGATAGTCGTCGGCGCCGGCATCGATGCCCTCGACCCGCTCCGCCCAGGCGCCGCGCGCGGTGAGGATCAGGACGGGAAGGTCGCGTCCGGCCGCGCGCCACCGCCGCAGCACGGCAAGTCCGTCCATCTTCGGCAGGCCGAGATCGAGGATGGCGAGATCATAGTCTTCCGTGTCGCCGCGGAACCAGGCGTCTTCGCCATCCCCCGCCTGATCGACGGCATAGCCAGCATTTTCAAGAACAGCCGCAACCTTGCGGGAGATGCGGGGATCGTCCTCGACGAGCAGGATGCGCATCAGTGACCCTCCCGCTTGAGGATCTGCGCGGTGGCGGCATCGACATAGACCTCCCACAGGCGCCCGGCCGGATCGATCACCTTGAACTCGTAGACCCAGCGCTCGCGCTTGCGCTCGAACTCCACGCCGACGACCTCGCCGCCGAGGTCTGAGCGGACCCGTGTCAGGATCTCTGCCAGCGCAAGTGCTTCGCCGCTCTGGACAGCGCGGCGGGCCTGGTCATAGTCGCGGTCCGCTCTGGCGACAGGCGGCAGCAGGGCTGCGGCGAGGCCGAGGACGATCATGGCGCGGCGGGTCTTGCTCATGGGGCGAGGATGCTCCCGCGCACCTGACAATTCGCTGACATGGATCAACAGCCGGCCGAAAGCGGCAGGTCCCTAATGTGGCTCCCATCGATCCGGATACGCCGTTCGGATCGGGACAACAGGAGACCGACATGCGCACGATCATCATGACGTCAGCCCTTCTCGCCGCAGGCCTTGCAACCCCGGCCCTGGCGGATGGACCCGACAGCCGCTGCGCTCCCCGTGCCGCCGGGCGCGTCGTCGCGACAAGCGAGATGAGCAGGAAACTCGAAGACCTCGGCTACCGTGTCGACCGGATCAAGGCAGAGGATGGCTGCTATGAGATCCAGGCGGTCAATAATAGCGGCTTCCCGATCAAGGCCGTCTACACCCAGGCCACGGCCGAACTCATCCGGGCGCAGCTTCGCTGAGCGGAAACACGAATCGGATATCGAACGAAGAAACAGGAGATCCAATCATGGCCACGAAGAAAAAGCTTGCCGCCGCCGTGCTCGTACTCGGCCTGGGAGCCGGGCTGACCGGAGGTCTTTCTGCGACTGCTCTGCATGGCCACGACGGGCAGGGGGCACCCGCCATGGAGCTGCGGCTCAACAACGGCCGGAAGTGGCAGACGGACGCGCTCCTCAGGGTGGGGATGAGCGAGATTCGAGACGTGATGCATGCCTCCCTGCCAGCGATCCACTCGGGCCAATACAGCGCGGCCGACTTGTCCACGCTCGGTGACTGGGTGCAGGAGAGGGTCGACGTCGTGGTAGCGAACTGCAAACTGCCCGAGGAGGCGGACGTCCAACTCCATGTCGCACTGGCGCAGATCCTCGACGGCATCGATACGATGAAGGAGGAGGGCGGGCAGGAACTGGGCGCAGCAGCCATCGTGCAGGCGCTGAACGCCTATGGCGACCACTTCGATCATCCAGGCTGGAAGCCGCTGGAGGATTGATCACGGGGCGTCGCTGAGGAGATCGGGGCAGTCCTCGGTTGACCCTGATCAATGACATGAAACGGGGGGGGAGAATGTCTGCTGCGTGGGAACTCGAAAGCAGATAGGGACTGGCTGCCCTGAAGGAGCGCCCGATGGGGCACATCAAGATTGCATTCTGGGGCTCCTTGGCCCTGCTCGCCGGCCTCTGGTTTCTCGCCGATCCGGTTGCCCTGCTGGCCAACGGTTTCTTCGCCCTGCGCGGGTCGATGGTCCAGCTCAGCGGCATTCTGGCCATGGGCTGCATGAGTCTGGCAATGGTCCTCGCCCTGCGCCCGCGCTGGCCCGAGCGCTGGCTCGGCGGCCTCGACAAGATGTACCGCCTGCACAAGTGGTTCGGCATCGGCGGCCTTGTCCTGGCAATCGTGCATTGGCTGTGGTCGCAGGGTCCCAAATGGGCCGTCGGGTTCGGCTGGCTGGAGCGGCCGGCCCGGGGAGCGAGGCCTGCCGTGGACAATGCGCTCCAGCAGTTCCTGCTGACGCAGCGCGGCGCCGCGGAGGGCATCGGCGAGTGGGCGTTTTATGCCGCCATGCTGCTCATCATTGTGGCGCTGGTGCGCTGGATTCCCTATCGGCTGTTCTACAAGACCCACCGCCTGATCGCGGTCGCCTATCTGGTCCTGGTCTTCCATGCGGTCGTGCTGATCCAGTTCGATTATTGGATGACGCCGCTGGGTGTGCTCATGGCCGCGATGCTGGCCTGGGGAACGGTCGCGGCCGTGCTGGTCCTGTTTCGCCGCGTCGGAGCCGGCCGTAAGGTCGAGGGACGGATCGCAAGCCTGCATTATTATCCGGAGCTGCGCGTCCTGGAGGGCGTCTTCGACCTCTCGGCCGGCTGGCCACCGGGCTGGCCAGGGCATACCGCCGGGCAGTTCGCCTTCGTGACCTCGGATACTTCCGAGGGACCTCACCCGTTCACCATCGCTTCCGCCTGGAACCCGGCCGTGCATCGGCTTACCTTCATCGCCAAGGAACTCGGCGATTTCACCCGCACCCTGCAAGAGACGGCGTATGTCGGCCAGCCCGTGGTGGTGGAGGGGCCTTACGGCTGCTTCACCTTTGACGACCACGCTCCACGGCAGATCTGGGTGGGCGGCGGGATTGGCATCACGCCTTTCATCGCCCGCATGAAACAGATCGCCCGGGAGCGGCAGGCGGCGGCGGGCACGTCCGCACGGCAGGAGATTCACCTGTTCCATTCGACGGCCGAGTACAGCGAGGAGGCTATCGCCAAGCTGACGGCCGACGCGGCCGCTGCTGGCGTCCACCTGCACGTCCTCCACGACAAGCGCGACGGCCGCCTGACCGGCGAGCGCATCCGTGCCGAGGTGCCGGGCTGGAGCGAGGCCAGCATCTGGTTCTGCGGACCGCCCGGATTCGGAGAGGCGCTGCGGCGGGATTTTGCGAGCCACGGGCTGAAAGTGGACCAGTACTTCCACCAGGAACTCTTCGCCATGCGTTGAGCCGGTCCTTTGAGCGGATCTTAACCGCAGAGCAGATCGAAGCAGCGTATCCTCCCTGGAGCCGGACACCCATTTCCCTCGCTTCAGAACGCTCTCGGGGGATCCTTTGCTGTGGAGGGCTCCCATCCAGCGGTGAGGCGGCCCACCATGTCTTGGAATGCGACTTAATGGTCGGGATCCTTCGCGAAGGGCCATTATGGCGAGCGGTCATGAGCACCGCTCCAACAGGTCGAACACATGGCCGCACCGACCCACCTTGCAGACGCGTTCAACAAAAACCCTTGCCAACAAGGAGCCGTCCACACATGGCGCAAGTCGGACCCTGGCATTCTCAAAACGCGATTTAGATTTGTTGCTCAAACGAAAGCGCGAGTTTGCTCCGCGTTGGGTGGACAAACACGGAGAAGCGATTCTGGTCGGTTTCTATCGCAAGGTCCGTTGCGGCGACCAGATCCGAGCTGAAGGCAACCATTTCGAAATGCGGGCCGAATGTGGGTTGAGCTCGCCGCAAGTACCGATTTACGAAGTTTTACAGCTACTTATTCTGGCGATTGGCGGTGAGGGTGGGATTCGAACCCACGGAACCCTTGCGGGTTCGCTGGTTTTCAAGACCAGAGCCTTAAACCACTCGGCCACCTCACCAAACTTAGTCTCAGCCTTAGGGCAAATTTAAAAGGGTTTTCAAGACCGCTGCCTTAAACCACTCGGCCACCCCGCCGGAGACGCGCCGGAGCCCGTAAGGGCTTGGCTCCAAGGTTCTCTAAGACTGCAACCCCGCCGCCGTCAACTTGAATGGGAGAAACCGGTCGACGAGGCAGTGCGCGCCGCCCCGGGCACCTTGTTCGCCAAGCCTCGCCTTGCCCCGTCCGTGATCCGCGGGGTGCTCCAGGAATACTCGGTGTTTCGGGCCACGATAAGAAATTGATGGGCCATAGGGAGGATCGCTACTTGTATTATCCAAGGACAATCAGCTTAAAAAGCTGAAGCGTGAGGAACTCGATATTCAAGACTATTCCGTTGCGGAAGGCCTATATATCGTCAAATCTTCCTGAACGGAAGGTACTGCTGCGGCGCGAGGGCACTATTAACAAATCAGTATCTTTTCAATTGACAAGCGGGGCCGTTTAACGGTTTTTTAGGGCGACAAAAGCACTTTGGTTGGCTGTCCGGGGGCGAGTTCTGGCGCCGCCATGCGCAGTGCGAA
>Ga0182742_1003184_pt1 | contig 16571 bp, 1 predicted proteins | sample eDN5th37CBELigMG_FD_128880 | JGI IMG/M metagenome (GOLD analysis project Ga0182742, IMG submission 128880) | Enriched Miracle-Growth compost microbial communities from Emeryville, California, USA - eDNA 5th pass 37_C BE-Lig MG (version 2)... ...
AAATGATCTCATCACCATTTCATTCATAGCATCAAACACATTTTTCTCTATAGGAGGTCCTTCTTCAAATTTCAATGGAATCATCCATTTATGTAATTTCTTTTGTAAGCTTAGGTCAGTTTGATTCAGAGAAGTTCTCAAGCGGCCAACTACGAAGCGAAGGTAATCCGCATCTGCAAATAGATTTGGGCCTAGACTTTCTTGCGTAGATGTCCCGAAAAGGTTATAAAATCTATCATCCCTTATGAGATCTGCTCTAATTAAGGTTATCAACTCTGCATATCTTTCAAGGTATACAAGTTCATTCAAGCTAACATCCGAAAGTCTTAGCATCATAATATTCCCTTGGACAAGCATCAAAACCCTCTCAGCATAAATCCCAAAGCCAATTAATTGCCCACAACAGAGCAAGAAGAATAGAGTTGTAACAATACAAACATTTCTAACAACTGTACTTTTAGGAATCGCATGAGCAGCTTGTTCAATTTTTTTATTTTCCCCATTTGTAGCAATACTTGAAGCCTTTTCACTTAATTTGACCGGGATTTTGTCTTCAACTCCATCCATGGAATGAGGTCTGTTACTAATATCATTCCAACTTCTTTCAGTATTTTTTATCATCTCTTCTCGAGTTGTATTAATTATAAAAAGATTATCATTCTTCTTTATCAAAGAATCTGGTCTTGTTTCGAACGCTTCAGTTGTTAAATTTATTGCCAGTTGCTTTTTGTGAGAATTGACAAATTCAGAAAATCTTCCTGCCTTTACGTCTAAAAACGATGAATTTTTTTTTGCTGACATTAATAAAGCTTCCTTATCAACTGAATAAATTTCTGACAAAAGTCTTTGATCTTGAGATAAAGGAAGGTTATTTGATAGAAAGTTATTATTATTAGACACTTTGAAGCTCTCCTTGAATAGCTCAGGCCTTTCGGCTGGAATATCAAGGTCATTTTCAAAGCTAAACTCTTGATCAACATCTTTTTCAGAAGCTGAATTTTTACTAGAAGCGTCGTTTTTATGATCGGTAGCAGAGCTTACTAATAAAATGTAGAAATCTTTTTTAAAATATTTTCTTGGTATAATTTTAATATCAAAAGTCAAATAATTTTTTTCTGGATTTTTTCTTTGATCAGTACTTTTGAATTCATTTTGTTGTATAAACAAAAATTGTCTCCAATTTTCTTCTTCAAATCTATCAGACTCCTCTTTTCTTGAAAACTTTGAGCTTCTTACAAAAGACTTTCGCTTTTTCTGAGTATTTTCTGTATTTATTACTTCTTCATCATTGTCTGACATTAGGCTGATAAGCCTCATAAATTGATTTGAGTTGTTGAATAAAAGATCAGGACAAATCTCTGAAATGTGAACAGTCCTTTCAATTGATAATTTTAACACTTTTCCAATCCTTTCGGTAAATCCATCTATATATCCATGGCCATTGAGTACAATATGCTCATATGGTGTTTCATTCACCCTTAATACTCCAATATAAGTCAACTCTTTCTGAATATAAGGAAATATTGTGACATAAGTGTTCATTGGTAAATAATATCCTTGTCGATTCTTTACGTATCCTGAAACCATTTTATAATTTTTACCATCAAGGGACTTGGTTCGTTGAATTTGTTGACTCAAAGCCTTGTCATGATCCTTTGCCAAAGAAGGAGACATTAAGATATTGATATTTTTTCCAATTAATTTTTCTGAAGAAAATTTAAGAACACTTTCAACATTTGATGACACATATTGGATTCTTCCAATTTTTTCCTTTGTCATTGATACATAAAAAGTGATTGTATCTGGAAGATTTAAATTAGCTTCAGTAATAACTGGAATTTTTTTAGCCTCAGCATTGAAGCCCTTTTTCTTCCAGACATATTTTTTAGAAATTATCATTGCATGGAAAGGCAAATTTCTAATAAGGCTTAGATAAATACAATAATATTCTCCCATCATTGTATAAAAGAGAGGATGTTGATTCATATAAAAGGACCAAAGATTTTCAACTTCTGTAGCCTCTATTTCCATCTCTCGACTTTTGTTATATAAAGAAACCATTTTAAAGTTTGATCCTTGGTAGTAAGACCAGAAATCTCGGTAATTTTTTGCGCCTGAAAGCAAAAGGTCTTTAAAGTTGGTTTGAGCCTCTTGGAAATCAGTATATACTTTCAAATTCAAAATACCCTGATCTTTTGAATTGAAGAATTGATCAAGTTTCTCTTCAACAACTTTGAGCAAGTTATATCTTAGTAACTTTACATTCAACTGAAATGTTTCTAGCCCTTCTTTCGAAAGACTATATATAAATGCCAATGCGCTGTCAAGTTTTGCATTTTCTCCCTCAAGTATTTGGCTAGCATAAACTAATTTCAGCTTGCTATTTCTCTTGATTCTCTCTATACCAACTCTAAATATTTCACTTGTTCTCTTTTCTTTATAAAGTTCTAATTTATCTTTGTTTTCTTTGATATCTCTCAAATCTTTGATTATATCTTCTTGATCAAATTTACAAATGCATTCACTATCAATACAGATTTTTGAATGATCAGCTAAATCACCAAAGAAATATGCTTCATATTCATTTAACTTCGCATCAATATTCAAAGCAGCTTTAATTTCTTGTGCCATTAAAGAGAAACTCAAGAGTTTCTTAAATATTGTTTCTTCAGACGTTAAAGAATCCATATTTGTTGTTAAATAAGATTTGACCAGCTTATTAAATGTTAATAAAGCCAACTTTATACAAAAAGGTATCATCAAGATCTTTAGATAGGCAATATCATTAAGATCTGAAGCTTCTAAATCCACAGCAGAGATGATTGAAATAATATTCACAATTAAAACCCAAATCCCAACAAAGTTCCAACTCAAAGCAAATTTCATAGCTCGAGGAGAATAAAACGGCAAAAACTTTATCAAAATAAAGAGCTGTATCAAAGAGAGTATCAAACCCAAAACATTTAAAGAAGTTCCAATATCATTGTTATCTTTGTTTAAAAAAACAACTAAAGGAGCAAAAACCATTTTTGAAAGAAAGAGAACTAGTTGAGGAGATGATGTGTGACTTGCATATTCTCTCTGACCTTTGAAAGGTTCTATGCAGAATAATGCTAAAATTGTTCCGATTACATTATTTATTAACAATGAAAATATGTTGGTTAAAATTATAGCAGTACTCTTTCCATATAACCCAATACTTGAAGCCTGATTTCGAGTTGTAGTGGTCGAGAACGGAACGAGAAGTATAATGTTAATGATCCAATGGAATCCTGCAAGGTGGAGCTGAAAAATAAAATGAAGAAAAGGCTTTGGTAAAGAAAATCTTTTAATTTTTTTTAAAGATTCTATTCCCAATAATCCGAAAATCAACAAAAAAGAAATCAGGTACGACCAAGTGCAAATTAAAACAGCGGAATATGTCCATTCCATGTAATTATCCTGAAAGATATCAATCAATACAAAGCCTTTCACAACTCTTTGTACATAATTAGTTAAACTTGTTTTTGGGAAACGAGATGGGATTATTATTTCAAGATACATCAATATTGCGAAAAACTGCAGTTGAGCAAAATTAAACAGAAAATGTTGTAATGGTCTAGGTTGTCGAGTTGTCAACGGAAAACTGACTAATATTCCAATCAAACCTCTTTTATTGTCTTTTAAGTACCCTGATGTTTCTTTCGATGAAAAAGATCTTTTCATTTATGATTGGGTATTCTAAAATAAATAAAATATTAATTATGAAGAGCATAGGCATTCAATCAAAAATCTTTCCTAAATTTAGTTGTTTTATTTGAAAGCTTTCTAGGAAATACTATTAAAAAAAGACTTTCGTGAATTAAGAAGCGGGAATTTTTCTTCTTGATATCAGAAGCAACAGAAAAATGGGTTTACATAGTAAAAAAGATTGATAATCAGTTTACTGATTATTTTTGCAAAATAGAAATTCGTGGATCAAATTAAGATCGAAATTGAAAATCTAACAAGAGCCTAAATTCTCAAGATTTTACTTAAGATTTCAAGGGTATATTTATAAACGCAGTTAAAACTTATTAACATCTTATGTGGCAAAATTTTCCCTTTGAAATTTTTTTAATTTAAACAGAAGGAATAATTCTAGTAGAAGAAAATATGAGAGGAAAAAAAACCTTGGACTCAAAATGTCATAATAACCTCTTGAGTCCTTCAGTATGTATCTTTTAAAAGAATTTTTTAAAAACTACTTGATAATCCTGTGTTATCCATATTCCTAGAAGACCCAGCTTAAAACGTGTAAAATAAAATAATTTTAACGATTGATGGTTTAATCATGGCTTTTATTAAAAACAACGTTTCAGAAACGAAATTTATTAATAGTTATATTTTATATGATGTTTTTTTAATCTGAAAAATCGTCACTAGGGCGTTTTTCTTTTCAGAGATTGCATATAATTTTCAAACTTTTCGAAGAATCTGTCTTTTTCCTTTTTAATGGTTCATAAAGTTTAGAGAAGTTACTATTAAAAAGATTAACTAGTTTTTCAGTTTTATAAGGTTAATCACTCAATTAATTAAGATTATTTGTTCAACGAAGCCCAGTAAAAAAAATTTTACTCTTTGGATCTAACTACTGATAGTTGAAATGTTCTAATTTTTTTTTTTTTTACATACCTCTCTGATGAGAAGATAGTTATTGAGACCTGAAACATAGATGTTTCCCTTCCACACAATTAAAGAAACGGATAGGTAAAAAACTTTTGTCCTTAATAAACCGCTAAAATTGTTCTTCGATCAAATTTAATACTTTTAAGAACCTGATTTTTTTGTGGTGACGTATCCTTCAGAAGAGATCTTTACTGCTCTGGGTAATAGAAAGTGAATTTGAAGTAAGAAAAAAAAGAATAGATCTTTCTGACCATTGTGAACTTATTTTACTAATTCTTATCCCATTTAAATAACCCCTTTCAGAAGTTGTTTCTGTGAAGGAAAAAGGTGAGTAAAATCCTTTTTGATTCTGGCTTTTGAAATAGATATCAAACCGAGATAGATGAATTGATTTGATTTGTGTTACTAGTCCTGTAGGTAAAAAGCAGAAGATGAATGATAACTCTTTAACTTCTTAATTAATAAAAATACATTCTCCGAAGAAATGTTTCCTAACTTGAAAACTCACTTTGCTGTGGATTATTTTTATCTAACTCAGTTATTGTCAAGAACATTGTTTCAAAAATTTAATAGAAGAAATATTCAGTAAGGATATTCTGAAATTCAGTAGAATGAGCAAATCCTTTTTATCTATAATTTTCAACTCTTAAGATAGACAACCCATATGAATTTTGCTCCTTCTTCTTGTGATTTATCATTTTTCTTGAAAGAAAATGAATAGATTTGTCACCCTTTTTAACTTGAACTTTCTGATCATAAATAAATAATAAAAAATATTCTGTAGCTTTAATTTTTTACATTCCCAAGAAAAACTAAGAAGTTTTACCTTATCAAGTAAATGTTAAAAAAAAATTGTTTAAAATTCTTTTTGGGTAATGAAAGCTTTTCCTTCAATGTAGAAAATTTACCTAAATCTCTCTTTTTTAACAAAGTTATAGAATTTTAATAAGAAAAAAATAAACAAATTCTTACAAGAAGAAATTAAAAAAAAAAAATTATTTCCATCTATACGAGAAAGTTTTATCGGTTTTAAAAAAACTGAATTCACCTTCCAGCAGACGAAAAAATTGATGTTATTATCATTTATTTAAATTATTTCATTGAAAAAGCCTTGTTTGTAAATCTTTCTAAAAATAATAGAAGTCAATTTTATACTGGAACAAAAAACATCCATAAATAATCCAACAGACTGACCTAAAATTTATATTATTATTTCCAAATAAATAAAATTTCAAGAGTTACTTTTCTCGTAACTTTACGCATCATACAATTATATTTTTATTGGTAAATTGCTTCCTTTAATCAAATGATGTTTGAGCATTTTATTTGTTACGAAAATTTCCAAGGGAATTTTTCTAAAAATTTTTCTCCATCCAGCTTTCTCCCTTTCTATTTTCTTTAAAAGGAAATATATGATTAGAGGAATCACAATCGCAAAGATTACAAAGTACGAGATCAAAATAGCTCTCAAACCTTGTTGAATTCTAATAATGGAGTCTCCTGCACAACTTTCCAAATATTCTTGCAAATTTAGATACCCATAACTTTGAAAGGTAGCAATCATTAAATCCAAATCAATTAGATCTGATTGAGAAAGAATTAATGATTTATCTTCAAAAGTCATTGCAGAATTGTCAAATTGAGATTTCAGTGGGCTTAAAGTGAATAAACTGAAACTATTAAGGTTTTGGAGTCCTTTAGAAAGCAAAGATTCTGGGAAATATTTGCATAAATATGCATAGTCACTTAATGATTCTGCTTTGCACAGGTCTCCTTCAATTAACTGTGCAACATTCGCTCTTATAGAATCTGTACACATTTTTTCATTTTGATATTGAATAAGCAATTTGACTAAATAATCTTGAGATCTTGATATTTCATCTCTGAGATTTTCCCATTCTATTTCTATTTTGTTATTACGCATATACGAGTCTCCTTTAGTTCTAACATATTGATAAAAAGATCCTGACAACAATAAAATGTGATAGAGTCCATAGTTTATTTTTGTGAAAGATAAAAGGTTTGTACTGATTTCTGAAGTGGTTATTTGAACTTCAAACGATACATGGAGAAATGGAAGTAAAAACACGATAAATAAAATCAAACCAAGAACAAATATTGTAAATTGATTTTTATTAATATTTTTCATATTAGATTCTCTTTTCTTTATTCTTTGATGAGATGAATTTTGTACGTATAAAAAATTTCTGTTTGGTATAATTGTATTGAATGATTTGATTTTTTCCAAATTGGGATCGCTTCTAGTCAAGATGGCAATAAATGCTTTAACTCTTTTGAGAGCTAATGTTATTTCTGTTTCATTTAGTCTCAGGAATACTTCAAAGAAATCATTCCTACCTTTTATAAACTTTATTTGTTGACAACCAAGCAATGCAATTAAAAATGATCCCAATACAAAAATAGCTAACAAAGAAATAATTGAAAATTCTTTTAACGCATTGAGCTTAAATTCATTATCTTGAATAAATATCTTGTTAAGACCTTCTGTCTTAACAAGCAAATGGTTCATTGTATTATTTAGAATATAATTAACGTTTGGATCTTCTTCAGTAAATATTGTTGGTGTACTTCTGACAATAAAAGCTCGCATAACAAGGTCAGTGATTGAATCAAACAAGTTTTTTTCATTGGGTTTTGAATCCTCTAAAGTTATTGGAATCTTCCATCGGTAAACTTCATTAAGTAACTCTGAATCAGTTTGGGTTAGAGCAAGTCTCACTTTGTTATTCAAATATCGAAGATAGTTAGCATCAGAAAGCATATTAGAAGGCAAACTTTTTTCCATTGGCCTGAAAAATACTTTTGAAAATCTGTCATTCTGAACCAATCCTTCTCGAACCAAAGTTATAAGTTCGGCATATCTATTCACAAATAAAATTTCATTGAGTATTATACCTGAAAATTTAATGATTAGAACATTTTTCTGGACTTTATCCAACAGTTTTTCTCCATATAGCACAAAAGTTGTTAAGAATCCAAGAGATAAGATAAAAAAGAAGACCATCATATAACAGGCCACACGAGTTACTTTATTATGGGGCATAGCATAAACAACCCTTTCAATTTTCTGACTCCCACTGTTGGAAGAGACACTTGATGCTTTCTCGCTCGCTTGAATTCCCAGATGATCTTCATCTTCTACTTCCAAAGAATCATTTGAATGACTTGGATCATTGAACGCATTTGTTGTTTGCTTTAAGAGCGCTGCTTTTGGTGTATTCTCTGTTGATTTAACTTTCTTCATGAAATTACTATTTGATCCAGTTTCAAATTTTTCGTTCATAGGGCTTGATGGCTGTTCCTTTTGTGGTATGAGCCCAGAAGATATTTCAGTTTTAGGAGTAAATAAGGATTCAGTAAAAAGTTTCTTATTCCTATTTGTCGATGATAATAATGCTGCTTCAGTTTCTAGATTTTGTGTCTCAATTGAAGGTCTCAGGTTAGGAAAAGTTGATAAATAATCTAATGACAAAGGAGCATGGTTATCATGACTTTTTAAAGGACCTTGAAGTGTATCTTGTATTTCATTTGGAATTTCAGAATCATTTTCAAAATTTAAAGGAAAAGTCATTTTTTTCTTATCTATACTTTTTTCTGAACTGATGTCTTCTTGGTTCAAAATAGAACTAAGAGTCAAAATATAAAACTTTTTTTTGAGGATAATTCTTGGAATAATTTTGGTTTCATAAGCTATTGTTTCCTGAGCTTCTTCATTTTCATTTCGCTTATGATTGGGTTGTTTTTGGATTTGAAAGTGAAAAGTTTGACATGTTTCTTCAAACTTTTCAGAAAGTGTTGGTAATTTCCCAAAAGGAGAGTCCAAAGGTTTTTTTTCTTCATCATTTTGAATCTCAGGCGTTAAACTTGAGAGTTTCCCACTTTTTCTTCCAACATCTAAAGAAATATCAGGACAAATATCAGAAATATGGAGATTTTTTTTCAATGATAGTTTTAATAGAACCCCAACTTTTTCTGTACATCCATCAACAAATCCATTCTCGTTGAGTACAATATGCTCGTGCAGAGTTTCATTCACTCTCAAAATTCCTAAATAAGTAAGCTCTTTCTGAACGTAAGGGAATATTGTCACATAAACTGTAGCCGGTAAATAATAACCTTTTTTATTCTTAGCATAGCTTGAAATATTATAATAATTCTTATTGATAGTTTTAGTTCGTTTAATCTGTTGATTGAGTATTTTATCATGTTCTTTCGCTAGAGATGGAGACATTAAGACATTAATATTTTCTCCAATAAGAGCCTGTGATGGATAGCCAAGCACATATTCAACATTTGAAGAAGCGTACCGAATTTTTCCCATGTTTTCCTTCTCCATTGAAACGTAAAAAGTCACAGTGTCTGGAAGAATTAAATTCGCTTCTGTTATAAATGGTTGTTTTTTTGCTCCAAAGTTCAAACCTCTAAGCTTCCAAGAATATTTTTTTGAAGTTTTAGTTGCGTAATATGGCAAGTTACGGACCAGACTTTGATAGATACAGTAATATTCTCCCATTAAACTATAAAAATGTGAATATTTATTTATATAAAAATTCCACATTTTTTCAATTTGTTCTGATTCTATCTCTAAAGTTTGACTCTTATTATACAAAGAGATCATCTTAAAATTCGGTACTCGATAATAAAACCAAAAATCTTGGAATTTTTGGGTGTTAGATAATATTAAACTTTTAAAACGGGTTTGTGCTTCATGAAAATCAATGAATACTTTCAAATTCAAAATTCCATCATTTTTTGAATTAAACAGTTGGTCAAGCTTTTCTTCGACAGCTTTCAGTAATAAACACTTTTTTGAATGCATACTCAACTGGAAAATATCATTCGAATTTTTTGAAATCGCATAGATATGTGCCATAGCAGGACCAAGACAAGTATTTTCTCCTTCAAGGAGCATATGGGCATAAGCTAATTTTAGTTTGTTATTTTCCTTTACTCTTTTTATTCCAACACGAAGAATTTCTCCTGCTCTCTTTTCTTTGTAGATCTGCAACATTTGTTTTTTATTTTTGATGTCTCCCAGATCTTTAGGTAATTCTGCGGGTGGTATGCGACAAATACAGTCAGAGTCTAAACATGTTCTTGAGTGATCAGCAAGATCTCCAAAAAAATAAGCTTCATACTCATTTAATTTCGAGTCAATATTCATAGAAATATTAAGATTTTCTATTAATAAGGTAAAGCTCAAGAGCTTCTTAAAGACTAATTCTTCAGATCTTAGAGAATCCATATTTGTTGCCAAATAGGACTTGACAAGCTGATTAAAGGTTAATATTGCTAATTTTATGCAAAAAGGTATCATCAACATTTTAAAATAACCAACACCATTGAGATCTGAAACATCTGAGCTTGCAGCAAATATAATCAAAATAATATTGACAATCAAAACCCAAATTCCAATAAAGTTCCAACTTAGAGCTGCTTTCATAGCGTGAGGAGAGTAATAAGGCATAAGTTGGATCAAAATTAAAAGTTGGATCAATGAAATTATCAAACCTAAAACATTCAAAATAGCTCCTTCACCGTGATTATTCTTGTCTAAAAATATTACAAGAGGTGCAAAAGCAGCCTTTGAAAGGAAAAGAATGGTCTTTGGAAGAGGTGTATAGGTTGCATATTCTCTCTTCCCTTTAAAAGGTTCAGTACAAAATAGAGCCAGAATTACTCCAATTATGTTATTTAATAATAATGAACTTCCGTTTATAATTATCGTGGAGGTATTTTTTCCACTTAAACCAATATTGGAAGCTTGATTTCGGATGCTTCCTGTTGAGAAAGGAATGAATAAGATAATGTTAACAATCCAAAACAGCCACGTCAAATGAAGTTGATAAAGCTTTTCAAGGAAAGACCTTGGAAGAGAGACTTTAACTTTTGTGAGTGATTTTATTCCCAGTAATCCAAAGATTATCAGAAATATAGAAAGATATGACCAAGAACAAATCAAAAAGATTGAATATATCCATTGAGTGTAATTATCTTGAAATATATCTTTCAGTACAAAAACTTGGACAAATTTTTGAAAATCGCTAGTTTTTCCATTTCGAAATGTAGGAGAAACAACAGTCAATTCAAGGGACATGAGAATAGTGATATATTGAAAATGAGAAAAATGAAATAAAAAGTGCTGAAAAAACTTGAATTGAGGAGCCATCAAAGTGAAATGGTTCAAAATTCCAACCAATTTTCTTTTGTCTTCAAATTCTAAGAGTGCAGGTGAATGCTTTGTTGGAGATTGATTCATTTTTCCTCTTTTCAGTTCAAATTAAAGAAATCTTTATTATTATTATTATTCATTCAACTTTTTTCTAAAGTTGTTAACGCTCAAATTATAAAATACTAACTTCTTTACTTTCAAGTTTTGTTGTTTAGACTAAAGCTAAGGCCCTACTATGTAATTTGATGTTATTATATTGGAAAGAAAGAGGAACGTTTTTTGCAAGTTAGGAACTTTGAATGATTTCAGATGAGTTAATTTGTCTTACCTGCTCTAAATTAATTTAAGTTATGGCTCCAAAAAACTGATTCAACTCTTCTATTCAAAAGTGACAATATAAACATTTTAAACTTTTGATGAAACAAAAACCTTCTCATAGTAAATATATTATCATTTTCTATTTATATTCTTCATTCCTTTAAATTCATAAACACATGACAGTTTTAACTTTACAAATCAAAACTTCTTAAATAAAGTCCAGAGTTATAACTTATTAAGTAAAAATAATCATAAATGTAGTTTAATTTTTTATGACTAGGAAAGCTTGAGAAATTTGTTAAATATTGTTAGGCTAGAAACTTTTGGATTCTGAGATTAATCATTTGATTTTCAGACTTCTAAAAATATAATTATTTTAGCCTTGACCAAAATTAGGCAAGGTGTCCATAGTTTTCTACATTTAACGATAAATAAAGTTGTACAATTTTTATTGGAGTAAGAGCTTTTCGAACATGACTCTAACACTTGCACAAAAAGATAACAAGACAAGAAAAGTTATCGTAATTACGGTCCTTTGATTGTTCGGATGTGAATCTTGGTTATTTTAAGATAGATATGTTTTTATTTTCTATAAAAAATTTCTATTTATAAAATGATCAACCATTCAGCATTCAATAAAAGTCATAAAAGTCAAAGGTGAAGTTTAATTTCTAAAATCTAAATAGTCATGATAAAATGCGAAAAAAGTTTTCCCCTAGATACACTTTTAAGAGAATAAAAAAAAAACAATGGTATTATCTTGATAAAAAAGAAAGTTAAAGAACTTTCGGAAGAAAAATTCTGATTTTTGGTTACGATTGAATCTCGAACTTGAGAAGAATATATTGTAGTAGATTTGTTTTTCAGCGTTCATAGAAGGCTCTTTGTTTTCAAGTGAAATATCAATTTGGGCTTCTTCTTGATCACATTTTGGTTTGTTCAGTTTTTTATTTTGGGACAAATTCATCCATATAAATAAAATAACTTATGATCATTAAAAAGAATGCCAAGAACACAAAAAACTAAAAGCAAAGTTTCATAAACAAAGAAAGCCTCGCAGCTTACTGAGGGTATCTCCATTGCAGGAGAGATGGGATCCATAAACAAAACGGTGGAAGTTGTCTTTTGAGCCAAAATGTAATCATCATGCCATATTTTCATAATATGAGTATTGTAATATAAGAATCATTCACAATATTTCAGATATTCTCTTTTAGGTAAGCAAAAAATGAAATAAAAAAAAGTTGTAGCGTTCAAAAAAGTTTTAAATATTAGACTCAATCATTTCCCCCATTGTCAACATCCTAATTTTTTTCACAATTCCTAACTCTCAAAGAGTGATTCTCACCTTAAATTTCTATTTTCTTATACACTACGGCTTCATAGAATAAATTTAATGTATGGGCTCGAGTATATAGTTAGGATGAAGCGGGAAAATTCATTTTGAACAACTAATTAGAGAAATTAATATTGAGCTTTAAACTGAAAAAACTAACCAAATTCTTTTTGAATCTACGAATTGGTTGAAAGAGCTTCCAAAGTTATTAATTGTTCAAAGAACCTTATTCAATAGAGTTCAGTTTTATGAATAGAAATAAGGATGTATCAATAGCTTAGTTCTTCTAGTAAAAACTAATTTATAGTGCGTATCATTGATGATTCATCGTCAGGCGACAAAAACTAATTAGAGCCTTTCAGTTAAAATCTATAAGAAGAATAAAAATATGAAATGATTTCAAGATGAGAATTGAGCCAATACCAACCAAATAAGGTGTTCTCTCTAATAGCTTTCCAATGGAGTTATTAGAGAACAAGAAAGGTACCTATCCCTGTTATGAGACAATATACATGATATTCACACATTTGCACTATATTTTTGAAGATAAAGTTGGTTTTATTTTCAATAAGGTGATAGAATTCGTGATAGAAATTACAAATCTCATGTGTCTTTCTTTTTAAATCGGTACAAACGTTCTTTGAGAGAAACATTGAATAATAAATGACTAAATCTTCAGAATGACCATCCCAAATATCATTTTAATTAGAATGAATCTACTGAAGCTCTTTACTTTAAAAGATCTTCTTTTCTCGATATTTTGGCTCGATAAATAGGAAACACCATTCGAAGAAACCTTTTCTGAAAAAGCTTAACTTTATTCTTCAGTAAATGACTAGGCTTGGCGCTTCATAACGGGCAAAGAATAGGTTTAATTTAATTTATGAATGGAAAAGGAGCTGACAGACCAAGTATTAATTATTGGTATAGGAAACAACGAAAATTATTGCTTTGTTTGAGTTTAACTGAATAAATTTCCACTCAAATACTTTTAATCTTAATATCATAGTGTTTTAACCTTTCCCTTTTAATGGAAATTTTATTCATCAGGTCTATGAAAGGGTTCGAAACTATTCTTAAAATCGATTCAGATCATAATTGCTCAAGTTAAAACTTTTGTAATCCGCGAAAACTTTAGAACTTGAGATCTTATATATTTCTTGCTATTTCTTACTATTACTTGCAAATATATGAATTATAGAGTCTGATTAGTAATCTAAGTTTATACGAATAAACTTTGATAAAAAAGGAGTTTTTAAATTACTTAATCTAACCACTTATCAATGAATCAAAATTCTTTTCCTTTGAAAGAGATAACATTTTCATTCTGAACTATTCAGGAAAAAAATTTAATCTTGAAAGTTTGGAGAGAAATAGCTTCGTATGGGATCCTTTTGAATAGATAAATTGTACTTAACCTTGTCAGGTTTTATTCAAGATTAGACTAGACGAATCCTCAGACTCCGCAATTGATTTTATTCAAAGTAAGTGTTCTAATAATGGTCAGCATTTATGAATGATTTATGAACGAGGTTTTTAAATATATAAAAAAAAAACCATTAAATTGTTTTTATGCATTTTCATGAACGAATTGTTTATTTAAAAATAAATCCATGCAAAAAAAGGACAATTTGAAACATTATCATATAAAGAATTAACATGTCTATGATAAATATTTTTTACTTTAATCAAACATTAAATGACTTGATTTAGATTTGTATTGTAAATTCTTTCCCAAGGCCTCTAACCAAATGATGCTTTAGAATTTTGTTTGTCATAAGAATTTCTATAGGAATTTTCCTGAAAATTTTCCTCCATTCAACTCTTTCTTCCTCCAATTTCTTTAATAATAAATAAAGGAGAATCGGAATCAAAATAACGAAAATTGGGATGTACATCTTCAAAATTACCTTTAAATTGCCATTTATCATGTCTATAGATTCCAATGTGCATTTTTGTAATGTTGACTGGAGAGACATATACCCGTAGCTTTGAAATGTAGCAACCATCAGATCTAAATAAATCATGTCTTGTTGATTAATTATTTCTTTTGCATCATTGAATGTCCTTGCTGAAATATCATATTTCTTTTTAAGAGTACTGAGAGTTGCGATGCTGAAGCTGTTCAAGCCTTGAATTCCATTAGAAAGTAACCTTTCAGCAGGAAGCTTTGGACATAGTCGAGCAAAACTTGATAATGGTTTTGCTTGACAAAGGTTTCCGAGGATTAAATGATTTAGAGTTGCTATTGTTGATTCAGAACAAGTTTTTTCATTTTGAAAATAAATCAATAAATGCACTAAACTGTCCTGCGACTTAGCTATTGTTTGCAAGAGATTCTCCCATTCTTCATTTATAGGGTTATTTCTAAGTAAAGAATTTCCATCAGTTCTTAAATATTGAAAAAATGATCCTGTAAGCAATAAAATATTGTATAAGTCAACCGTTGCTTTTGTTAAAATCGTAATTTTATTCCTGACATCAGAATTGTTATTTTGAACCAAAAAGAATATATGCAAAAAAGGCATCACGAATACAAGAAATAGAAGAAGGCCGAAAACAAATATAGAATACTGTCTTCTGTTAATATTTTGTAGGTTTGTTTCTTTCTTTGGAATTCTTTTATGTTGAGTCTTAGCTTGTTGACTGGCTTTTGTTATGCTATTCTGGGTTTTTAATTTATCCATATTGTGATTGTTCTGTGTTAACATGACAAGAAAAGCTTGGACTCGAGTTGTTGTTGAAATTATCTCAACTTCACTTAATCTTAAAAATATGTCGATAAAAGCATTTCTATTCTTGATAAAAATTTGTTGTTGATAAACAAGGAGAGAAACTAAAAATCCCCCGAGCACTAGAACAACTAATAAAAACACTAAAGGTATTAAACTCAAGTTCTCTAATTTTGTCTCATTATCTTGTATAAAATGATTGTTAAGACTTTCAGTGTCAACCAATAACTCGTTCAAGGAGTTTTTCAGAATAAATTCAACATTTGGGTCTTCTTGGGTGAATATTTTAGAATTATGTCTTGCTGTAAAAGCTCTCATTAGAATTTCTGTTATTGCATCAAAGTTATTTGCATAGAGATAAGTACCATCTTCTAAGAGCATTGGAATTTTCTTTTTATTCAAATTTCTCATTAAATCAGTGTCACTCTGATTTAATAGATTTCTAAATCTTCCATTCAAATTTCTCAGATAATTAGCTTCAGTATATAAATTTCCAGGTAAGCTTGATTGCATTTTCGTGCCATAAACTGGTTCGAATCTATCATTAAGAATTAAATTTTGCCTGAGGAAAGTTATCAGTTCCGAAAATCGATGGACAAACATTATTTCATTTCGTCTTGAACTTGACAAATTGAGAATCAAAATGTTTCCTTGTACTTGGTTCAAAACTTTGTCTCCATAGGCAACAAAACCCGCTATGAGTCCTATACACAAAATAAAAAAGGATGCCACAATAGCAAAAGAACCCTTTCTTATCCTATTTGGAGGAACAGAATACACAGCTTGTTCAATTTTGCGACTAATTGCATTTGAAGCTATACTTGATGGTTTATCGCTCAATTTTCCTTGGACTTTATCATCCTCCACAAATAGGGAGTTATTCTGGCTGCTTTCATCCTTTTCAGTTGTTCTAGAATCCTTTTCCTGCTCTTTCTCTTTCATTTGTTTCTTGTTGTCGAAAAGAGACTGATGACTGATAAAGTTTTTTTCTCCTCTTGTTTTAATAATTTCATTAATGATATTCTTTGCTTGTTCCTTGGGAGAAAATATTGAATCCGGAAGCCTTGGAGTTTCATTTAAAAGAAATGTCCTTTTTGTTGATAATAAAGCTGCTTCCGATTCTGTTTGCTCAACTTCATGCTTTGGAGATTGAAAGTCTAAGCGTAGAGGAGAATAACTCCTTGGAGTTTTCACAGGTTCTAGTATTTCAGAAGGAACTTCTGTTTCATGAACAAAACTGTTATCCTTTGCAACATCTTTTTTTGAAACTATGCTCATTCTGGAGTTTCCTTGGTGTGCGGCTGTTGGCCTTAGAAGCAAAATATGAAAAAGCTTTCCAAAATAG
>Ga0182742_1003185_pt1 | contig 16570 bp, 8 predicted proteins | sample eDN5th37CBELigMG_FD_128880 | JGI IMG/M metagenome (GOLD analysis project Ga0182742, IMG submission 128880) | Enriched Miracle-Growth compost microbial communities from Emeryville, California, USA - eDNA 5th pass 37_C BE-Lig MG (version 2)... ...
ATTTAAGGGGATAATTAAAATTTTGCTTAGCAATATGTTTAACTTTTTCCTTAATTAATAGAACAGGTGCAACTAATTGTCTGCTCATGAAGTTAGCTGTTACGATTGTAATAATAAATAAAATAACGGAAATAACGATATGATCATACAGTTGCTCAAACGTATTTTGCATTAATATGTTTTTATTAAATACAAAGCTAATGACATAAGGCTCTTTTGCATTAATCGGAATGTGTATTCTGGAATAGTCTTCATTATTAAACTTAAAATCAACCTTTTTAGGTTGATAATCCTCTATAGCTGTTCTTACTGCTTTTATATCAGCTTCAACGTTTTCATAGGTATACTCACCATAAATAATATCTCGTACATCTAGATTGTGAACAAGCTTACCGTTTTTCATTTTTAATATTTTTTCCTCACCAAAGTAAACAGGATTAAAAGCAGTAATTTCTACTAATCCGTCTACATGTGAAAGTAAGTTATTAACAATTTGCTTTTGTTTTTCTAAATAACCATCTTCATATATTTGATCCGTAGTTATCATCGTATTAATCATATAATTTGTGTTACCAGAGTAGTAATAACCAAATTTTAATATACGAGAAGGATCGGTTACAGAAAAATTAAGAGGACCTGAATAAAAGTTTGAGAATGTCTCACCAATATTAATAGATACTGGCTGCAAGCTGTAAACTTCTTTCATCGCAATATCCCAATAATCCCATGTTTTAGATCGTAATAAAACTTCTGCAGGATTGGATGATTTAATAGAGAGCAGTTCACCTTTATCGTCTTTAATCCATAGCGTTATAGTATCTACATTTAAGCTTTTAGCTAGCTCTACAAGCATCTCATGTGTAATATCAGAATGTTTACTTGGTAATAGCTGCTCGGCTGTTTTTGCAGAATTATATAAAGAACGTGCCAATTCTTGTTCAACTGCACCTTTTGTTTCTTCAATGAGCTTTAAGGTAACTGTAAGCTGATTGGCGATAGAGTTAATTTGAAACGATACATTATCTCTATGCACAGCAAGAGCGTTGAGATGAGAAAATAGGACGTTTAGTGATAGCACAATAAACATCAATAAAGAAATCGTTAAAGTAAGTTTCTTTTGTATAGACATTGCTGCTGCACTCCTTGATGACTTATGTAGGAAAATAGAACTATTCCATAGACTAAATTCGACAAATTTCGCGTAGTTCCTATTAGGTTTAGAAAAATAAATAAAATTTTTTTGAAAAGGCAAAAAAAATTATTTTAAATGTTGACATCTTAAATTTTAGATATTATATTATACATATACTAACTTTAAGTAAGTTAATTAAAATAATATATTAAATGGAGGAAATCACATGTCAGTACAAAAATGGGTTTTAGATGAGGCGCATTCAGTTGTGGAGTTTCAAGTCAAGCACTTAATGATTGCAAAGGTTCGTGGTAACTTTGAGGCGTTTTCAGCAGAAGTGGAAGCAGATTTAGACAACCTAGCTACAGCAAAGGTGCAGTTTAAAGTTGATTTATCAAGTGTGAATACTCGTAACAATGATCGTGACAACCATTTAAAATCTGCAGATTTCTTCGATGTTGAAAAACACCCAGAGCTAATCTTTAATGCGACATCAATTTCTGCAAGCGGAGATGGATATAAGGTTGTTGGTGATTTAACGTTACATGGTATTACAAAAACTGAAACATTTAATCTAACATTTGAGGGCTCCTCATTAGATCCTTGGGGTAATACGAAGGCAGGCTTTAATGTAACTGGTGTTATTAATCGCAGTGACTATGGACTAACATACAATGCTGCACTTGAAACGGGCGGCGTGCTAATTGGTGATGATGTAAAAATCAATTTAGATTTAGAATTCACAAAGGCATAAAATAATATATATGAGAACAAAAGCATGATAGTACACCATAAGGTGGCTATCATGCTTTTGTATTAAATGTAAAAAAAAAGTTGACATTTAAATGGCGAAGATGATAATGTTTCAATATCAGTTAAAAATTTGAAAAGGAGGGATTACGAGATGTTAACATTTAATAAATTTCAAATGAATACAATTCAAGAGTACGTAATCCTTGCCGATAGTAGTATTTGCTTTTAATAGCTTATAAACTTATCGGCGTGTGATTACGTATGTGGTCATGCGCCGTTTTTACATTATAGGGGGATTTTTATCTCTATATGAGGAGGGCATGCCACAAGGTGTGCTCTTTTTTATTTACTTTAGAAATTAGGTGATAATGTGCTAGCAGTAGTGAAAAAGTTATCTTGGTTTTTTAAAGAACAGTGGAAGCGTTATACGATAGCGATACTTTTGTTGTTATTAACTAGTGTTGTTGATGTTATTCCACCGTTCCTAATTGGAAACATTGTGGATGCCATTTCTAGTGGAGAAATTACAACTCGCCAATTCCAGCTCGTCATTTTATTTTGGATTGGGATTACGATTTTCGGTTATGTTATTTCATATTTTTGGCAATACAAGCTTTTCGGTGGTGCTTTTGTATTAGAGAGAAAAATGAGAACGAAGGTTATGGCTCATTTCCTAACGATGAAGCCTGCATTTTATGAAAAAAATCGAACTGGTGATTTGATGGCTAGGGCAACAAACGATTTAGGTGCGATATCGACTACAGCCGGATTCGGTATTTTAACTTTTTTTGATTCCATTATTTTTACTTCCTTGATGGTCATTTTACTAGTCGTACTTTTTAATTGGAAACTTACACTTGCCGTATTGCTTCCATTACCTATGATTGCAATCGTAATAAGTGTATTTGGCCGTCTTATTCATAAAAGATTTTTAGCTGCGCAAGATGCATTTGGAGAATTAAACGATGACGTGCTAGAGAGTGTATCTGGAGTTAGAGTCATCCGTGCATTTGTGCAAGAGGAAGAAAATAAGTCTAAGTTTGCAGCAAAAACAGAAGAGGTTCTTAGGAAAAATTTAAGAGTAGTAGAAATAGAAGCTCTGTTTGAACCATTTATTAAAATTTTTGTTGGGCTGAGCTTTATTATTGGTGTCGGCTATGGTGCTTATCTTGTGTTTCAAGGGCAGTTAACATTAGGTGAGCTTGTTACATTTAATATGCTACTTGGTTACTTAATTTGGCCGATGATAGCAATGGGTGAGCTCGTAAATGTAATGCAAAGAGGTAATGCATCACTTGATCGTGTAGGTGAGGTATTAAATTATAAGCCTGAAGTGTATGACAAAAGAGATGTTAAAGGCTCAGTTACGTCAAGTGATATTAAATTTGCAGAGTATAACTTCCGTTATCCTAGTGCAGAGGTTAATAATTTGCAGAAACTAGCAATTCATATTAAGCCAGGTCAAACACTAGGTATCGTCGGTAAAACGGGAAGTGGTAAGACGACAATCCTAAAACAGCTACTAAGAGAATATCCTAAAGGCGAAGGGTTATTGCAAATAAGCAATAATAATGTGGAGGATATTTCGCTTAATGACATGTTATCGTATATAGGCTATGTGCCTCAGCAGCCTGTTTTATTTTCAAGGACGGTTAGAAAAAATATATTATTTGGTAAGCATAATGCAACGGAAGAGGAGCTTAAGCATGCATTAAAGCTCGCTGCCTTTGAAAAGGATATTGAGTTTTTACCACAAGGCTTAGAAACATTAGTAGGCGAACGAGGTGTCGCTTTATCAGGTGGACAAAAGCAAAGGGTAAGTATTGCTCGTGCCTTTATTGCTAATCCAGAAATATTATTGCTCGATGATGCGTTATCTGCCGTCGACGCTAAAACAGAAACAGAAATTATAGAGGGTTTAAAACGAGAACGTCTGAATAAAACAACGCTTATTACGACTCATCGTCTATCTGCTGTACAGCATGCTGATTGGATTGTTGTACTTGATGAAGGACGTATTATCGAAGAAGGTACTCATGAGCAACTAATGACACAAGATGGATGGTACAAAGAGCAGTTCATGAGACAACAAATAGAGCAGGAGATAGAGGCTTAGGGGGTGACTTTATATGCAAGATACAGGACAGGATCAACTGTATAATTTAAAGGTGACAAAGCGAACAGTTAAGAAGCTCTTTCAATATGGCTTGCTTCATAAAAAGATGATTTTGTTAGCTTTAGCTTTACTACTAGTTGCTGTTGCAACTGAGGTAGTAGGTCCGATTATAGCAAAAAGAATGATTGATGATCACGTTACAAGCATTGTAGGTAAATGGTATTATGTTACGGATCAATCTGAAAAATCAGTTCATTATAATAATATGCTTCTTGTTCGTGAAGGTAATATGTCTAAGGAAGCGGATTTATCTTCATATGAATCAGCATTATTAGAACAAGAAGGGGTTCAATTTTATTTTACCGATTCAAGTCAATTGAAAGTGAAGCTTTCAGCTGATCAAGTATTTGAGTTTTATAAGCCAGAAATAAAAGAAATAGTTTCTTTATCATTACTCTATATAGGATTAATTGCAGTATCTGCAATATTTGTTTATACGCAGCGACGTCTATTACAAACGGCAGCAAATCGAATTGTTCAAAAGCTAAGACTCGATGTTTTTGCACACGTACATCGTTTACCAGTGAAGTATTTTGATAATTTAGCAGCGGGTCAAGTCGTATCGCGTGTTACAAATGATACAGAATCAATTAGAGAGCTATATGTTAACGTTGTAGCAAACTTTACGACGGGTGTTATTTATATTACCGCAATATTTGGTGGTATTTTTGTACTAAATCCGTTTTTAGGCTGGATAACACTACCATTAATTCCTATCTTAATTGCTTGGGTCATTATTTATAGAAAATATGCTCAACGCTATAATCGCATTATTCGTGCAAAATTAAGTGAAATTAACGGTACAATTAACGAATCGATTCAAGGTATGACGATTATCCAAGCATTTAGACGTGAAAAGCAAATGGAAGAAGAGTTTGGAGAGCTAACTGGTGAGTTCTTTAAGTACCAAAATAAAATGCTTAGTCTTAATGCCTTAACGTCCCATAACCTACTCAATGTCATTCGTAATATATTTTATATCGTTATTTTAGTGCTGCTTTTTACCGGGAACTTTGGAGCAGGTTTATCAATAGGTGTACTATTTGCTTATATTGATTATTTGAACCGTATGTTCAATCCGATTGTAGGTATGGTTAACCAGCTATCTAATATGGAGGTCGCATTAGTATCAGCTGAGCGTGTATTCCGTCTATTGGATGAAGAGGGAATAGACGTTGATACGAATAAAATGCCTAGATATCGTGGAGATGTGCAATTCGAGCATGTTACGTTTGCCTATAAGGATCAGGAGTATGTATTAAAGGATATTAATATTGATGCTAAGCAAGGTGAGACGATTGCTTTAGTTGGTCATACAGGCTCTGGTAAAAGCTCAATACTAAACTTATTGTTCCGCTTCTATGATATTGAGCAAGGTTCAATAAAAATAGATGGAGTTGATATTAGACAATACTCAAAACAGCAAATTAGGCAGCATATGGGTATTGTTTTACAGGATCCATTTTTGTTCACGGGTACAATTGCTAGCAATATAAGCTTAAACAATCCTGAAATAAGCAAAGAGCAAGTTATTCAAGCGTTAAAGGATGTTGGAGCCTATGAAATGTTCATGCAGCTTCCAAATGGCATCGATAGTGTCGTGGTGGAAAAGGGTGCAACATTATCTGCTGGACAACGGCAGTTAATCTCATTTGCTCGTGCATTAGCTTATAATCCGGCAATTCTTATTTTAGATGAAGCGACAGCAAGCATCGATAGTGAAACAGAGGCTGTTATACAGCAAGCACTTGATGTGTTAAAACGTGGTCGTACAACCTTTGTCATAGCACATCGTCTATCTACTATACGTGAAGCGAATCAAATTTTAGTATTAGATCGTGGACGAATAGTTGAGCGTGGTACTCATGATGAGTTAATAGCACGTAAAGGTAAATACCATTTAATGTACCAGCTACAATCTGGTAATACTGAAGCTATAACGGTTTAATTAACTTCAACTGTATAAGCTAAGCAAGCCAAATATAAAGCCCCTAATTGTTAGATATCTAACGATTAGGGGCTTGTATATTATAATAAGAGATTTATTTAGTTATGAAATGTATAAGATTTCAAGTTAAATTGACTGCCTGGTAAAAATACAAAGGTAAGCTTACAATTGCCTGTTAGCTTATTAATATTAAATGTTCGAGAAGTATAGCCCGATGAATATTTAAATTCAATAATTTCCTTATACTCCTCCTGCTCTGTTTGGATTTGAATGTGGATTGTGTTAATGTCTATCGGTGATTCACCTTCAATGGTTACTTTAGTTACGCCCGCATCACCAAAATCCATATTGTTGTAAACAATGGAGACATTATTTCCAATACCTTCAATCGCTTCAGCGGTTTTTGTGAATGTATCGCCATACAAAGCGTCATAAGCAAGTGCGGGCATATGCATAGTCCCTTTTAATATACGCGTAAATATAAATCCCTTTAAGTGAATTTTTTTATGTAAAACGAAAAATATATTTTGTATTCCTTTTAATGTTTTTGGTATCTCGTAGGTTTCCTCTTGATACGTATTCCATTTTGTTTCTTTTTGATAATGAAGGTCAGCTAGCTTACGTGCATGCTGATCATGTGGTATTCCTTCCCATAGCTCTATCGTAAGTGGGTCACTATCTAAGCTGAAAACAGGTAATGTAATCTGATTTGAACCGACTTCTCCAAAATTAATACGTGTAAAAGCGATAATGCTTTTACCATCTCGTGCTGTAGCCATACCTCGCTCATTACCGTTAGTTAGATTATCAGTACTATGTTCTGAGTTAAAATAAGCAGCTGAAACGAGCTGATAAGGATCAAGATGGGCTTGACCTAATCCTTCAATATTTAAATCTAGAATACTATATTGTTTGATTTTTTCGGTTCCATTTTTTGTAGCAGCTCTAATATAAATTTGACCATCACCTAATGCTTCAACAAGAGCATGATGTCCGTTTGCAGTAATGGTAGCTACATTTGAATCTACACCAGACACATTTGTCACACGCCATATAACATCGTCATATGAAGCATGCTTTGGGTATAGCTTAACTTCAAAGGGTAACTGCCTTGTTTCATTAGAAAATGTTCTGCCTTGTGGTGTGAGAATTTCAATCTTTCTTATCGGAATATCACAATCAGTATCAAATCGATTGTTTTGTAAGCTAGCGACATGAGCTTCATCATAGCTATATAGTGCATGAGACGAAACTGGAGAAACAGCAGGAATTGCTTCTAATATTAGTTCAGCAGTTGGCAATCCTTTAGAGGTGACAACGACTTTAGCTTCTCCAGACTCATGTGTACTAGCAATAATAGCAAGCAACTTACCGTTAAATAAACGACGATTGTTACCTTTATAGCTTTCATAGTCTGTACTATCACCATTGTCTAGTCCAACTAAGCGGCCAGCACCCTCTACTTGTACTAAAACTCGGTTGTTGGCATTAGCCACCTCGGTTCCATGTTCATCATGCATTTGAATTTCTACAAAAATTAATTGCTGACCATTTGCTTCAAATGCGAAACGATCAGCTTTTAATACGATTTGAGCAGGATCTTCGAAAGAGGACTTCGTATCCTCTGCAATAATTTGTCCATGCTCATCATAAGCAATCGCTTTTAAAGTGCCTGAAGTATAAGGGATTTTCCAGCTAGCAACTAGCTTCTGTCCGTGTTTATGATCAAATTCGTATGAACCCACTAGTCCATCATTAAAGAATAAGTCAACTTTTGGTGCGTTTGAGCAAACACAAACATCAATGAGTTGACCCTCAGAGAAGTCCCAGTATGGAAATATATGAACCATAGGTGCTTCTTTATATGACGTCCAGGCGGACTGATAAATATAGAAGGAATCCTTTTTGAATCCGGCAGTATCAATCTGTCCAAAATATGAGTTTTTAGTATGATAAGGTGTGGGCTCACCAATGTAGTCAAAGCCAGTCCAAATAAATTGTCCTAATGAGAAGGTTGCATCTCGGTCAGCAATAATACAATGCTCAGTACTTTTAGCACCCCAGCTTGTTGAGCTATTTCCTAAGGATGAACATTGCTCATCATCATCAGATAAGGTGCTTTGCTCTAGAGGGAAGTGGTAAACCCCTCTGCTTTGAACAGTTGAGGCAGTTTCACTACCATATATATACCAGTCAGGGTGTTGCTTGTGATGCTCTTCATAATATTTTTCCGCATAGTTATAGCCAGCAAACTTCACGATATCCGCACATTTTTGGGCATTTTCCCATGGCATAAAGTTAGAGCCAATTGTCACAACTGCATGATGATGAGGGTCATGCTTCAATACTTCATTCATGAGTAAACGCGTAATGTCTTGTCCTCTAGTATCTGCATGAGTATCATATATTTCGTTACCAATACTCCACATTATAATGCTAGGACAGTTGCGATCGCGTCTAATCCAGCTAGCGACATCCTGCTCATAGCTGTCGTGGAAGAAGCGTGCAAAATCATAAGGCGTTTTTGGACGTTCCCACATATCGTATAACTCTGAAACAACTAACATTCCCATTTCATCTGCGAGCTCCATAAATTCTACTGCAGGAACATTATGAGCAGTACGTATTGCCTTAACACCCATCTCAAATAAAATATCAAACTGACGTCTTAAAGCATCCTTATTTACAGCAGCACCAAGTGCCCCTAGATCATGGTGCTGACAGACTCCATTTAGCTTAATGTAGCGACCATTTAAGAAGAACCCTTCATTTTGATCAAATGAAATTGTTCTAAAGCCAAACCTATTGAATGATATATCGATTATCTTTCCTTCATCTAATAAGCTTGTTTTTAATGTATATAAGTAAGGATTGTGCGTATCCCAGCACGTTATATTAAATACATTCCAACTATCGTGTTGTATTCTGTCGGTAATATTAGCTGTATAGCGATGGATACATTCTCCCTCACGATTAATAAGCTCATGTTGAATTTGAGGGTTATGTAGCATTGCGAATTGTGCAATTTCTGATTGTACATCGACTGTCCAGTAAAGATCAGACTTTTTAGGTGTTATATATATGCCTTGTGGCACTATATGTGTTTGTGGGAGTTCATATAGCCAAACTGAGCGATAAATACCAGCGCCAGAATACCATCTAGAATTTGGACCTTGGTGAACCACTTTGACGATTAGTTCATTTTCACCACGCTTTAAATGTGATGTAACATCAATAAAGAAGCTTGTATAGCCATTTTTCCATTCCCCAACAAGCTCACCGTTAATATATATAGAGCTATCCATATAAATTCCTTCAAAATATAAACGGTAAATTTTTGAGGTATCCGCATCATGCTCAAGTGTTAAGGTGTGCTTATACCAGCCAATACTGTCTTCATACAGATTTTGGCTATTATAGATAAGCCAATCGTGAGGAATCGTAATAGCAGACCACGACGTTGTTGCTTGTAAAACATCAACAAGATTTGTGTTTAAAGCAGTTTTTGTAAAAGACCAGGAATCGTTAATACATTGTTTAATTTGCATAATAAAACTCCTCTTGCTCTACTATTTTATCTAATTGGCCCAAATAAAGTAATCGCTATCTTTGGTTAGTTTAACATTGTTAGTTTATTTACTCTATATGAAAACTAACTTATTGGTTTTTACAAAGTGGAGTATAAAATAATTAAAGTAACATATATAAAATAGACTTGAATATCATGTTATCAATTGATATAGTTAGATAGTCAAATAGTTAGATTATCGAACTATTATTATTATGGATGGAGGTGAATAAGTAGTGAAGGAGTCTTTAAGGAAGCTGTCTCATGCTGAGTTAATAGATAAAATCTTTGAGGCTTTTGAGGAGACCAATTTTGTCATTAACCGGAAGCTCAACAATGAACAGTTAAAAGTCCTATTACCTGAAGGTATTTCGATGGAGCAAATATCAGTACTTAGATATCTAAAACAGCATAGTCAAGCAACATCTACAGAGCTTGCAGATTATTTATGTGTAAATAAAAGCACAATAACTTCAACGATTAACCGTATGGTAAATAAAGAGCTTATTACACGCACACCGTCGAATGAAGATCGCCGCGTTACTTATTTGACGATGACAAGTAGGGCAGAGCAACTACTTCAGCAGCTTCGCACGGAGATAAAAAAATACTTTATGCGATATATAGACGTCTATGATCCTGAAAAAGCAATTGATTATATTGCGGCGACAAACTATTTAGCCTCAATCTTAAAAAGAGATATATAGAATGACATGGGAGTGAAGAACATTGAAAAGTATAGTAAAGTTTCGCTGGATGCTACTCATATTATGGTTAGTATTAGCAGTAGGATTAGTATTTACCGCACCAAACATGGAGAACTTAGTAGCAGAAAAGGGCCAGATTACACTACCTGAAGATATGGACTATATGAAGGCCGTTAGGTTAATTGATGAGATGAAGGGAGAAGAAGGAACTGGTGAAAGTACAGTAGCTGTCCTCCATCAAGACTCTCCCTTTACTACAGAGCAATACAAGCAAATTGAATCGATGATTTCTCAATTAAAATCTGATGAACGTTACGGAGTAGAGTCAGTAACGACACATTTAGAAACAGAAGACTTAAAGGATCAAATGCTGTCTGAGGATGAAACAGCAATGCTCATCCTACTAGATATTAATATTGAAAATAAAGATTTAGTTGAGCTACGACAACAATTAAATGAAGTGATAAAGCAATATGATTTTGAAGCTTATTTAACTGGTGGCTGGATTATTTCTGAAGATATGCTACAGAGCTCACAGGATGGTTTGCGTAAAACGGAAATTATTACAGTTGTATTTATTTTGTTTATCTTATTTATTGTATTCCGTTCTTTAGCGGCTCCATTTGTTCCTTTGCTAGCAGTTGGCGTTTCTTATTTAGTTTCACAATCAGTTGTTGCGTATTTGGTGCATTATTTTGATTTCCCACTTTCTACATTTACGCAGATTTTCTTAGTAGCCATTTTATTTGGTATCGGAACGGACTACTGTATTCTAATCATTAGTCGTTATAAGGAAGAGCTAGGAAAGCTAGGAAATAAAGAAGAAGCTATTGTTACAACATATAAAACAGCAGGTAAAACAGTTATAGTAGCCGGAGTTGCCGTACTAGTTGGATTTATATCAATTGGCTTTTCACAATTTTCATTATATCGATCAGCTGTAGCAGTTGCAGTCGGTGTAGCAGTTATGCTAGTGGCTATATATACATTTGTACCATTTTTCCTTTATACATTTGGAAAAGGGCTGTTTTGGCCAACTAAGAAAAAGTTAGAGCATGGTCATAGTAAGCTATGGGATAATTTAGGACGCTTTACATTAACCAAGCCGATGCGTGCATTATTAATATTGGCTATTATTATTGCTCCACTTTTAATAAGCTCAAAAGGACTAATCTCTTACAACAGTATTGATGAGGTTGGAGATAAATATGATTCAGTAAAGGGATTTAACATTATTAGTGATTCATTTGGTCCAGGAGAGGCCTTACCGACTACAGTTGTTGTAAAGAGTGATAAGCCTTTTAATACACCAGAGGGACTTGCGATTATTGAGCAGGCGACAAGAGCTTTAGTTCAATTAGATGAAGTTGATAAAGTGCGTAGTGCTACTCGTCCATTAGGTGAAATGATGGAGCAGTTTTTAGTAGCTGATCAGGTTGAAATATTAGAAGAAGGTTTAAATGAAGGAAATGAAGGCTTAACAGAAATTAAGGATGGTTTACAGCAAGCAAGTACAGCATTGCAGGACAATGCCCCACAGTTAGAAAAGGCTGAAGCTGGTGCTGCTCAGCTCGTAACGGGTACAGTTCAGTTAAAGCAAGGTATTAATGAGCTTTCAGAGGGATTAAAGCAAATTAATACTGGCTTAGAAAAAGGAACATTAGGTGCATCAGAGCTAACAACTGCATTAGAAACAATGGAAGCGGCTGCTCAAAAATTAGCAACATCTTCTAATCAGCTTCAAGCAGTATATAGTCAAGTCGAAACAGGCTTACAAACTGTACAGGGTGGCTATGAAGCAGTAGGTACACAGCTAAACAGTTTAGCTTCAAGCTTAAATACAGTGCAGCAGGGGATTACATCACTTGCACAAAGCTATCCTCAGCTACAAGAGGATACTACTTATCAAACAATTGTTGCTACAATGACGCAATTATCTGCTGGAGCAACTCAGCTAGATGCAACAGTTACTAAGCTTAATGGGGGATTAAGTGAAGCAACAGCAGGCTTATCTCAGGCAAATGCTGGTTTAGCACAAGTAAGCGGCGGTATTAATCAATTTTCACAATCGATGCCAGAGGTTGTAGCTGGTATAAAGCAGCTAAAAGGTGCATTAGAGCAATTACATGCAGGTCAATCAACTGCTGTGACCAAATTGCCTCAAGTTAACACAGGCTTAAATCAATTAACGGACGGTCAAAAGCAGCTTCAGGATGGTTTTGCTTCACTACAAGATCAGCTAAGTGAGCTAACAGATGGTCTAGATAAAAGTGTAGATGGTTTAACACAGGTAACTGATGGTATATCATCTGCAAATGTTTACTTACAGGGCTTAACAAATGCACCTGATAAACAATTAGCAGGCTGGTACATTCCACAGGATGCAATTGATGATCCACAGTTTAAGCAAGTTTTAGATACGTATATGTCAAAAGATTTCTATATTACAACATTTGATGTTATTTTAGTTGAAAATCCTTACTCTATAGAAGCTATCCTATCTATGGAGGATGTAAAGCAAGTAGTTGTAGATGTATTTGATTCTTCTGCTTATGCTACAGAAGATATACATGTTGCAGGTGAATCAAGCTCAAACTTTAACTTAAAGCAATTAGGTGATGAGGATTATAATCGTACAGTTGTGTTTGTATTAGTAGGTATTCTCATTGTGCTTATTGTTTTATTCCGCTCTCTTATTATGCCAATTTATATCGTAGCCTCATTGCTCATCACGTACTATACGTCACTTGCGATTACAGAGCTACTATTTGTTAATCTGCTCGGGATAGCTGAAGGTGTAAGCTGGACAGTTCCATTCTTTGGATTTGTACTCTTAATGGCACTTGGTGTAGATTATAGTATTTTCTTAATGGATAGATTTAAGGAATATAAGCACTTAGAGCCTAAGCAAGCAATCCATGAAGCGATGAAGAGCATGGGTAATGTTATTTTATCTGCGGCAGTTATTTTAGGTGGCACATTTGCAGCGATGTTACCAAGTGGCATGATGTCTCTTATGCAAATTGCGACATTAGTGCTCGGAGGTCTTTTCTTATATGCCTTCTTTATGCTACCATTGTTTATACCTGTAATGGTTCGCTTATTCGGTAAGTTTAATTGGTGGCCATTTATGAACAAATAACGAAAGAGGATTAGGAAAGTGACTCAAATACTTGTTATTTTTACAGGTGGCACAATTGGCAGTATGAAACAAGGTGAGAATATAGATGTTAGAGACGCTGGAACATATATGTTGCTTGATTCTTATCAAGCAACATATTCTTCGTCTGTTTCATTCACAGCCATTCAGCCACTCAATATATTAAGTGAAAATTTAACGCCAAACCATTGGCAAACTATTCTAAAGACCATTGCTGAGCAAGATTTAACTCAATTTGATGGCATTATTATTACTCATGGCTCTGATACTTTAGCTTATAGCTCAGCTCTATTAGGTCTATTTTTACAGCATATAGATTTACCTATCATGCTTGTTGCTAGTAATTATACGTTAGGACATCCAAAAGCAAATGGTTTAAGAAATTTTGCTGCAGCAGTAAATTTAATTGAGCAGAGAGTAGCTAGCAATGTATATGTCGTATATGAAGATGATAAAAATCGTATGCAGTGCTATTTAGCAACACGAATAACGCAATGTGAAACCTTTACTGATCAATTTTCATCTCCGTACGAGCTTGTTCTAGGTGAAGTAGTTGATGGAAAGCTACACTATTTTGAACATCAATATAATCCTACAGAAGAGCAATTACGTATACGTAAAAGCTATGAACTACCTGAGCATATCGTATCTGGTTGCTTTACGTTCAACAAAGTATTATATATAAAGCCTTATGTTGGTTTAGATTATAACTGGATTAGCTGGGATAGTCAGAATAAGCCAGTTGCCATTGTTCATGATTTATATCATTCGGGAACTGCTTGTGTAAGTGAAGCTGCAGCTGAGTCACTAGTATCACTTGTGAAGCGGGCATATGCAGATCAAATACCTGTCTATTTAACTCCGATAAGAGAGCTAGATGAAGCTATTTATGCATCGACAGGTGAGTTAGTAAATGCAGGAGCTTTTCCGATAAGTGGAATAAGTGTAGAAGCAACTATTGCAAAGGTGCATTTAGCTAGCTTATTGTTCGAGGGTAATATCGAGCAGCAAGTTAAATTCGTGCAAGAGCAAACGATAAATTTTGAACGTCATAACTAAAAAAAAGCCCTCCTATTAAAGGAGGGCTTTTAATATTATTGCTCACTATTTTTTAATGGCAAGCTATTTACATAAAGGTCAGATAGCTTCAACAGCTCAAGTGCACGTGTGAACTCATCCTCACTTGCATAATCACGAATTGTTGGATTGTTATTTAGTGGATAGTGCTTACCATCCCCGTAGCCGCTACCGGATAAAAATAACTCTGCATCAGTTAAAAATGATCCAGTTGGTAAGTAGTAACGCTGAGGTAAAATATTATCTGATTGATTAAAAATATCTTGACCAAAATGAATTTGATTTTCCAGTGATAAACCTAATAGATTAGCGATAGTTGGAAGTAAATCGACTTGACCACCAACTTGACTAAATTGCTTAGCATCATCAGTAACGCCTTTATTAATAACAAATAAAGGGATATTAATCATATCAGTGTAGTTATACTCGCCACCAACTATATCATTCATTAATTCTAGCTCTTTATTGTCTAAAGAGTACATCGGTAAGCCTAAGTGATCACCATATAATACAATCAAGCTATTATCCCAAATTCCAGAAGCCTTTAGCTCTTCTATAAATTGACCAAGAGCATAATCAGCATAATGCTGGGCACTTAAATAATTGCCAACTAAAGTATTTTCATATTGCTCTGGCAATGAAATTAATACTTTTTCTTCAGGCAAAGTATACGGATGATGTGCAGTCATACCAATAATATGTGCGTAAAAAGGTTCAGCTGCCTGTTCCATCTCAATTAATTTATCTAATGTTTTAGCATATAGCACCTCATCTGATGCCCCGAAGAAAACAGTATCCTCAGTACCGAAATATTTCGTATCATAGTACTGGTCAAAGCCTAAAGAAGAGTATAACTCTGATCTATTCCAAAACTCAACAACGTTAGTATGGAAAGTAGCAGAAGTATAATTATGCTCTTTTAGCAGTTTAGGTAAGCTTGGAAGCTCTTTATCAACGTACATTTGTGTTGCAGCTCCACGCTCAGGAATATAAAGAGATGTATTAACAACATATTCAGCATCAGACGTATTACCTTGACCTACTTGCTGATAAAATTTATTAAAATAATAGCTTTCATCTACTAGCTTGTTAAGGTTAGGTGTAATTTCTATGCCATCTATTTGAAGATTAATTAGAAAATTTTGTAACGACTCCATTTGAATGATAATCACATTTTTACCTGCTGCAGTGCCTTGTAAATATGGACGATTAACATTAGAGATGTTTTTAAGCTTATTAATATAATCCTGAGTAATATTGACTTCTTCAGTCTCTACTTCGTCCTTTTGCGTGGAGGACATAATCATGTACGCCTCATAATTCATAATCCCCATTTGCTCGGCTTTAACAATTTCGTTGAGACTAGCACGGTTAGGTAAAACATTAAATAAGCATAATGCTAAAGAAACACCTAAAATACCAGCTATCCATTTACGATTAACCTGTTGCTTAAATGTTAATTTCCAGTTTGAAGCTGCTGATTTTTTAATAAGTAACCATAGCATAATAACAACGTCAGTATAAATAAATAAGAAGTAAGGGTCGAGTAATGAAAACACACTATTTTTGACTGCAGTTACTTGATTAACCTGTGCTAATGCAAAATATGTTACAATAACACCATAATACTTGTAATACATGATGACGGCGAAAAAGATTGAAGTCATACATAAGTTTGCTATAAAGTAGTAAAGCATCTTTCTTTTTCTAGCAAAAAATTCGATAATACCAAAAATAATTAATGCAAACGGAAGTTCTTTAAGTAGTAGGTTTAAAGAAAAGCCACCCTCAAAAATAACAGACCAGGCTAAAGCACTTTTTAAGACGATTAACACCGAGAAAAATACGAGCGGTGTTGTGTTAAAAAGACGCTTAATAATTTTACTAAACACAATAATCCTACCTTTCAATAAATATAGCTTTATAATTCATGAAAACTTCATAATCTTTTACATTATGACTTTATTATGCTAGTTATACATGATAAAGTCAAAGTTAAAAAAGTGTTAATTTTGTTCGATTCGATTCAATAAAACTCTAAAAGAGCAA
>Ga0182742_1003188_pt1 | contig 16557 bp, 20 predicted proteins | sample eDN5th37CBELigMG_FD_128880 | JGI IMG/M metagenome (GOLD analysis project Ga0182742, IMG submission 128880) | Enriched Miracle-Growth compost microbial communities from Emeryville, California, USA - eDNA 5th pass 37_C BE-Lig MG (version 2)... ...
GTTGACGATATCGTCTCCGTTGCCCGCGAAGATGCTGTCGTTACCATTGCCGCCATTGATGAGATCGCGGCCGTCCGTCCCTTTCAGGAAATCGTCACCGGGCGTGCCCGACAGAAGAACGGGATCCGGTTTAGTAGGTGGTACGCTCGTTCCGTCGTCCCACGAGAACGTGAGATGAATGTATTCCTCAAGGTTGTAGTAGTAGGTGAAATCTTGAACTCCAGCTCCCATGTCAAAAAACACATCAACGGTGCCATCGGCTATAATCGACTGCCAAATCGACTGCGAAATAGTGAAATTCGTGGTGGTGCTCTCATACTCATTTCCGGTGAACCAGCCGAAAAAGGTGCCTTCTATGTTCAAGCCGAATTCATCAGCCGTACCTCCGGAGGAGAATTCAAAATCTCCTCGAAAGGTTAGTCTCACCATGACGTCTGAAGATGCTGTGGTCTGAACGCCGAGAAGCTGTCGCGTAAAATCAGCGATGGCGGTTGACATCCCACCGTCGCCAAAGGCATCGACGTTAAGCGTATGAGTTACAATTGCCACGCCTGTTCTCCCAAACCGAGGCGCCCAGGGCGCTTATTTGACCTTGTTTTGATCTAAGGCGCGTTATTCCCTGGCTGTCAATTGGTCAGACTTAAGTACACTGAATAGTCCGCTCGGAGCATTCAGGATGTTCGCCGCAAACATTGACCAGATCGACGGTCGCATCCAGGCGAAGAGCGCAGACAGTGCTGCCATCGCGGAAATCGCATAGACGGTCACCTCAACGCGCTCCTTGTGCCCATCCGCTTAATCGCCGCTGTCATCCTCGTCACCGCCTGGCGCGAGAACACCAAGCCCGACCAGCCAGTCGCGGAGGATCATGGATAACGCCTCCTCGCGGCTGACCCCTTCCTGCTTGGCGAAACGCTGGATTGCCTCTTCGATGTCGGGTGCAAAAAGCATGGTTCCGTGGCTGCTCCGCTGATGTCGCGCCATTATGTATTGCCGATGGTCTAAGTCAAACCTCAGCTACCTGATGAATACTCCGGCTTCCTCTGCGGCCGCTAAAAACGCCTCTCTCGCGGCTTCTGGATCCATATCGCCGTCGAGTGCAGCCTGACAGGTCTCTTGCGCGATCGTCAGCGCATCGCCAGCATCTGTCGGCCAGTCTTCGGATAGTGCCCGCAACGCCTCCGCTGCACTCCCGATTGTGCGATACCGCCCCAGTCTTTGGGTTTCAAACGTGATTGTATTGTTCCATCGTGCGACGCTCATATTCTTTTCCATATAATACTTTAGCAGAATATAGACGTTGCCGCAGTGTTGACAGTTCCGCCATGACGGCCACTAATTCGACGATGTTTTCACGGATGCCAAATATATGGCGAACAAGAATAATTTCGAGGAGAATGGCCCAAAATTATCCGATCGCGCAACGGCGTCCCGATTGTGGACAAAAGTTTGGACTCTTGTACTCATCAAACATTTGTTTGCTGATAAAATTTACCTTGCATTTATGGGGATTGCTAAAAATCAAATACGCACCTAGCGTTGTATTCGCGACGAAACTTTCACCCACCTGGAGGACGCGAATATGCCTAAGACCGCGATTGCAGCTTCAAGGAACGTGTCGGGAGAGTTCAGCTACATCACGAAGATGCTCCTGGAGCTACGTGAACTAGCCAAGAAAGAGGACTCGGAACTCGCGTACTTTATCGCGATGGCCTACGAACACGCGAAAGACATCGACCGAGGCATCGTGATACCTTCGGCGAGTGTCAAATTAATCAGCGACGCGTAGCGGCCGTTTTTCAGTGGGGTTCGCTTCTTCGGGGGAGGCCTGCGCTTCCTCAAGGGCCGCTACGTTCGCCAAGTGGTCCTTGATGGCTTGTGCAGCCTCCTTCGGGCTTTTCCCCTGAAGCATGGCCACGCGGGCGACGCCCATGGACATCCTCAACTCGGCTTCGGATTTCGAGCGACCGGACATTGTCTGATGGACCTTCGCGTGTTGGGGGAGGCTTGACGTTGGGATAGTTATCCCCCCAAGTCAACATTTAGCGACCTAAATGACGCCCTGAGGTTGCAAAATCTATCCACACGAGTAGTTTCCGTCTATGCAACCAAGCAAAGGCGGCCGTTTTGGGGAAATGGCGTTGAAGATGCTGCCTGGGAGCCACAGTGATTCGCGACAAAGCGAAGTCGACTTGTCCGCACCGCGACATTGAGTGCCGAAAGAGCGCACCCTGTTTCCGTTCTGTGGGCGCTCTATTCGTAGATCGTCAGTATCTCGTCGATGGTCAGCGGCGACGGAATCCATTCCGTGAACTCGAACAGCTCGTCCGTCCGGATAGGGCTCATCGCCTACTTCATCGATATCGACGCCCGTGCGCCATCTGATCATCTCGACGTCGCCCTCGGCGTTTCGAGCGGCAATCGGCGTTCCGTCTCGCGGGGCGGCAGACGCGAGGTAGATGACCGGCGCTTGTCGAAACGCTTCAATCAGGACTAGCTCTGGGTCCAAGTTCGTCTTCCTTCCGATATCGTTGGAATGCCGCTTCCCGAAATGCAGCAGGATCGGCACGTCGTCGCTACAGTGAATTGACGATCGGCTCCGGTTTGCCGGCAAAAGTTGCCTTGTTCACCTCCCGACTGACCCGGTGCATCCGCATCTCACCGTCCAGATGGCGGCCGAGGATGCCTTTCAGGTTCTCGACTGGCGTCGCCGGGTTCAGCCATGCGTCGAAGACCGACGGATCCAGTATGATCGGCATTCGGTCGTGGATGTGGCTGATAGGCGCAACAGACGGCGACGTGATGATGGTGCAGCTCGTAATTGGCGTCTCCATGCGTGTATTGTGCGCCCAGAGGCCGGCAAAGGCGAACGGCTGTTCTCCTGGCATCTGGATGAGCCACGGATCCTTTCCTCCGTCGTCCGCCTTAGTCCACTCGTAGAAGCCGTCCGCGGGAATCAGGCAGCGCCGCGTCTTGAATGCGTCACGAAAAGCCGGCCCGGTGTCGACGATCTCTATTCGGGCATTGAACATCGCAGCCCTGGGCATCTCTTTTGCCCAGTGAGGGACGAGCCACCAGCGGCCATCGTCGACGACTTGGTCGCCGCTCTCATCGAGGCGGATGAACGGCACGATCTGTGTTGGCGCGATGTTGTAGCGGGCTTCCGTGTTTCGGATGAGGTATCTGTCCGTCAACCGGTAGAGGGAGACCATCTCGCGCCAGCTCATCATCTGCGTGAAGCGACCGCACATCTCGACCTCACATCGCGTAAAAGAAATATCTGACTATCGGCGAGAAGAGGGCAACCACCGCGCAGGCCAGCAGGACGAACATCATGATGTAACCGCCGATGCGGCGGATCATTCTCGCGCCCTCAGGACTATGCCGGACTGGTCGGCCCTGGCGATCTCTTCGGCGGTTTTTTCATTGGAAAGCATTCCGAGAATGTGGTGATCTGCGAGCGACGTGATCGCGCAGCATATCTCGGCCTCGTCCCAGCCGGCGGACAGTGCTCTCGCGATCATGGTCTGGATTTCGGTATCCATGGCCTGCTCACAAGCCAGAAGCCTATCGGGATGATCAGGACTGCATGTCGGGCGTGAGATTGCCATTGGCGCCTCCATCAGTGATGAGGATAGGGCGAGGCGACTATGCCGGCAAGGTCCCTCCAGCACGGATACTCGCCGGTTCCCGGTAAGGATAGTGTTCCCAGCACCACCAGCGTTGTTGCGCGCTGCTACCGGCCGAATAGCCGAAGCCTCCCCATTTATCGCACCCGTTCCGTTCGCAATAATGTTCCTGGGGCGTATGGGGGTGAGTATCAGTTCGATCGTCTATGTTCATGGCTGTCGCCGTTCAGGTGCGTTTTGGTCCCGCAAAGCGCACATTGCGTCCCAATATTCCTCTGCCTTCCGACATGCTTGCCTGGCCGTTAACTCGTGTCCTTGGTTCGGCAGAAGCGGGGTCCCTCGGAACTTGGTAGGGACGGCTCCCGCCCAGTACCATTCTCCAGCCCTTGGAGAAAAGTGCTCAAGCATGATCGAGCCCGCCTGAACGCCATCAACGTAAAACGAAAAGTCCTGTAGCGGGCCGTGCGTGTGCCGGCATCGTTCTCCGGGCCATGTGGGCTTCCACTTGTATTTAGGGGTGTAGTCGTCCCGTGTCCGGGCGGCGTGGTCCAGTACATATGCAGAGCGTTGGTCATTGGGCATGCGACATCCTCATCCAAAGCGCCGCATGTCTTGTTCTCTATGTGTTCACGTTCCGCCTGATGGGTAAATGATCCGGGGAGGGGGAAGAGTCAAGGTGAGACGTGGCGAGGGAATTTTGTTTTTGTTTTCAATGGGGCGAATTTTGGTCGCACCACTCTGAATGCCTTTGATTTTGCTTATTATTCGCACAACTGCAGGGGTCGCCAACCGACATGAACGAAGAAGGGCAGCCGAATGGCTGCCCTTTTTGTATGCCTCGCGGCAATGCCTTACGAATAAGGCGATACGCACTGCTGGCGCGGACCGTTATAGGGCTGGAACGTGTTATCGGAAGCCCGGTAGGAGCGGTAGCGGTTCGCGCACCAGTTCAGGTGCGACCCGCTGGACGCCCGCGGCTGGCTGGTCACCGCGCCGCCGATCGCTGCGCCAAGGCCGAAAGCGGCAAGGGGATACCACCAGCCGTCGGAATGGCGACGATAGCCCGGACGATAGTCGCGGTAGCCGCGATGGCCGTGCCAACGGCGCTCGGCGCGATGCTGGCGACGGTCAGCCCGATGCTGGCGGCGCTCGTAGCGATACTGCACATCCTGGACGGCGGACGCCTCCGGAACCGGCACCCGGGGGAAAGTCACGGCCTGGGCGGGAATGGCGGAGGTGAAAGCGACGGCGAGGGAAAGAACCCCTGCGGCGAAACCGGTTTTCAGCTTCATCATGACAGAACCTTTCTTGCTTGTTCGGTGGAGCAACGCGGTACGGCAGGCGTGGTTCCACAGATCGTTTCGGCAAAGAACCGTTCGGGGGAAAAAAACGGGCTGGTCCGCCTCTCGGCTCGCCAGCCCGTCCGGTAAAGTGCGGATCAGGGTGTTGGGGGTACAGGGGTTCTCACCGCAATCCGGCTGCATCTCCGGATTTCCTGCACGGCCGATCATGCCCGAAAGCATTTTTGCCGATTGACTTAATACGCATATTTTTTGACAATTTCCACATGAGGCGGGAAGCACCGCGGCCGGGGCCGCTCGATGTCACGATCGTCCTTCTGCCCGAGTCGTCGATCATGTCGCTCGCCTCGGCGCTCGATCCCATGCGCGCTGCCAATCGCGTCATGCCGGAGCCGGTGTTCCGATGGACGATCCTTTCGCCGCAGGGGCAACCGGTGATGCTGACCTGCGGCGTGGAAATCCGCGTTGACGGCGCCTTCGCCGATGTCACCAGCGGCGATGCGCTTCTTCTCATCGCCGGCTTCAACCAGGATCGTCACGCCGATCGCAGCTTCGTTGCCCGGCTCAAGAAGGTGGCCCGCCGCTTCGGCGTCGTCGCCGGCATCGAATCGGGCTGCTGGCTGCTCGCCCGCTCCGGCCTGCTGGACGGGCGCGAAGCGACCTCTCATTGGGAGGAACTGGAGGATTTTGCCGCCGCGTTTCCGGCGCTCAACGTGCGCGCCGACCGCTTCGTCACCGACGGGCCGCTCTGGACCTCCGGCGGGGCCTCGCCGACCTTCGACATGATGCTGCATCTGGTGCGCGAGCGCTTCGGCTCGGTGGTCGCGCTCGATGTGGCGAGCGTCTTCGTCTATGACGAGACCCATGCGGCGACGGATACGCAACCGCTCGTCTCGCTCGGCCGGCTCGGCGACCACCGGCCGGAGCTTGCCGCCGCCATCCGTCTCATGGAGCGCACGATCGACCGGCCTTTGACGATCGCCGCGCTTTCCCGCCGGCTCGGCTTCTCGACGCGCAAGCTGGAGACGCTGTTCGCCACCGGCCTCGGCATCGGGCCGGGCGCCTATTACCTGCGGCTGCGGCTTACGGCGGCGCAGCGGCTGGTGCGCGACACATCGCTGTCGATCCAGGACGTGGCGCTGCGCAGCGGCTTCGACAGTCTCTCCGCCTTCTCCCGCGCCTTCCGCAACCATTTCGGCGCAAGCCCGCTGAAATTGCGCGCGGAACTGCGCGGCAAAGCCGGATGGATCCCAGGGTCAGCAACAGTGTAAAACGAGGAAGGCGGGCACGAAGGCCCGCCTTTTGCTGTGCGGTATGAACCTGCTCAGTGCAGGATCTGGCTGAGGAAGAGTTTTGTGCGCTCGTGCTGCGGATTGTCGAAGAATTCCGCCGGAGAATTCTGCTCGACGATCTGGCCCTGGTCCATGAAGATGACGCGGTTGGCGACCTGTCGGGCAAAGCCCATTTCATGCGTCACGCACAGCATGGTCATGCCTTCCTCGGCGAGTGACACCATCGTGTCGAGCACTTCCTTGACCATTTCCGGGTCGAGCGCCGAGGTCGGTTCGTCGAAGAGCATGATCTTCGGCTTCATGCACAGCGAGCGGGCGATCGCCACGCGCTGCTGCTGGCCGCCCGAAAGCTGGCCGGGATATTTGTTCGCCTGCTCGGGGATCTTGACGCGCTTCAGGTAGTGCATCGCCACTTCCTCGGCGTCCTTCTTCGGCATCTTGCGCACCCAGATCGGCGCGAGCGTGCAGTTCTCCAGGATCGTCAGATGCGGAAAAAGGTTGAAGTGCTGGAACACCATGCCGACTTCACGGCGCACCTCGTCGATCTTTTTCAGGTCGTTGGTCAGCTCGATGCCGTCGACGACGATCCTGCCCTTCTGGTGTTCCTCCAGCCGGTTGATGCAGCGGATCATCGTCGACTTGCCGGAACCCGACGGGCCGGCAATGACGATGCGCTCGCCCTTCATGACCTTGAGGTTGATGTCGCGCAGGACGTGGAAGTCGCCGTACCATTTGTTCATGTTGACGATCTCGACGGCGACGTCCGTCGCGGAAACCGTCATCTGTTGCGCCTGGGCCTGGTTTGCCATTGTTGTTGTTTCCTCTCAGTTATCTTGTGTAGCTCGTGTCGAGCCGGCGTTCCACGAAGGCGGAGTAGCGCGACATGCCGAAGCAAAAAATCCAGAAGACGAAGCCGGCGAAGATCAGGCCCGTCAGCGGGGTGACCGGCGTGATCCAGCCCGAATCCCCGAAACTCGCCTTCACGATGCCGAGCAGGTCGTACATCGAGATGATGGTGACGAGCGAGGTATCCTTGAACATGCCGATGAAGGTGTTCACGATACCCGGGATCACGAGCTTGATGGCCTGCGGAAGCACGATGAATGTCATCTTGTGGAAGTAGTTCAGGCCAAGCGCGTCGGCCGCCTCATACTGCCCTTTCGGAATGGCCTGAAGACCGCCGCGGATGACTTCCGCCATATAGGCGGATGCGAAGATCGACACGCCGATCAGCGCACGCAGGAACTTGTCGATATTGTTGCCCGGCTCCAGGAAGAGCGGCAGCAGCACGCTCGCCATGAACAGAACCGTGATCAGCGGCACGCCGCGGATGAGCTCGATGAAGACGATGCAGGCCGTCTTCATGATCGGCATGCGCGAGCGCCGTCCAAGCGCCAGCAGAATGCCCGCCGGCAAGGATATGACGATCCCGACGAAGGACAGGATCAGCGTCACCATCAGCCCGCCCCACAGCGACGTCTCCACATGCCGAAGCCCAAAACGGCCACCGAGCAGCAGGAAATAGGAGACGATCGGAAAGGCAACGAGGAGAAGGAGGGCGTTCAAGCCCTTGCGCGGCACCCTCGGCAAGAGCAGCGGCACCAGAAGCGCCACGAACATGGCGGCAACCAGCAGCGGCCGCCACAGTTCGTCGCGCGGATAGGATCCGAACATGAACTGCATGAAACGGTCGTTGACATAGGCCCAGCAGGCACCGCTCCAGCCGGAGGGAAGCTGGCCGCCCTGGTCGACGGTCAGGCAGACAGACCGATCCGGGCCGGTCCACACGGCCGAGATGAACAGCCAGTTGAGGGCTTTCGGCAGGTAGTAGACGATCACCGAAAGGGCGAGGATCGTCAGGATGCCGTCCTTCCAGGAGGCGAAGAGGTTGGTGCGGATCCAGGCGAGGGCCGAGGAATCGGAGACCGGCGGCTTTTCCGCTTCGAGGAAACGGTCACGGACATAGGTAATGCTTTCGGTCATCTCAGCGCTCCACCAGTGCCATCTTGGCATTGAACCAGTTCATGAACAGCGAGGTGACGAGGCTGATCGAGACGTAGATCAGCATCCAGATCGAGATGATCTCGATGGACTTGCCGGACTGGTTGAGGATGGTGCCGCCGACCGCGACCAGATCGGCATAGCCGACGGCGACCGCGAGAGACGAGTTCTTGATGAGGTTGAGGTACTGCGAGGTCAGCGGCGGGATGATGATCCTGAGCGCCTGCGGCAGCACGACGAGGCGGGTCGCCTGACCCGGGCGAAGCCCGAGCGCATAGGAGGCTTCCGACTGTCCCTTGGAAACGCCGCGGATGCCGGCACGCACGATCTCGGCGATGAACGAGGCCGTGTAGAGCGAAAGTGCCAGATAGAGCGCCAGGAATTCCGGCCCGACGACCATGCCGCCCCGCATGTTGAACGAACCCGGCACCGGATAGTCGAGCGTCACCGGCCTGCCCATCGCGATGAAGACGATGAGCGGAAGGAGCACGACGAGCGCCAGATTGACCCAAAGCACCGGCGGGCGCTTGCCCGTGGCGCGCTGGCGGGCATTGGCCCAGATCGTGAAGGCGATGGCGGCCACGATGCCGATGGCGAAGGCGATCAGCACCGTCGAGAAACCTTCGCCGAAGACCGGCGCCGGCATGTAGATGCCGCGGTTCGAGATGAAGAAGACCGCGTCTGGATTGTCCTTGACGTGCTGAAAGATGCTGCGGATCGACGGCAGCAGGGCGAGGACGCCGAGATACCAGAAGAAGATGACCAGCAGCGGGGGGATGTTGCGGAATATTTCCACATAGACGGTGCACAGCCGTGCGATCAGCCAGTTGTGTGACAGGCGCCCGACGCCGACCAGAAGCCCGACGATCGTCGCGGTGACGATGCCGGCGGCGGCAATGACGAGCGTATTGATGAGACCGACCTGGAGCGCCCGGAAATAGGTCGAATCGCTGGAATAGTCGATCAAGGTCTGCGCGATGTCGAAGCCCGCGCGACTGTTCAGAAAGCCGAAGCCCGCCGTCATGTTGGCACGGGCAAGGTTCTGGACGACATTGTTCCAGGCGTACCAGATCGCACCCACGATCACGACCAGCGTCACGATCTGGTAGACGTAGCTTCTCAATTGAGGATTGTAGAGTAGCGATACCTTCGGCGGTTCGCCGGACCCTGTTCGGGCATCCGCAAGAGCCATGCATTTCCCCTGACATTGTGTTCGCCCTGTTTTCCGGGCGTTAGCTTGAAAGGGAGGGCAGCACTGCCCTCCCTAAGGTTCGGTCCGTCGCTTAGCGGATCGGCGGAGCGTATTGCAGGCCGCCCTTCGTCCACTGGGCGTTCAGGCCGCGGGCGATCTTGAGCGGCGAGCCTTCACCGACATTGCGGTCGAAGGATTCGCCGTAATTGCCGACGGCCTTGATGATCTGGACGGCCCAGTCCTTCGGCACGCCGAGGTCGGCGCCGATCGTCGAATCGGCTTCCTCGCCGAGGAAGCGCTTGATGTCCGGATTGGCGGATGACTTCATCTCGTCGACATTCGCCTGGGTGATGCCGAATTCCTCGGCGGCGACCATGGCGTAGTGCGACCAGCTCACGATGTCGAACCACTTCGAATCGTTCTGGCGGACGGCCGGGCCGAGCGGCTCCTTGGAGATGATTTCCGGCAGGACCATGTGGTCGTCCGGATTGGTCATCTTCAGGCGGATCGAGTAAAGCCCCGAGGCGTCGGTCGTGTAGGCGTCGCAACGGCCGGCATTGTAGGCGGCGTCCGCTTCATCCTGCGCTTCGAAGACGACGGGCTTGAAATCCATGTTGTTGGCACGGAAATAGTCGGCAAGGTTGAGTTCCGTGGTCGTGCCGGACTGCACGCAGACCGATGCGCCGGACAGTTCCAACGCCGACTTCACGCCGAGCTCCTTCTTCACCATGAAGCCCTGGCCGTCATAGTAGTTCACGGCGCGGAAATCGAAGCCGAGCTGCGAATCGCGGCTGATGCTCCAGGTGGTGTTGCGGGAAAGAATGTCGACTTCGCCGGACTGCAGGGCCGGGAAGCGGTCCTTGGCCGAGAGCGGCGTGTATTTCACCTTGGTGGCGTCGCCGAAGACGGCAGCAGCCACGGCCTTGCAGAGATCGACGTCGAGACCGGACCAGTTGCCCGCCGAATCCTGCGCGCCGAAACCGGCAAGATTCGAGCCGTTCACGCCGCACTGCACAAAGCCCTTGGCTTTCACGTCAGAAAGCGTGTCCGCCTGTGCTGCTGTCGCGCCAAGCCCCAGTACGGCAGCGCCGACGAGCGCCGTCACGATTTTTTTTGCCATTTTTTCACAACCTTTATCTGTTGTCTTTGTTTTGTCCGCAGGTCTTGCGCCCTTGGAACTCGCTACCCTCCCGGTGCGAGGCGCTTATCTCATGCTCAAAATTTCCTAGGGTCAAGTGAGTGGCGCCATTTTCCCTCCGGTAACCTAAATTTGTCGGTTTTTGGCCGAACCGTGGGCAGAAAAACGGGGATTTGTGCAATAAATCGCACAGATTATAGGCGAAGCTCCGAATTGAAGCGCTTTGGATGCAGCTTGCTCCCATCCGGACAGGGGTTGACCTCACGGTTCCCGTGGCGAAAAGTCGGCTTTCCAATCCCTCGCATTTCCTGGACCGGACTCATGAAGAACAGAGACGAAATCCTCGCCGCCGCCGGCGCGAACACCCGCCTTGCCCATGCCGGAAACGATCCGGCGGCTTTCTTCGGTTTCGTCAATCCGCCGGTGGTCCACGCCTCTACGGTCTTGTTCCCCAATGCCCTGACGATGGAAACGCGCGCGCAGAAATACACCTATGGGACACGCGGCACGCCGACGACGGACGCTCTGTGCGCCGCGATCGACGAGTTGGAGGGCTCCGCGGGCACCATTCTCGTTCCTTCCGGCCTTGCCGCCGTCACCGTGCCGTTCCTCGCCTTCCTTTCGGCCGGCGACCACGCGCTGATCGTCGATTCGGTCTATCATCCGACCCGCCATTTCTGCGACACGATGCTGAAGCGCCTCGGCGTCTCCGTGGACTACTACGATCCGGCGATCGGCGCCGGCATCGAGGCGCTGATCAAGCCGAACACGAAGCTCGTCCATACCGAGGCGCCAGGTTCCAACACGTTCGAAATGCAGGATATCCCGGCCATCGCCGCCGCCGCCCACAAGCACGGCGCGGTCGTCACCATGGACAATACCTGGGCAACGCCGCTCTATTTCCGGCCGCTGGACTTCGGCGTCGACATCTCCATCCATGCGGCCACGAAATATCCCGCCGGCCATTCGGATGTGCTGTTCGGCACCGTCTCGGCCAATGCCGCCCACTGGGAGCAGTTGCACGAAACGCAGATCACGCTCGGCACCTGCGCCTCGCCGGACGACGCCTACCAGGTGCTGCGCGGCCTGCGCACCATGGGCGTGCGGCTGGAGCGTCATCAGGAAAGCGCATTGGAGCTGGCGCGCTGGCTGGAAGGCGTCGACGATGTCGCCCGCGTGCTGCATCCGGCGCTGCCGAGCTTTCCGGGACACGAGCTCTGGAAGAGGGATTTCAGGGGCGCAAGCGGCATTTTTTCCATCGTGCTCGACGGCGGCGCGCGCGAGCGCCACAAGGCCAAGGCTCATGCCTTCCTCGATGCGCTGCGCATCTTCGGCCTCGGCTATTCCTGGGGCGGGTTCGAATGCCTCGCCGTGCATGTGGGCCTGTCCGACCGCCGCGTCGCGAAGGGGCCTGAGGAGGGCCCGGTGCTGCGCCTCCAGATCGGCCTTGAGGACGTGAAGGATATCAAGGCGGATCTTGAGCGCGGGCTCGCCGCGGCGCGGGCGGTCTAGCGGGAAGGGGCGTTCGCTCCTCGTCCGGCCTCATTGCGGCGTGCGATATCCGTAGAGCCAGTCAAAATCGGCTGCGAGGCTCTCCGGGCGGCGCAGCGACAGAACGAGATTGCGCCCGAGCGCGATGGGTCCGCGGGCATGATAGGCGAACCGGTTGAAGGCGCCGCGCTTGCGCACCAGGGCGACCCGCTCGCGGCGCGTCGCCTCGAACTGCCGCAGGGCCGCGCCGGTATCGGAAGCCCCTGCCAGGCGGTCGGCCAGAAGCGCGGCGTCCTCGATCGCCATCGCGGCGCCCTGCGCCGCGAAGGGCGTCATGGCATGGGCCGCATCCCCGATCAGAACGGTTTTGTGTCCGTCCGTCCAGGCACCGTCCGGGCAGGCGAAGAGGGGCCACATCAACGGCTCGTGCGCGCCCGCGAGCAGACGGCGGATTCCCTCGTGCCAGCCGGCAAAGGCATCCAGCATGTGCTTTTGCGCCGAAGCGCCGGCCGAGCCTGACCAGCCCGGCGGCGGCGCGTCCTTGAGGTCATGGATGGCGACCATGTTGAAGGCTTGCGCTTCGGCCAGCGGGTAGGCGACGAGATGGGCACGCGGGCCGAGGAAGGCGGCGACGGTGCGCGGATCGAGGAAGAGCGGGGCGCCCTTGTAGGGTACGAGAAAGCGCCAGGCGACCGTCCCGGAATAGTGAGCGGGCAGGGCACCGGGCACGGCAGCGCGAAGCTTGGACCAGACGCCGTCCGCCGCGATCAGCACATCGGCCGGCGCGGCGGCAAGGGCTTCCTGCGCGCTCTCGATCCGCCGGCCGGTCGAGAGCCGGCAAAGGGGCTCGCGGCGAATCGCGTCGAGGAGCACGGCCTGCAAGGAAGCGCGGTGCAACACGCCGTAGGGTGCGCCCCAGCGTTTTCGCGCCGCCGCGCCGGCCGGAACGGAGGCGAGCGGGGCAAGCGTGCCCGCCGAGACGAGGAGGATATGATCCGGCTCGCTCCAGCGCGCGCGCAATGCGTCGAGAAGGCCGAGATCGGCAAGGATGCGCGAGGCGTTGGGGGAAAGCTGCAGGCCCGCGCCGACCTCTTCGAGGGCGCTGGCCTGTTCCAGGATATGCGAGGCAAGGCCCTTGCGGGCGAGCGCAAGGGCCGTCGTCAGGCCGGCAATGCCGGCGCCGACGATGGTAACGGATTTCAGGGATGACATCTTCGGGCCGGTCTTCCGGCCGTCACGCCGCGACCTGGTTGGTGAAGGTGCAGCCAGCCGGTTCGGTCTGGGTGGCCTTGAAGGTCGGGTTGTAGCGGTACAGCGTCGAGCAGTAGGGGCAGACCTTCTCGTTGTCGTCGCCCATGTCGAGGAAGACATGCGGATGATCGTATGGAACCGAGGCACCGACGCACATGAACTCCTTCACGCCGATCTCGATCGAGCGATGGCCGCCGTCGTTCTGGAAATGGGGAATGCTGTGCCCAGCCATGTCGTGCTCCTGAAATGCCGTCTTTCTGGCGCGGACCATAGTCGCCTTGCACGCAAATGTGTAGATGCAAAACCGTCGCGCCTGGCGAGATTTCATGCCGGCAACCGGTTTTCTCCGCCGCCAAAGGGCATTATGAGCAGGGCATGCAATTGAAAGACGGTCCGCGATGAATCTCGATCCCCCGACGTTTTCCCGTTTCACCCATGACGGCCTGGAACTCGCCTTCTTCGACGAGGGCGATCCCTCGGGCGATCCGGTGCTGCTGATCCACGGCTTTGCCTCCAGCGCCAATGTCAACTGGGTGTTTCCCGGCTGGTTGAAAACCCTGGGGGACGCAGGCTATCGTGTCATCGCGCTCGACAATCGCGGCCATGGCCAGAGCGCCAAGCCGCATGACCCCGCGCTCTACACGCCGCCGCTGATGGCGGGCGATGCCGTGGCCCTGCTCGATCACCTCGCCGTTCCCGAGGCGCATGTCTTCGGCTATTCCATGGGTGCGCGCCTCACTGCCTTCATGGCGCTTGCCAATCCCGACCGGGTGCGCTCCGTCGTGTTCGGCGGCCTTGGTATCGGCATGGTGGAGGGTGTCGGCGACTGGGATCCCATCGCCGATGCGCTGCTTGCTCCCTCGCTCGACAGCGTGACGCACGAGCGCGGCCGAATGTTCCGCGCCTTCGCCGACCAGACGAAATCCGACCGCCAGGCGCTCGCCGCCTGCATCATGACCTCGCGCGATCTGCTGACGGCCGAGGATGTGGGGCGCATCGACGCACCCGCGCTGATCGGCGTCGGCACGAAGGACGACATCGCCGGCGCGCCCGGGCCACTCGCCGCGCTGATGCCGGATGCCCGCGCGCTCGATATTCCCGGGCGAGACCACATGCTCGCCGTCGGCGACAAGGTGTTCAAGCGCGCGGTGCTGGATTTCTATGCCGGGATCGCCGGCCGCTGACGCCCTGTTTACGACAAAGCCCGCGCGGCCATTTCGCTTGGGCACCCTTTGCTCTATATTTGAGCGGAAAGACGACAAGGAGTGCGGCGATGGTCGCGACGAATGAACTGAGGGCCGGCGAGAAGCTGAAGCCCATGGATCCGATCTGGGATAGCCTGCGCGAGGAAGCGCGCGTTGCCGCCCAGGCCGAGCCGCTTCTGGCGGCTTTCCTCTATTCGACGGTGCTGAACCATCGGTCGCTCGAGGAGAGCGTGATCCACCGCGTCTGCGAGCGGCTCGATCATCCGGACCTGCAGGCCAATCTCCTGCACCAGATCTTTGACGAGATGCTGGAGGACTGGCCGGAATGGGGCGGCGTCCTGCGCGTCGACATCCAGGCCGTCTATGACCGCGATCCCGCCTGCCTGCGCTTCCTGGACGCGGTGCTCTATTTCAAGGGCTTTCACGCCATCCAGACCCATCGTCTGGCCCATTGGCTGCACGACAAGGGCCGCCGCGATCTGGCGCTCTATCTGCAAAGCCGCTCTTCGAGTGTCTTTCAGACAGATATCAACCCGGCCGCCCGCATCGGCAAGGGCTTTTTCCTCGACCATGCGACGGGCCTGGTGGTCGGCGAGACGGCCGTCATCGGTGACAATGTCTCGATCCTGCACAATGTCACGCTCGGCGGCACGGGCAAGGAGGGCGGCGATCGCCATCCCAAGATCGGCGACGGCGTGATGATCGGCGCGGGCGCGAAGATCCTTGGCAATATCCATATCGGCCATTGCTCGCGCATCGCCGCCGGCTCCGTCGTGCTGAAGCCGGTTCCGCCGAAATCGACGGTGGCGGGCGTGCCCGCCAAGGTCATCGGCGAGGCCGGCTGCAACGAACCGTCGCGCGCCATGGACCAGCTTCTGGCCGCGTTCGACTACGATCTGTGAGCGGGAAAAGTCGCCTTCACGAGGAATTCGAGGGTTTACACGCCCAAAAGCAGGTGCGAGAAGCGCGGCACAGCAACCGTTGACGGAGACATATCGTGAAGCCGGAAGAAATCAGGAAACTGGAGGCCTACTTCAAGCGCAATCTCAACAAGGAGATTGTCGTGAAGGCCCGTCCGCGCAAGGATGAGTCTGCGGAAGTCTATCTCGCCGACGAATTCCTGGGCGTCATCTTCCGTGATGACGAAGACGGGGAACTCTCCTACAACTTCTCCATGGCGATCCTCGACATCGATCTTTGATCTGTCGGTTGCCGCGAAGAACAGAGGCCCGGCCGCCCTTGGCGCCGGGCTTTTTCGTTGCATGTCCGGCGTTGGGTTATGGATCCTCCTGACGAGCCTGAGGATTAAGAACTGCGGGCATCGCGCACGCGAGGAGGCGCGGGAATGCGGCGCGCTGCGAGCCCATTCATTATAGACTTGCGACAAATTGGCATCTGCTGCCCCCAATAATCATATCTATCGCCCAAGATCTTGCTTTGCCTCATGATATTGCATTGCAGCATCAGTATTGACTTTTTTGTGCATTGCATATAGATTTCGGCCCATACCACCGGGATCCAAAGGAGACTTCGATGTTCAATTTCGACGAGGCAAACAAGAAGGGCAAGGAAGCCATGGATACGTTCGTCAAGAACTATGCCACGGTTGCCAAGGGCATGCAGGCGATCGCGACCGAGACCGCCGATTACTCCAAGAAGTCCTTCGAAGACGGCCTTGCCCATTTCGAGAAGCTTTCCGGCGTCAAGAGCGTCGAAGCCGCGCTCGAACTGCAGACGGCCTTCGTGAAGTCCTCCTATGAAGGTTTCGTCGCCGAAGCCACCAAGCTCAGCGAAATGTACGCCGATCTCGCCAGGGGCGCCTACAAGCCCTACGAAGCGCCGGTCGCCAAGGCAGCCGCCGCCGCAAAGACCGCTGTCGCCGCCTGAGATCATCAGGACCGCATACGCGTATAACGTTTATCAGCCGGCTGTGAGCAACCACAGCCGGCTTTTCGCGCTTCGGGGATTGCGCGAGGCTGACGTGACGGCGGCAAATTTCGCTATTTCCTTAGGATGGTCCCGGATTATGATTGCAGTGCGAAGCGGGGGTCTTACAA
>Ga0182742_1003189_pt1 | contig 16554 bp, 13 predicted proteins | sample eDN5th37CBELigMG_FD_128880 | JGI IMG/M metagenome (GOLD analysis project Ga0182742, IMG submission 128880) | Enriched Miracle-Growth compost microbial communities from Emeryville, California, USA - eDNA 5th pass 37_C BE-Lig MG (version 2)... ...
ATGGCCTGGCGGATCCACCAGGTCGCGTAGGTCGAGAACTTGTAGCCGCGGCGGTACTCGAACTTGTCCACGGCCTTCATCAGGCCGATGTTGCCTTCCTGGATCAGGTCCAGGAACTGCAGGCCGCGGTTCGTGTACTTCTTGGCGATGGAGATCACCAGGCGCAGGTTGGCCTCGGTCATTTCGCGCTTGGCCTTGCGGGCCTTGGCTTCGCCGGTGGCCATGCGCTTGTTGACGTCCTTCAGGTCCTTCAGCGGCAGCACGACGCGCGTCTGCAGGTCGATGAGCTTCTGCTGCAGTTCCTGCACGGCCGGAATCTGGCGCTCCAGCGTTTCGGCGTACGGATGGCCGGCGGCCACTTCGTCGACGACCCACTGCAGGTTGGTTTCGTTGCCGGGGAAGACCTTGATGAAGTGCGTGCGCGGCATGCCGGCACGGTCCACACACGTGTGCAGGACCGCGCGCTCGAGCTGGCGCACTTCCTCGACTTGCTGGCGCAGCGTGTCGGCGAGCTTCTCGACCATCTTGGCGGTGAAGCGGATGCCCATCAGTTCGTTCTGGATGGACTCCTGGGCGCGCACGTAGACGTCGGACTTGTAGCCGTCCTTTTCGTAGGACTGGCGCATTTTCTCGAACTGCCTGGCGACCTCGTCGAACTTGGCCAGCGCCTTGACGCGCAGATCTTCCAGCTGCTTGCTGGACATGCCGCCGGCCGGACCGTCGTCGCTTTCGTCTTCGTCGGCGGTGACGCCGGCGCCGGCGTATTCCTCGCCGTCTTCCGGATCGACCAGGCCGTCGACCACTTCGTCGATCTGGGCCTGGCCTTCGCGCACGCGCAGGATGTGGGCCAGGATCTCATTGATCGTGGTCGGGCAGGCCGAGATGGCCATGACCATGTGCTTCAGGCCGTCTTCGATGCGCTTGGCGATTTCGATTTCGCCTTCGCGGGTCAGCAGTTCCACCGAGCCCATTTCACGCATGTACATGCGGACCGGGTCCGTGGTGCGGCCGAAATCGGAGTCCACCGTGGTCAGCGCGGCTTCGGCTTCGTCTTCGACGTCATCGTCGTTGGACGCGACCGGCGCGTTCTCGCTCATCAGCAGGGTTTCGGCGTCGGGGGCCTGATCGTAGACCGCGATGCCCATGTCGCTGAAGGTGCTGATGATGCCGTCGATCGCCTCGGCGTCGACCAGGTCGTCGGGCAGGTGATCGTTGATTTCGCCGTAGGTCAGGTAGCCGCGGTCCTTGCCCAGCTTGATGAGCTGCTTGAGGCGGTTGCGGCGGGCTTCGTACTCTTCGGGGCTGACGGGGCCGCGGGCGATCAGGTCCTTGGGATCGGCCTTGCCGCGCTTGCCGCCGCGCTTGGGCGGCTTCAGGTCGGGCAGGACTTCGCCTTCGCCGTCCATCGGATCGTCGAAACCGTCGGAATCGTTGTTGGCGTTCTTGGCCGGGCGGCCCGGGCGGCGGCCGCTGGGCGCCGGACGCGCGCTGCTCACCAGGTCGGCCAGCTTGTCTTCGGCCTTCTTGGCGCGGGCCTTGGTCACCTTCTCGGGCTTGTCGGCGCCGGCAGCAGTCTTGGCCGCCTTCTTGGCGGCCGTCTTGGCAGCGGGTTTGGCGACCTTCACCGCCGTCTTGGCGGGCGCTTTTTCCGCCGCCATGCTTACCGTACGCTTGGCCGTCTTGGCCTCGGTGTCGGCCGCATTCATTGCAGAGGAGGATTTGCCGGTGGTTTTGGTCATAGTCGCTTCCGTGGTCGTCGCAACCCGATTGGGCATGTTGCACCGCATTAGCCGTCCTGGACGGCTGTCCAGCGCGGCGGCACTACGGGTAAATCTGGTGAATCGGCCGAGAACCCTGCGGCTGCGTTGTTCGCAGCGCCAGCTCTTGCGAGCCCGCCTTGCGCCGTGCGGTGCAATACCGTCGGGGCGCTCTGGCGTGCCTGGCCTCATTCATCGGCGGGTTCCGGGCGCCGGGGGGACTGTCTGCCTATAAATAGGCGTTGCTTGCTTATCGGGCCCTTGCCCTAAGCAGCTGAGTAGACACAGCACCCAAACCACTAACGCTACGCGGAACTCACCGCCGCTGAACTGCCTGATCCACCGCTATATTAATTAACTATGTAACGAATTTGCCGCACGTGCCCGTCTTTTCATGCCGGCCCTGCGTCAAACCCCTACACTGATTAGATTCCGGCAAGCGCAATAGATTCCGTCTGCCGAATCATGAAACATTCTCTGGGTCACATTTCCTGTGTCACATTCCCTGTGTCACAACCTCTTTTCCGCCATCAGCCCTCGGCTGCGTTCCCGGCGGCGGAAAACCCTTGATTTTAGCGCATTTAGCGTAGGCCGGCACCCTTCAGTACGGTCATGCGGCTGGAAAGTTCCAGATAGCGCTTGCGCGCCTCTTCCGTCCCCAGACCGGCGGCCGCCAGCTTGGCCATTTCGGCCCGGGCGGAGTCGAACTCGATGCGGCGCAGCGCGTCGTCCCATTCGGTCTGCGGGTCCGGCAGGTCTTCCTGGGAAAGGATGTCCGCCCGCAGGCCCTTGAGCACCGTGGCCAGGTCCGAATCGGGCTCCGCGGCCTCCAGCAGCGCGCCGACGTGGCGAGCGCCGCTGGATTGCGCCAGCATGATCAGGTCTCTTACAAGACCTAGATGGGGGCCGTGGTCGATGACTTCAAGCTGCTGGTCGCCCATGGAGTCCACCAGTTCGGGGTGGGCCAGCAGCAGGCTCAGCAGGCGCTTGGCCAGCGAAGGCATGGTGCGACGCCCCTCGAAGCCGCCGACGTCATCGTCGCGCCGGCCCTTCCAGCCCTTGCCGCCCTTCCAGTCGCTCTTGCCTTTCCAATCGCCCTTGCCTTTCCAGTCGCGCTTGCCCTGCCACTGCTGCCGGCCGCCCGGCGCGCCGCCGGCGGCGGATTCTCCGTCCGGAGACGGAAAATGGCCGTAGTCCGCATAATCGGACTCTTCGGCAGGAATGTCGTGGAAATCGTGGCCGCCGAAGTCGTAGCCCGGGTCCGGCGGCCCGCCGTCCTGGCCCTGCCCCTGGCCGGCCGGCTGCGCGCCTTCGGCCGCCCGGGGACCGGGCGCGAAAGGCTTGGCCGGCTGCTGCGCCAGCACTTGCGCCATTTCCTCCGGCGTGAGCTGCACCAGCTTGGCCATCTCGCGCTCGATCTGCACGCGCAGCGCGCATTCCGGGATGGCGGCCAGCAGAGGCTTGGCTTCGTGCAGGCAGCTTGCCCGCCCTTCGGCTTCGTCCATGTTGTGGCGCGAGGCGAGTTCGTCGAGCAGGAAGCGCGACAGCGCGACCGCGTCTCCCAGGCAGGCGCGGAAGGCTTCGGCGCCCAGTTCGCGCACGTACGAATCGGGGTCGTGCTCGGACGGCAGGAACAGGAAACGGATCGCGATGTCGTCGCGCAGCACCGGCAGGCAGGCCTGCAGCGCACGCCAGGCGGCGCGCCGCCCGGCGCCGTCGCCGTCGAAACTGAAGATCACCTTGTCGCTGGCGCGCAGCAGCTTCTTGACGTGGTCCGGCGTGGTGGCCGTGCCCAGCGTGGCCACCGCGTTGGCGATGCCCTGCTGCGCCAGGCCGACGACGTCCATGTAGCCCTCGACCACGATCACCTGCCCTTCCTGGCGGATGGCCTGGCGCGCCTCCCACAGCCCGTAGAGCTCCAGGCCCTTCGAGAACAGCGGGGTTTCCGGCGAGTTCAGGTACTTGGGCTCGCCCTTGCCGATGATGCGGCCGCCGAAGCCGATCAGGCTGCCGCGCGCGTTGCGGATCGGAAACATGATGCGTTCCCGGAACCGGTCGTAGCGGCGGCCGTCCTCGGACTCGATGACCAGGCCCGATTCCACCAGGACCGGATCTTCGTAGCTGGGAAACACATGCGACAGGCCGTGGCGGTCCGTGCCGGACCAGCCCAGGCCGAAATGCGCCGCGATTTCGCCGGTCAGGCCGCGCTGCTTCAGGTAGCGGATCGCCGCGGGCGAGGCCCGCAACTGCTTGAGGTAATGCGCCTGGGCGGCGTCGAGCACCTGCGTGTGGCGGGATTCCTCGGCCTTGCGGCGCGCGGATTCCTGCTGCTGGCGGGGGCTGCGGTTTTCTTCGGGGACCGTCATTCCCACCGAGCCGGCGAGCGTGCGCACGGCCTCGGGGAAACTGGCGCCCGTGTGCTCCATCAGGAAGGTGATGGCGCTGCCGTGCGCGCCGCAACCGAAGCAGTGATAGAACTGCTTGGTGGGGCTGACGGTGAAGGACGGGCTTTTTTCGTTATGAAAGGGGCACAGGCCAAGCAAGTTGGCCCCACCCTTTCTCAACTGCACGTATCGCCCGACTATGTCGACGACGTCGACTCGGGCGAGCAAATCCTGGATGAATGACTCTGGAATCAATAGATTCGGGAATCAAAAATCAATACAGGCGCGGGGGCAGTTGTTGGCTACGGATGCGCTTGTAGTGGCGCTTCACGGCGGCGGCGTGCTTGCGCTTGCGCTCGGCCGTGGGCTTCTCATAGAACTCGCGCGAACGCAGCTCGGTGAGCAAACCGGTCTTTTCGATGGTGCGCTTGAAGCGACGCAGAGCGGCTTCAAACGGTTCGTTTTCCTTCAGTCGAACGATAGGCATAAAGTAATTGGCCTGCTTGTAGGGTAACAAAAGTTGATGACAAACCTGGCTTGCTTACCAGCAAACCCGCAGCATATCCGCAGTAAATCCTGCTACCAGGAGTATTTCTGCTGGCTGTTTCCGCTGGCTGTTTCCGTTACCCAAAGACTACCCAAAGAGTAACAAGCCAAGTTCGGTTTAGCGATAACCAGCGATTCTAGCATGGTCATGCCTGGTTTGACTACAGCCGGGACAACCCGATATCTGACGCCCCACCCGGCATGGCTGGGCGGCTCAACTTTGCGAACCCTTGCGGATCCAGGCTTCGAGCTGGTGCGGACGCAGGCTGTCGTAATCTTCGAAGGGCTGGTGGATCCAGGGATTGGTGGGGAGCTTGTCGACGTAGTAGTCGGGCGTGGCCAGGGAATGCCCCTTCCACCACAGCACGGCGCTGCGCAATTCGGTGATGTCGGGGAACTGGGCCTTGAGGTGATCGTAGACCTTGGTGAAGGTCTTGCCGGTATCGACCATGTCGTCCACCAGCAACACCCGCCCGGACAACGTGCCGCGCGTGATGGTGATGAACTGGGCGATATCCATGTCGCCCTGCTTGGTGCCGGCGGCTTCGCGGTAGCTGCTGGTGGCCAGAATGCCCAGCGGTACGTCGAAAATACGGGACATAACATCGCCGACGCGCATTCCGCCGCGCGCCAGGCAAAGAATCTTGTCGAACTCCCAACCCGATTGATGCACCTGCAAGGACAGGCGCTCGATCAGGCGGTTGTAGTCGTCCCACGTCACCCACAGATGGCTGTCATCATTGGTCGGCGTGCTCATAGGCAAGCATCTCCTGCTTAATAAATACGAAAAGGCCGCCGCCGGTGTGAGACCGGCGGCGGCCTTGCGAATAATAACCCGAATAACGCCTTGTCAGCCCTTCAGCGGATGACGCAGCACAATGGTTTCGTTGCGGTCGGGACCGGTGGACACCAGGTCGATGGGCACCCCGCAGACTTCGGCCACGCGCTCCAGGTAGCGGCGGGCCGCCTGGGGCAGCTTGTCGTACTCGGTGATGCCGACGGTGGATTCGCTCCAGCCGGGCAGCTCTTCCAGCACGGGTTGGGCCTGGGCGACCGCGTGCGCGCCATAGGGCAGCACGTCGCGGAATTCGCCGTTGACGCGGTAGCCGACGCCCAGCTGGATGGTCTCGAGACCGTCGAGCACGTCCAGCTTGGTGATGCACAGGCCGGAAATGCCGTTCAGGCGTACCGAGCGCTTGAGCGCGGCGCCGTCGAACCAGCCGCAGCGGCGCGGACGGCCCGTGACCGAACCGAATTCCTTGCCGATGGTGGCCAGGCGCGTGCCGATCTCGTCGACCAGTTCCGTGGGGAACGGGCCCGAACCGACGCGCGTCGTGTAGGCCTTGGTGATGCCCAGGACGTAGTCGAGCTGCTGCGGGCCGACGCCGGCGCCGGCCGAGGCCGCGCCCGCGATGCAGTTGCTGCTGGTGACGAACGGATAGGTGCCGTGGTCGACGTCGAGCAGCGCGCCCTGCGCGCCTTCGAACAGCAGGCGCTGGCCGGCCTGCTGCATGGCGTACAGGTTGCTGGAGACGTCCTTGACCATCGGGGCGATGGCCGGCGCCAGCGCCATGGCCTGGTCGCGCACTTCGTTGGCGGAAACCGCCTCGGCGCCCAGGTACTTGGTCAGCACGAAGTTGTGGTAATCCAGCACTTCGGCGAGCTTCTCGTCGAACAGCTCGGGGTTGAACAGGTCCTGCACGCGGATGGCGCGGCGGGCGACCTTGTCTTCGTAGGCGGGGCCGATGCCGCGGCCGGTCGTGCCGATCTTGCCCTCGCCCTTGCGCGCTTCGCGCGCCTTGTCGATGGCGATGTGGTAAGGCAGGATCAGCGGGCAGATTTCGGAAATCTGCAGGCGCGAACGGACGTCCAGGCCGGCGGCTTCAAGCTCTTCGATTTCCTTGAGCAGGGCTTCGGGCGACAGCACGACGCCGTTGCCGATGAAGCAGGTGACGCCGGGGTGCATGATGCCCGACGGGATCAGGCGCAGAATCGTCTTCTTGCCGTTGATCCACAGCGTATGGCCGGCATTGTGACCGCCTTGGAAGCGGACCACGCCCTGGACGGATTCCGCCAGCCAGTCGACGATTTTGCCCTTGCCCTCGTCACCCCACTGGGTGCCGATTACGACTACGTTCTTGCTCATGTTACGAATCAATATCGAGTTTCTCGGGAAATCCGGAAATCTCCCCGCGGCCCTCCCGTTGCCGGGAGGGAGTTAGTCACAGCGTTCTGACCGTCCAGGCGCCATCCTGCAGCGCCAGCTCGCGATCGCAAACGAATTCGTCCTGATCCTGCTCGTGACCGGGCAATACCTGAACGACGATTTCCCCCGACCGGCGCAGGCGGCGCACCGCCTCGGTCAGGGCGGGGGCTTGCCCCCAGGGCGCGCGTACCGCACGCGCCCGTTCCGCCGGCGCCAAACCCGCCGCCAGCTTGCGTAAATCGAGGCTGAAGCCCGTGGCCGGACGCGCGCGGCCGAAGGCGCGGCTCACGTCGTCGTAGCGGCCGCCGCTGACCAGCGCGTCGCGCCAGCCTTCGGCATAGAGCGCGAACTTCACGCCGGAATGGTAGCCATAGCCGCCCACGTCGGCCAGGTCGACGCCGAACGCGACGTCGGGCATGGCGTCCACCACGACCTGCAGCGCGTCCAGCGCGGCGGCCACGCCGGGCAGCAAGGGCAGTTCGCGGCGGGCCTGCTTCAGCACTTCGGGGCCGCCATACAGATTGGGCAGCAGCTTCAGGGCCTGCAGCGTCTCGTGGCGCAGGCCCGGCGCGCGCGCCGACAGCTCGACCAGGCCGGGCACGTCTTTTTCGCGCATCAGCAGGATGACTTCCTGCGACAGCGCGGCCAGGGCCGGGTCCGATTCGAGGATGGCGCGCAGCACGCCGGGATGGCAGAGGTCCAGCCGGGGATTGCGCACGCCGGCGATCGCGACGGTTTCCAGCACCAGCTGGATGATTTCGAGGTCCGCCTCGAAGCCGGCATGGCCGTAGATTTCGGCGCCGATCTGCAGCAGCTCGCGGCTGGCCAGCAGGTCGGCCGGACGGGCATGCAGCACGTTGCCGCAGTAGCACAGGCGGGTGACGCCGGCGCGGTTGAGCAAGTGCGCGTCGATGCGCGTGACCTGCGGGGTCATGTCGGCTCGCACGCCCAGCGTGCGGCCGGACAGCTGATCGACCAGCTTGCAGGTGCGCAGGTCCAGATCGCTGCCGGTGCCCGACAGCAATGAATCGATGTATTCGACCAGGGGCGGCGCGACCAGCTCGAAACCGTACGTGCGGTACAGATCGAGAAGTTCGCGGCGCAGTTCCTCGATGCGCCGGGCCTCGGCCGGAAGGACATCGGCGAGGCTCTCGGGCAGCAGCCAGTTACCCATGAATGTTTACCTGAATAACGCCAAGTGATGCGTGGGCGTCGCCCAAACGAAAAGCGGCTGAGGGGCGTAAGCCCGCTCAGCCGCTGCGGAATGTTTTCTAGCTTACGCGGTATTGTACATGGTTCGGCGGCCAGCGCCAGCCGGAACTTCCCGGGCGCGGATCGGCCGCGCAAAGCCGTCCCCATTATGCCGGCAGGCCCGCAAACGAAAAGCCCCTTGGGAATCCAAGGGGCTTTAGCGATGGCGCTAGCGGTTTCGCATCACTTGGCCGGCACGGTGACCGGAGCCAGGGCGGCGCCCGACGGGTCCTTCATGAACTGGAAGAAGCTGGAGCTGGGGTCGACCACCAGCACGTCGCCCGGCTTCGAGAACGAAGCGCGGTAGGCTTCCAGGCTCTTGTAATACGTGTAGAACTGCGGGTTCTTGCCGTAGGCCTGCGCGTAGATCGACGCCGCGGCGGCATCGCCCTCGCCCATGATGCCCTGGGCCTTGGCGTAGGCCTGGGCCACGATCACTTCGCGCTGGCGGTCGGCTTCGGCGCGGATCTTCTCGCCTTCGGCGGCGCCGATGGAGCGCAGCTCGTTGGCCACGCGGGTACGCTCGGCCTCCATGCGGCGATACACCGATTCCGAGATCTCGGGCGCGAACTCGATGCGGCGCAGGCGCACGTCGACGATCTGCACGCCCAGCGGTTCGGCGCGCTTGGCCACGTTGGTCAGGATCTCGGCCATGATCTTGTCGCGTTCGGTCGAGACCACGTCGCGCACCGTGCGCACGTTGACCGAGGCATTGAGCGCGTCGCGGATCAGCGCCTGCAGGCGCTCCTGGGCCACGCGTTCATTGCCGCCCGTCGAGACGTAGTACTGGCGGGGATCGAGGATGCGCCACTTGACGTAGGAATCGATCAGCAGGTTCTTCTTTTCGGAAGTCTGGATGCGTTCGGCTTCGTTGGTTTCGATGGTCAGAATGCGCTTGTCGAGGGTCACGACATTCTGGAACGGCGGCGGGGCCTTGAAGTACAGGCCGGGTTCGTTGATGGTCTTGCGCACTTCACCCAGCGAGAACACCAGGGCGTAGTCGCGCTCGCGCACGACGAAGACGCAGGAAGAAAGGGCGGCCAGCACGATGAGCAGGCCGACCAGGACAGGCATGAGACGTTGCATGATCAGGACTCCTCCGGGTTAGCGCGACGTACGGTCGCGGGGCAGCGCGTTGCTGGTGCTGCTGCCGGAAGACGGGGCCTGCGGCACGGCGCTGCCGCGCAGCGGCGGCTGGGCCGGCTGGCTGGACAAGCCCGACGAACCGGCGCTGCCGGCGGCGGACTTGCTGGCGTCCTGGGCCGCCAGATGCATGATCTTGTCCAAGGGCAGGTACAGCATGTTGTTGTTGCTCTTGGTGTCGACCATGACCTTGCTGGCGCGGGTGAAGATCTCCTGCATGCTGTCGAGGTACATGCGCTGGCGCATGACCGCCGGGGCCTTTTCGTATTCGCCGAGGATGCTGGTGAAGCGCGAGGTATTACCCTGGGCGTCGCCGACGACCTTGGCCTTGTAGCCCTCGGCCTGCTCCAGCATGCGCGAGGCCTGGCCGCTGGCCAGCGGCACGACCTGGTTGGCGTAGGCCTGGCCTTCGTTGATCTGGCGCTCGCGGTCCTGGCCCGCCTTGACGGCGTCGTCGAACGCGGCCTGCACCTGCTCGGGCGGCTGCACGTTCTGGATGGCGACGGTGCTGACCTGCACGCCGGTCTGGTAGCGGTCGAGGATCTGCTGCATCAGCGCCTGCACCTGCGAAGCGACCGTGGTGCGGCCCTCGTACAGCACGAAGTCCATGGTCTGCTTGCCCACGACTTCGCGCATGGCCGTTTCCGAGGCCTGGCGCACCGATTCGTCGGGGTCGCGGGTCATGAAGAGGTAGTCGGGCGCGCCGTCGGCGCGCAGGCGGTACTGGACGACGAACTGCATGTCGACGATGTTCTCGTCCGTCGTGAGCATCAGCGCTTCGGGCAGGACCTTGTTGCGCGCGCCGCCGCGGAAACCGACTTCGAAGGTGCGCAGTTGCGAGACGTTGACCATCTCGTGGCTCTGGATGGGATACGGCAGGCGCCACTGGAAGCCGGCTTGCGACGTGCTCTTGTATTTGCCGAACTGGGTCACGACCGCGACCTGGCCTTCCTGCACGATGTAGAAGCCGCTGGCCAGCCAGATGCCGGCCGCCACCAGGGCGACCACGCCCAGGCCGATGCGCGCGCCGCGCGGCGAAGGCGGCGTCATGCCGCCCCGGTTGCCCGGACGGTTGTTGCCGCCGCCGCCCTTGCGCCCGAACAGCGATCCGATGCGATTATTGAAATCGCGCCAGACCTCGTCGAGATCGGGAGGGCCGTCTCCATTGCCTTGCGGCCGCTTGGGCGGCGGCTCGGAGCCGTTGTTGTTCCCACGACCCCAGCCGGGGTCATTCAGATTGAAGAGTTTGATAATTCGAGGCATTGTTTCCCACAATCTGTCCGGTTTCCGCAATTGCCCCGCGCAACGCATCCAAACCGGCGCGCTCGGTGGCGCTTACAAATACTCGCGCAATCGTACCATGTGCATCGCGCTCCACCCTGGGTTCCAGTCCTGCCCGGTCGATCTTGTTGTATACGAGAATGGTGGGAATGGCCGCGGCGCCGATTTCCGCCAGGACCTTGTTGACCTCGAAGATCTGCTCGTCGCGCTGCGGACTGGCGGCGTCGACCACGTGCAGCAGCAGGTCGGCATGCACGGTTTCCTCCAGGGTGGCGCGGAAGGCCGCGATCAGGCCGTGCGGCAGGTCGCGGATGAAGCCGACCGTGTCCGACACCACGACCGAGCCCGCCCCTTCTATCCAGATCCGGCGCGTGGTGGTGTCCAGCGTGGCGAAGAGCTGGTCGGCCGCGTAGCTGTCGGCGCGGGTCAGCGCATTGAAGAGCGTGGACTTGCCGGCGTTGGTATAGCCGACCAGCGACACCGACAGCGCGCCGCCGCGGGCGCGCGCGCGGCGCTGGGTCACGCGCTGGCGCTCGACCTTGTCCAGCCGCTCGCGCAGCACCTTGACCTTGGCGCCGATCATGCGCCGGTCCATTTCGAGCTGCGATTCGCCCGGTCCGCGCATGCCGATGCCGCCGCGCTGGCGCTCCAGGTGGGACCACATGCGGGTCAGGCGCGTGGCCAGATGCTGGAGCTGGGCCAGTTCGACCTGCAGCTTGCCTTCGTGGCTCTTGGCGCGCAGCGCGAAGATGTCCAGGATCAGCGCGACGCGGTCCACTACCCGCAGGTTGAAGGCGCGCTCCAGGTTGCGCTGCTGGGCCGGCGACAGGGGCTGGTCGAACAGGACGATATCGGCCAGCAGCGCCTTGGCCATGGCGACGCCCTCATCGGCCTTGCCCGAGCCGATGAAGTACTTGGCGTCGGGCCGGTCGCGACGCGCGGTCAGGGTGCCGACGATTTCCGCGCCGGCGCCCTTGGCCAGCATGGCGAATTCCTCGGCATGGGCGGTGAAGTCCGGATCTCCCAGATCCACGCTGATGATCAAAGCGCGCATACATGCAACCTATTGGAGCCAAAGCGAAAATGCCCGCCGACGTCGACCGTCCGGCGGGCAAAAAAAGGTACAGCTGGAGCGAGATTACTCAGCAGGGACTTCCACCTGAAAGTTGACGGCGCGCGCGGGGACGACCGTGGAGATGGCGTGCTTGTAGACCATTTGCGTGACCGTATTGCGCAGCAGCACAACGTACTGGTCGAAGGATTCGATTTGCCCTTGAAGCTTGATGCCGTTCACCAGGTAGATCGACACGGGCACATGGTCCTTGCGCAGCGTGTTCAGGAACGGATCTTGCAGAGTTTGCCCTTTATTGCTCATTGGCCAGGCTCCATTTGTTTGTTATTGAATGATGGCGTACTTCTGTACTGGTGGGGTACGCCGAAACGCATACTCTACAGGGTTTTCCCGGCCCGTGCTACTTGGCCGGCATGCAAAAAGTGACACCAGAGTTTTCCGGCTGGAAGGCCCTGGACGCCGCCTCTTCAACCCCGCAGAATCTCGGCCAACGCGCCCAGCAGCAGCCCGCATTCGGCCTCGGTGCCCACGCTGATGCGCAGGAACTGGTCGATGCGCGGCTGGCGGAAATGGCGCACGATGATGCTGCGTTCGCGCAGCGCGGCGGCCAGACCGGCGGCGTCCTGCGACGGGTGCCGGGCGAACACGAAATTCGCCGACGACGGCAGCACCTCGAAGCCCAGCGCCTGCAGGCCGGCGGTCATGCGCGACCGCGATTCGATCACGGCCTGCCGGGTGCGTTCAAAGTACTCCGTATCCTCCAGCGCCGCCACCGCGCCGGCCGAGGCCAGGCGGTCGATCGGATAGGAGTTGAAACTGTTTTTTACCCGCTCCAACCCTTCGATGAGCGCGGCCCCGCCCACCGCGAAGCCGACCCGCAGGCCGGCCAGCGAACGCGACTTGGACAGGGTCTGCACGACCAGCAGGTTGTCGTAGCGCGAGGTCAGCGCAATGACGGATTCGCCGCCGAAATCCACATAGGCCTCGTCCACCACCACCACGGCGTCGGGGTTGCCGGCCACGATGCGCTCGACCTCGGCGGCCGTCAGTGCGCGGCCGGTGGGCGCGTTGGGGTTGGGGAAGATGATGGCGCCCGCCGGGCCGCTGCGCGCCGGCAGGTAGTCCTCAACGTCGATGCGGAAGTCGGCGGTCAGCGGCACCGTTTCGTACTGGATGCCATACAGGCCGCAGTAGACCGGATAGAAGCTGTAGGTGATGTCGGGAAAGCGCAGCGGACGGTCATGCTTGAGCAGCGCCAGGAAAACGTGCGCCAGCACTTCGTCGGAACCGTTGCCCACGAACACCTGGCCGGGCTGCACGCCGACGGTCGCGGCGATGGCCTGGCGCAGCCGGTCCGATGAGGGGTCCGGATACAGCTTGAGCGCATCGTCGCAGGCCGCGCGGATCGCATCGAGCACCTTGGGCGACGGGCCGTAGGGGTGCTCGTTGGTATTGAGCTTGACCAGGTTCTGAAGCTTGGGCTGCTCGCCCGGGACATACGGACTGAGCGTCCCGACCACGGGACTCCAGAAACGGCTCATGGATCAGCTTTCCTGCGTGTAGGGGTTGTGCGAGGACTTGAATTCGATGCGCAGCGGCGTGCCCGCCAGATCGAACGCGTTGCGGAAACGCGCTTCGAGGTAGCGGCGGTAGGAATCCGGCACGGCGTCCAGCGCGTTGCCGTGGATGACGACCAGCGGCGGATTCTGCCCGCCCTGGTGCGCATAGCGCATCTTGGGACGGAAAATGCCCTTGCGGGGCGGCGGCTGCTGCTCGACGGCTGCCTGCAGTTCGCGCGTGAGCTTGGGCGTGGACAGCTTGGCGAAGGCCGCGGCGTGGGCCGCGTTGATGGACTTCAGCAGCGGCTTGACGCCCTGCCCGCGCAGCGCCGAAATGGTGTGCATGCGCGCGAACGACAGGAAGCGCAGCTTGCGCTGGAATTCGCGCTCGATGCGCTCCTTGGCCTCGCCGTCCAGGCCGTCCCATTTGTTGATCGCCACCACCACGGCGCGCCCGGTCTCCAGCACGAAGCCGGCGATGTGCGCGTCCTGCTCGGAGATCTCGGTCTGGGCGTCGAGCATCAGCAGCACGACGTTGCTGGCCTCGATGGCCTGCAGCGTCTTGATGACGGAGAACTTCTCGACCGCCTCGAACACCTTGCCGCGCTTGCGCAGGCCCGCGGTGTCGATCAGCGTGTAGCGGCGGCCGTCGCGCTCGAAGTCGATCTCGATGGCGTCGCGGGTGGTGCCGGGCATGTCGAACGCGATCACGCGCTCTTCGCCCATCAGGGTGTTGATGAGCGTGGACTTGCCCACGTTGGGGCGGCCCACGATGGCCAGCTTGATGCGGTGGTCGTGCTCGCCCTCTTCCTGCGCGGGTTCCTCGGCGGACGGGCCGGCCAGGTCGGCCAGGGCCAGCTCGATCAGGTCGACGATGCCGTCGCCGTGCGCCGCCGAGATCGGATAGGGCTGGCCCAGCCCGAGCTCGTGGAATTCGGAGACGGCGGCGCCGGCGCCCATGCCTTCGGCCTTGTTGACCGCCAGCAGCACGCGCTGCTGGCCGGATTTGCGCAGCAGCTGCGCGATCTCGTGGTCATGGGCGTTGATGCCGGCGCGGGCGTCGACCAGGAACACCACCACGTCGGCTTCGGCGATGGCCTGGCGCGTCTGGCGGGCCATCTCGAGCAGGATGCCGTCCTTGGCGACGGGTTCGAAGCCGCCCGTATCGATGACGATGAAGGGGGTATCGCCCACCCTGCCCTCGCCATAGTGGCGATCGCGGGTGAGGCCGGAATAATCGGCCACCAGCGCGGCGCGCGATCGCGTCAGGCGGTTGAAGAGGGTCGACTTGCCCACATTGGGGCGGCCGACCAGGGCGACGACAGGCTTGAAGGACACGGTGTAAGGCTTTTCTATAGGATTAGTTGGCGCCGATCAGGACGAGGTTGCCATTGCCCGTCTGGACCAGCACGCCTTGGGAGGTGGTTTGCGGCGGCGATACGATCGCGCCGCCGCCCACGGACAGGCGGGCCATCAGGCTGCCGTCGCTGCGCGACAGGAAATGCACGTAGCCGTCCAGGTCGCCGACGGCGAGCGCGCCGCCCAGCAGGGCCGGGGCGGTGAGCTGGCGGTTCTTCAGGGCGGCCTGCTTCCAGACGTTGCCGCCGTTGTCCAGCGCGAAGGCGTTGACCACGCTGTTCTGGTCAGGCACGTAGGCGAAGCGGTCGTCCAGCGTGAGGCCGCTGACGCTGGAGAAGTCCTTGGCCCACATGGGACGGCCGCCGGCGGTCACATCGAAGCAGACGACGCGGCCCTGGTAGGCCACGCCGCAAAGCAGGTTGCCGGCGATGCGCGGCGCGCCGACCACGTCGGTCAGGCGTTCGAGGTCGCTGGCGCCGCGCGGCGTGGCGACGGTGCCTTCCCATTGCACGTTGCCGCTGTTGGAGGCGATGGCCATCAGCTTGCCGCCGGGCAGGCCGGTGATGACCAGGCCTTCGGCCAGGACCATCTGCGACACGCTGCGCAGGGCCAGCGCCGGGCCGGGACGCTGCACGTTCCAGACGCGCTCGCCGCTGTTGGCGTCGAAGGCCTGGATGCGGTAGTCGCCGCTGCGCACCACGACGATGCCGTAACCCACCACCGGCGGGATGCTGACGTCGCTGGTGGCGCGGACCTTCCATTTGACCTTGCCGGTGTCGTCGAAGGCGATCACGTCGCCGTCGGGCGAGGCCACCGCGGTGGTGGTGCCGTCGCTGCCGGCGCCGGCCGACAGCTTGCCGTCGACGCTGGCCTTCCAGATGACACGGCCGCTTTGCAGATCGAACTTGCCGACCGAGCCGTCCGGCGTGGCGGCGTAGATGGCGTCGCCCAGCACCGTGGGCGCGAAGCCCAGGCCGGAGCCGCTGCCGATCGAGGCGGACCAGACCTGGCGCACGGACATGCCGGCCTTGTATTCGGTCAGGGGCGCGGGATCGTAGCGGCCGTCGTCATGGGAAAACATGCCGCAGCCGCCCAGGGCGAGCAGGCTTGCCAGCAAAACGGCGCCGCGCCACTTGCGGCCAGGTGCAAATTTACGCATTACAGTCACGCTCCGCTCAGGGCATCGAGTTTGAGTTGCACGACCTGGGTCAGGGGATTGCCCGCGCCCAGCCCGTCGATGGCGCTCTGCCACGCCGCGCGGGCCTCGTCGCGCTTGCCCTGCGCAGCGAGAATATCGCCGCGGCGGTCGGCGTACAAGGCGGCGAAGGCCGGCGGCGGATTATTGAGCTGCGCCAGGGCGCCATCGTACTGTTTCTGGTCCAGCATCATGCCGGCCAGGCGCAGGCGCGCCACGGCCTGCATGGACGGGTTCTTGCCCTGGGTGGCCAGCCATTCGAGCTGCTGGCGCGCGCCGGCGTCGTCCTTCAGGGCCTGCAGGGCCTGGGCCGCCACCAGCGCGCCGCGCGCGGCGTAGCCGGTGGCCGGATAGTCTTCGCGCAGGGTCGCAGCGGCCGTCTTGATGCGCACCGCCGAGTCGGCGCCGCCCAGCCGGGCCGCGTCTTCGAGCGCTTCGAAGTAGCCCATGGCCTGGTTGGCGCGGTGCGCCTGGTAGGCCTTCCAGCCCCACCAGCCGCCCCAGGCCAGCGCCACCGCCACGGCCAGCGAGACGACCAGCGTGCCGTAGCGGGCCCACCAGGCCTTGATCGCGTCGAGTTTTTCCTGTTCTTCCAGATCGTATGCCATGCATTAACCCTTGATGTTCAATACGTCGGCCAGTTGCGCCAACGGGACCCGCTGCTGCGCGTTCTCGCCCTGCTCTTCGGCGCGCAGGAACTTGACGCTGGCGGTCTGAGTAGCCACTTCGTCGGCGCCAAGAATAACCGCAACGCGGGCGCCGCTGGCGTCCGCGCGCTTGAATTGCGACTTGAAGCCCGCC
>Ga0182742_1003190_pt1 | contig 16547 bp, 15 predicted proteins | sample eDN5th37CBELigMG_FD_128880 | JGI IMG/M metagenome (GOLD analysis project Ga0182742, IMG submission 128880) | Enriched Miracle-Growth compost microbial communities from Emeryville, California, USA - eDNA 5th pass 37_C BE-Lig MG (version 2)... ...
GCTTGGAGACGAACCTGCTCGAAAAATTGCTCCCTCTTTAATCCCTTATTAATGCCAAGTAAAATAACTTCTTCTTGATGTATAAATACCTCAGCTTGAAAAGCCTGCTTCCATATTTCATTAGCCACATTGCTAATCGCAAACAGCTTTAAATCAAGATCATCTGTTTCCGCTAATGAATGAACTTCCTTCGCTGGCTCCATCTGCTCAGGATGCTCAATTGATAATACAGCGATAATATAACCGTCGCCACTTAAATCTATATTATATTTTTCAGCTTTATAGAGAATGGTCGAGGAGGTCATTTGTCTAGTAATTAATGATGTTAAATATTTTTCACGTATAATCGGCAACGTAATATGATAATGAACTTTAAGCTGCTGTAGGTTAATATACTCTTGTCGTTCTTGTTCAATATCGTTTATGACTTTTTGTACGATTTCTAAACATTGACTATTAGAAAAGGGTTTTAATAAGTATTCCTCTACGTTTAAAGCGATAGCTTGCTTGGCGTAGTAAAAATCATCATAGCCGCTAATAATGATTACTTTTATAAGAGGGTAATGCTTTTTTATCCATTCTGCTAACTGTAAACCATTCATATAAGGCATACTAATATCAGTCAAGACGATATCCGGCTCATATCGTTCGATATATTCCATTGCTTCCTTACCGTTGTAAGCACATAAAATTTCTGATATATGTTGGCTAGTCCATTCCTCTAATTCGGCTAGTCCATCGACAACTTCCGCTTCATCATCAACAATAAGCAGCTTATACATGTTTAACCTCCTTGTCATGTCTTATGTTCATCATATATTAATTTTTCAAATTTTTGTATAAATTTATATATAATTCTACTATGAGTTATTAACAGGGTTATCAACAGAGGTGTACAAATTGTTAGTCAATTCTGTATTTTTAGTCAATAAAAAATGCTTATTTTATAGGGATTCTTAGTGCATAAATATAAAACAAATATGCATCCACAGTTTTATCCACATTATCCACAGAAAACATATTATTTTCATGAAAATGTAATCCACTTTAAATGGTAAAAGAACCCTTTTAAATAGACTGTTATATCAACGTTTTTTAAGTTATTCACATTTTTTTGTAGATATGTTAACAACCGATATTCACATTTAAAATAAAAAACTACGATACACTGTATCGTAGTTTTTTGACCTTAATATTTAATTATACCGACCATGCCTCTAGTGAATAAGAAGGATCTGCCTTCATGCTTAAATCGGAATATTGTTTATATTTATATTTTAGATGTGCAGCAGCACCAATCATGGCAGCATTATCTGTGCATAGCTTAAAGGATGGAATAAGTAATGGAATCTGCTGTTTATCAGCTTCCGCTTGTAGTACAGTGCGGATCCCTTTGTTAGCAGCTACTCCTCCGCATAAAATGATGTTTTTAACCTCAAATGCTTTAGCTGCACGAATTGCCTTTGTCACGATAACATCAATGACTGACTGCTGAAAGCCTTTTGCGAGAGCCTTATAGTCTAGCTCCAAGCCTTTCATGTTATGCTGATTGATAGCGGCGAGTACAGCAGACTTCAAACCACTAAAGCTAAAATCATAGCTATCAGCTTCTAAAAACGCACGTGGCATTTGAATTTCTTCGGTCGCTTCATGAGCTAAACGATCAATATGGGGTCCACCAGGGTACGGTAATTTTAGGGCACGTGCAACCTTATCGTAAGCTTCACCTACAGCATCATCTCTCGTTCGACCGATAATTTTAAATTTCCCTTCAGCTTCTAGCAAAACAAGCTCAGTATGACCACCTGACACTACTACAGCTAATGCTGGATACTGTATGGTCTGTTCAAGTGCAACGGCATAAATATGTCCGGCAATATGATGAGTGCCAATAATAGGCTTACCTGCTGCTAGTGCTAAAGATTTAGCTGCAACATTACCTACAAGCAATGCCCCAACAAGACCTGGACCTTCTGTCACAGCAATAGCATCAATATCTGATAACGCAACATTTGCCTCCTGCATGGCTTGCTCAATAATTTTCGTCATCGTTTCAACATGCTTACGCGAAGCAATTTCAGGCACAACACCACCAAACCGCTCATGAATATCAATTTGACTTGAAACAATATTAGAGCAAATTGTATGGCCTCCTCGAATTACTGCAGCACTCGTTTCGTCACAGCTTGTTTCTATAGCTAGTATTAACTCTTCCACTTCATTCTCTCCAATCATACCCGTTCATCATCATTGATAGGTTCGATATCAGCCCACATAATAAGTGCATCCTCATTGTTATCAGCATAATATTTTGGACGTATACCTGCTTCTACAAAACCAAACTGCTTGTATACATGCTGTGCAACTTCATTTTTTACGCGAACCTCTAGCGTCATCTTCTTCGCACCTAAAAATGAAGCGGTACGAACGAGCTCCTGTACTAATTTCTTACCTAAACCACGTCCACGATAGGTTGAATGGATAGCTATATTTGTTATATGTGCTTCATCAGCTATAATCCATAAGCCACCATAACCAATAACCTGTCCCTCTACTTCAAGTGCCATATAATGGGCTAAACGATTATTCGTTAGTTCATTTTCAAACGCCTCTTTTGTCCAAGGAATTGAAAACGCATCTTGCTCAATCTGCATAATTTGCGGTAAATCTTCTAATGTCATATAACGAAACATAAGATTATCCATGTCGCTCTTCCTTATCCTTAGCATTTTGCTTCACTTCTGCCTCAGTTAATTGTGCGTAGTTAGGAGCTAATTGATGGATATGATCACCAGCGTATATATGCTGGTTGGCAGCTATGTAGCTTTCACCAAGCTTAGCAAGTGCCAATCCATTCATCTTAGTAGGCAAGGCGATAACTGGAATTTTCATGCTATCGCTCAATCTTGCAATAGCTTCTTGATGAAGCTGTACATCACCTACAATCCAAATAGCATCGTATGCTCCTTGTTTTGCTTGCTCAGCTATACGATCCACCCATGCTTCCATTAATGTAATATGATCATGATGCACTCGATTCCAATTTTCCTGCTCATTTGCCGCTTGGTTAAATAAAGCGGTATAAACCTGACCTCTACGTGCATCCATAATCGGTACAATAGCAATAGTTTGCTCTAGTTGCTGATTGTTCTTTATGTCATCGACTATTGCAGAGTACGCTAAACCCTCTAAGCTAGAAACTGCGACAATCTTGTTCTGAGTTGCCCAGGCTAATGTTTTAGCTGCTGTAACTGCAATTCTAACGCCTGTATAGGAGCCAGGTCCAATTCCGACAACATAGTGAGAAACATCCTGGACAGACCAGTTACTCGTGTTAACTAGCTGCTCGATATTCGTCATAATATGTATGGAGTGATTACGCTCGGCTTCTGTCTGCAATGCTGCTAATAATGTATTTTGACTATATGCCGCACCAGCCATCACCGCTGTTGAGGTATCTATCGCTATGATATTGTAATCCTTATTCATTAGTTATTGCCCCTGTTCTTTAATCGCTGCAATGCTTCAATATATCGTTGCCCGAACGCTTTAAACGTTATTTGACGGACATTATCAGGTAATATTTCTATTTTCATATGCAAATGCTGTGCTGGGAATATATCCTCAATAATAGATGCCCATTCAACAATCGTTATACCTTGTCCAAAAAAATAATCATCTAGCCCTAACTCATCAGCCTCATCTACAGAAATACGATACACATCCATATGATAAAACGGGAGAGTTGTGCCATTATATTCTTTTATAATCGTGAAGGTTGGACTATTAACGACATCAGTTACTCCAAGTCCTTTTGCAAATGCTTGACTAAATGTAGTTTTTCCTGCTCCTAAATCTCCATCAAGAGCAATAACAAATCCAGCATCCACTTCAGAAGCAAGTGCTGATGCTAACTGCTGCATATCCTCTAAGCTATGCAACAAACGAGTATAGGTTAATGTTTCCATAATATTCTCCAACATCTAAAAAGATTTTACTGTTTTCTTCATATCTCTTTATTTTATCCTATCTCTGCAATAATAAAAAGGTCAAACAGTTTATAGTCTGTTTGACCTTTTTACTACAATTCTTTTACGATTGTAATATGAACCTCATTTTTCAAATCAATATCATAAGGTACCTTTGGTGCTTTTCCATCCGCTTCTAAAATAACTCGCACCTTAGGTCGATGTAATGCAAGCTCACTATTTTGCACGACAACTACAGTTTGTCCTGTATTCAATAGTAATGTCGTTGCATTCGGATAAATACTAATATGACTACAAAATAACTTAATTAATTCATGGTCAAAGTAAGTACCACCTGCAGCAAATAAAAACTCTATTGCTTCACTTGTTGTATGACGCTTTCTAAATGGTCTTGGAGATACTAGTGCATCGTACATATCAGCCAATCCGACGATTTGACCAAATATATGAATATCTTTTCCCTTTAATTGTCTTGGGTAGCCTGTACCATCAAAGCGCTCATGATGCTGCAGAGCACAATGTGCAGATACAACAGAAATATCAGTAAACTTTCTTAATATTTCAAATCCTTCCATCGGATGTGTTTCTAGTAGTTTACGTTCCTCAGCAGTTAATGCACGAGGCTGATTGATTAGTTTGTCCGGCATCTTGGTCATACCGATATCAAATAATAATGCACCTATCCCTAAATCCTCTAGCTGCTGCTTGTTCATCCCTTTAGCCATGCCCATAATACCAGCTAGTATTGCGACATTAACGGAATGCTGGAACAAGTAAGAGTCCTGTGAATGAATACTTGTTAAGTTTACAACTATGCTTTCACGAGCAGATAAGTCTGCCATGATGCTTCCAAAAACTTCTCTAAAATTTCTCCCTATATTTGGCTCTATCGTTTTAGACTTTGTCATATCAGCACTTTTAAAAGAATGCATCGTTTTATGCACTTCAGAAACTGCTTTACTGCGAGTAGCTTCCGAAATCGGCTCATCAGGAACGATACCTTCTGTCATTTTATCTTCAATATACACATAGTCTATGCCAATATTGTGCAATCTTTGAATATATCGTCCTGTAAGCTCTACACCCATCCCAAGCAATACATTACCATTATCTCCAAAAATGGTTTTGGCAACTACATCTCCCGGTTGCAATCGATCAATGTGTACTCTTCTCATAAGTTAACCTGCTTTCTTAAATATCCAATATGGCTACAATAGGTACTATCTATCGCCCACAACAAAATCTCGTTTAACTATTGTATTACGTCCTTGATGTTTAGCTTCATATAATGCATGATCTGCCAATGCCACAATTTCACGCTGTAAGTTTTTAGATTTAAATCCTATGAACTTATCAAACTCATCAATTGACACTATACCAATACTAACCGTTACTCCAACAGACTCATTTGTATCCTCTAGCCATATTACATTGTTTTCTATTTCTTCTTTTATATTTTGTATCAAAATTTGAGCTTCTAATTTGCTTATATTATGGAAATATATAATAAACTCTTCACCGCCAAAGCGAGCTAATATATCCGATGGACCAATACATTTTTTAATGATATTCGCTGTATACTTTAACACATAATCACCAGCTAAATGTCCAAATCTATCATTAACGGATTTAAAGTGATCTAAATCAATAATAACAACGGAAAAAGGAATACGATTAGCGATATTATTTGGCAAGAGCTTTTCTAGTGCTTTAATTAAATATCTTCTATTGTAGCATTCTGTTAATGGATCTGTATTTGCTATTTTTTCTAGCTTTTTATTTGCTTCATAAAGCTCTTCTTGTGTTTGGATTAATTCAGCATTACGTTGCTGTAATAATACATTATGAAGTTTTGTATTTTCGATTAAGTTTTTCATTTTTGTTATATCCTGCACCGTGTACATATAGCCAAGTAAAGTATTCGTGCCATCTATAATAGGCTGACATTTTACAGCAGCATATCGAGCAGGATTTAACGTTAGAGCTAATTCATGGGTAAAAACGTTTGATACATCCAGCCTTTGAGCGTCATATAGCTTAATTATAGTATCCCAATCATTGTGAGGAAATTGCTGTTTAATATAGTCAATATTAAAACGATCTCCTACCTTTAAATCAATGACATTATAGATATGTCTATTCAACTCTACAATATAAGAGTCTCGATCAACAACTAGTATGCCTACAGACAGTGTATTAACCACATCTCGATGTGCAAGACTAATAATATTTAGGACGTTACTTTTATTGATTTTAAATGTCATATATGATGCAGAAAAAAGCATACCGATTGACATTAGCGGGAAGTACTGATTAAAAAAATCTGTAAAAATAATATTGTAAAATAGATCTAATAGTGCAAAAAATACATTTATACTTAAACCAATTAACGTAAATGATATATGTTTTTGAGTTGTCGTTGCTAATGCTTGCTTACGATATGAATAAATTAATAAACAAAAAACAACAAAAATATAAGAAAAAGAAACGACAGTCATAACATTAAATAATGGACCTTGCTCCATCACCTTGTATATAGACAGTCCACTTTGTTGTCGAATGAATAAATATTTAGGATTAAAAAGAACAAAAATAAAAGTTAATATTGCAGGTATTAATGTGACTTTAAACTTCCAGCTTTTAAACCAGCTCGTTTTATTAATGATATAAATGGAGAATATATAAAAGACTACACTAATTGTAGATAAGACTAAATAGGAGGTTTGAACTATTACAAACTTAAAATTAAGTACATCTGTAGCTTTAGCGGCGAATTGAAGTAAAGCCCAATGCATAAACAATAGATGTAAAAAAATATAGACTCTGTGTAGCTTGGACAATGACTGTGAAAAGATTATAAATAAGAATAAGCCTAATAGAATTAAGAATATGCCAAAATCAATAAATTGCGTAAATAACATTATATCCACCCATCCATATTCCAACTATTCCCACTATAGCAAATTCACACTTAAACTACAATTCACCGTTAATACTATTTAATTATTTTTTATTAAAAAAGGCTTTAATAAATGCTCTAATGTATGTGAAACTCCGATAAATTCTTTAAATTGTTTATATTCATTCCATTTTTTTTCATTAAACACTAATTTATTTGGTTTAACAGCACGAATCATTAAATTTTTTGGCGTATGCTCAGGATCAATAAACTCCAGCATTTGTACTTTATAGCCAAGCACCTCTAGTAATTGTCCACGCATACCATCAGTCGCAAGTGAGGCAAATCGCTCTTTTAATAATCCTTGATCTAATATTGATGAAAGCACAGGCTGCTTCAGCTGTGGGAATATCTCATGCTGACAGCATGGCACTGACATAATAACAGAGGCTCCCCATTGAACAGCTTTTCCGATAGCCGCATCTGTAGCTGTATCACATGCATGTAGCGTAACGATCATGTCAGCATGTGCTACATCATTATAATCAGCAATATCACCTACTAAAAAGCGTAGATGATTATACTTTAGTTTTTCGGCTAATTTATTGCAAAATTGAATAACGTCAGCCTTCAAATCTAAACCGATAATATCAACCTCGTAATGATGCTCGATAGCTAAATAATGATATAATGCGAACGTTAAATAGGATTTACCACAGCCAAAATCAATAATCTTTAACTGCTTTTGTTTTGGTAAGTAGTTTACAACATCATCAACCATCTCTATAAAACGGTTAATCTGTCTAAATTTATCCTGCTTTTTGGCATGAACCTTCCCCTCAGGTGTCATAATACCCAATTCAACCAAAAATGCGATAGGCTTGCCTTCTTCGAATATTCTCATCTTGGAGCGATTATGCTCAAGTACTGCAGGCTTTCTTGCCTGCTCTACTGCTTTACGTTTTACCGTTATTTTGCCTTGTTTGTTAGCAAGTACATGTATATGTAAAGCTTCAGCCTTAATTAAGCTTTGCTTATACTTCAATGTAATCATGTTAAATAGAAGCTGCTCCGCTTCAGCCAATGAATGATTTTTGTGTAATACTTTTTTATCAAAGAAGAATTCAAATTGGTAAACGAGTCCTTCTTTTAATTTAACAGGACGAACCGTTACCTTTTTAGCTGTAGCTTCATTTTTTTCCATAGGTGAGCTTAATACAACTTGATATAGCTGCTGCTGCTGTATTAAATTTAGTAGCTCATCCCTTAACTGAGTCGTAGTACTCATGCTTTAACTTCCTTCCTAGTTGCCTATAAAACGCTCGATAATAGCAGCTATTTCATGCTCTGCCTCTAGCATTCCCATATGACCTGCATCTTTAACGATTTCACAAATTGTGCTAGCTTGATGACCAGCAAATACAGCTTGCGGATTGACGATTTTATCCTGCTCACCAGCAATTAATAATACAGGTAATGTAGTATTATGGATAATATCGGTCGCATCCTCTCTTTCTCTCATGGCATGAGCAAAGCCAATAACAGCCTGAGTAGTTGTATTTAATCCAATTTCACGAGCTAGCAAAACATCCTCTTCTTGCGGCTGATTCCCAAAAAGCTTAGATACTAATTGCGTTGCAAAAGGTGTAACACCTTCCTCTTTTACAGAGCGAATAACATTTAGTCGGTTCGTTTTAGCCTCTTCTGAATCTGGTCGTGCAGTAGAGTGAATAAGCCCAAAACCTGATAAAGCATAAGCAAATTGCTTAGCATAGGCTAGTGTAATATAGCCACCAAGTGAGTGTCCTAATAAGTAATATTGCTTTATATTGAGCTCTAAGATAGCTTTATGAATAAGCAGGGCAATATCTTCAAGCCTATACTTTTCAGTTTGCAAATAATCACTTTGTCCATGACCAAACAAGTCAAAAGCAATGACGTTTGCATACTGCTCCACTAGTGGTACTAATTTACTATAATATGCTGAGCTTCCACAATAACCATGCAATAATATAATCGTATTTTTATGTTTAAGATTAGACTTATATAAAGCTATTTTAATGCCATCTACTACTACTGTTTCATTAGCCATTGTTAATTTCATGTTCTATTCCCTCTTTCCATACCGTTTGAAAAGCTTTTTGTAAGGTGTATACCATGCGGTAAACATAATAAAGTGAGGTATGTTGAAGCTGCCAGTATGATTTTAATCCTTTTTTATTTACTACAGCAGCTATACTATAATGACCTACTGGTGGCAATTTTCGTCCTACTGCTGCCCCAGGTATTAATGGTTGATTAGTACATATAAAGGAACCTATAGAAGCATCGTTACCTAAACAAGCATCAATGGCAATCACAATTTTATTACTGTGATTTAATTTCTCAATAATCCTCTCAACATAATCGGCATCACAAGGGTTATCCAGCGTACCATAAACATGCTTAAAGCCAATATGACTAAGCATTGTCCCTACTAGTGGCCCAAATGCATCGCCTGTCGATCTATCGGTACCAATACAGATAAAAGCAAGCTGATCTAGATCAGGATATTCAAGCTTAATGGACATTAAAAATTGTTCTAGCTCAATTTGTCTCTCATCACTTATTGTCGATAGTAATGGTTTTGTAGATTGGTAACCAATAATCATAGCTTCCCCTTAATTTTCATGATAATGTATCTTCTTATTTTATATAAATTACTAGCTATGTTCAAATCAGTTTCGTTAGTGCAAATTAAATAATCATGATACAATTAGCCCATAACGTTAAAAGGGGGAACCCAGCATGCAAAATTTAGAGCAGGCTACAGTTGAGAACATGGTGTACATGCTTGAAGAAATAAAATCTAAGCTTAAAATGGCAACGGCAGCTGCGATGCAATCTTCTAGCTTTAATTTAGAGAAGTACGAAGATATTAAAGATTTATATGAGGTTGTCGCTTCTAAGGAAAACTTTAGTATTAGTGAAGTCGAAGCACTCGTCTCAGAATTAGGTAAGCTAAGAAAGTAAGTCAAGCAAAATAAAAGTCCCTCTTCTACAGCAAATATGCGTAAAGAGGGACTTTTAACTTTAATGCTATTTATTGCAAAGTTTTTATTCGGCATAAAGGACATTTTATAGCACCATTATAATGAAGTAACTTACTCGTTATTTGTGTTAGAATCTGTATTTATTTTAATTGATGAAATAGATATTTTAACATCTATTTCCTTGTCATCTCCCTTTAAGAAAAAGGCTAGACGTTCTAATTTGTCAGCTAATTCCGAACCTGTAAGCTTTTGATTGAGATGAAAGTTAAAATAATCCGACGACACCGCACCATTAGCATTATTGATATTTCTCCACATTCCGTCCGTACCTATAAGATGACCGTCTACATTTGGATAAAACTTATCGGATTTATTTACTACTCTTTCATAAATTCTTAGTTTTTTTAGAAGCATATAGTACTGTGCAGAATGCTTAAAGTTCCAAGCTTCTCTAATATCTTTTAATGTGTATGTCATTTTCCATCTTTTAAGCTTCTCTACTTGCTCATCGGGAGATAACTTTAAAAAATCATCTAATGCTAGCATTTTTTCAGACACTTTTTTCACCACCATTCTGTATAATGACTACAAAGCTCGAAACCTTGTATACATCACAAATAATTACATAAAAAATACCATATTCTATATAAAATTACAACAAAAAATCCCATTTGAATGAGCAAATGGGATTAAAAAATATAAATTATTGCGCATAAAAATTAAGTCTTTCAATAAATTGTCTAAAAGCGGCTAATCCTGCTTTAGTTTGCTTATAAACGCCTGCATGCTCAAGCACTTCTAAAAATTTTGAACCCACCTCATCGTAAACAATGTTACTAGCGTTAGCTTCACTCGCCATTTTTCCATACTTAACAAAAAGCTCGTTTATCCACGTTGAATGCTGAGCTAATGGATGAGACTCTTCTTTAGTTGCTTCTATTTGATTTTCATCGCCAGCAGCTAGCAGCTGGGCAATGAGGTGTAGTTCATTTTTCAGTCTTGCAGGTAGTACAGCTAAGCCCATAACCTCTATTAAACCTATGTTTTCCTTTTTAATATGATGTAAATGCTCATGTGGATGGAAAATACCAAAGGGATGTTTTGTTGTCGTTCTATTATTACGTAGCACTAAATCAAGCTCAAATATATTATTTTGCTTAATTCTTGCTATAGGTGTAATGGTATTATGAGGAAGCTTTTCACCACTTTCTAATAGCGAATAAGCATGAATAGCTTGACTAGCATCACTATACTCTCGCCAATGGTCATGTATATATGAAGCTGCCTCGATTAATTGTGACTTAGTAGCTGACTGTAGCCTTATAACAGATAACGGCCACTTTACGATTGCTAATTTTACAGCAGGAAACTGTGACGACAAATAGCTTTCGATAATCGGTGCATCGTCCATTGGAAAAGCGTGCCGTCCTGCCTGATAATGATCATGATTAAGTATAGAGCCCCCTACAATCGGTAAATCAGCATTAGAGCCTATAAAGTAGTGTGGAAATTGCTCGAGAAAATCTAGTAAACGAGCAAACGTTTGTCTTGTTATTTTCATATCAGTATGAGCACTTTTAAATACAATGCTATGCTCATTGTAATAGACATAGGGAGAGTACTGTAAAAACCATTGCTCATCCTGTAGCATCGTTGGTAATATTCTTAAATGTTGTCTAGCAGGATGATTTAAGCGTCCTGCATATCCTACATTTTCTTTACAAAGTAAGCAAAGTGGATAATGAGATTGTGGCATTTCCTTAAGCTTTGCAATTTCGACAGGGTCTTTTTCAGGCTTAGATAAATTAATTGTAATTTGAAGTGGGCCATATTCAGATTGATGCAACCAGGTAGGGTTTTGCCTTACACGGTCCAATCTAATATAGCGACTATTTACACTGAGATTATAAAAATATTGTGTAGCTGCTTGAGCTCCCCTCTCGTTGTACAAACGATTGAACGTATCAATAAATTGTGAGGGACGGGGCATGAGCAGACCCATAATTTGAGCATCAAATAAATCACGGTACGTCGTTGTATTATGTTCAATAAGTCCAATTTTATAGCCATAGTCAAGGAGCTTCTCCACTGTCTCATCGATATTGTCTATGCTTATATCTTCCGTACTATAGCTAGGCTCGTCACATTTAAATAGATGAAGAAGTAAATTTCTTGTAAAGTCTACATCACTTTCGTGCAGCAATTGCTGCTTTATAAAAAATTGAAGCAATTGCTCTATATATTGTGAAATATGTTTTTGATCGTTAGCTAATAAAGCACCACTCATAGACTTTTCTCCTTTTTAGATGACGTGTCCTATTTATCACTAAAATTAGTGCTTATCTTTATAACCGTTAGGATAGTTGACATGCCACTTCCAAGCTGACTCGACAATCGCTAACAAATCATTATACTGAGGAATCCAGTTTAACTCTGTTTTAGCACGCTCAGAGGATGCAACTAATATGGCTGGATCTCCCGCACGTCGAGCTTCAATCTTTTCTGGAATAGGATGACCTGTTACAGCACGAACAGTTTCAATCACTTGCTTTACTGAAAAGCCTTTGCCATTACCTAAGTTATAAATGCTACTTTCAGCACCTTGTATCAATTTATCTACAGCAAGAATATGTGCTGAAGCAAGGTCGCTTACATGAATATAATCTCGAATACATGTGCCATCCTCTGTATCGTAATCTTGACCAAACACAGAAATATATGGTCTTTTTCCTAGTGCAACATCCAAAATAATAGGAATAAGATGAGTTTCAGGGGAATGATCCTCTCCTATTTCACCTGAAGTATGTGCACCAGCAGCATTAAAATATCGCAAGGAAATATATTTTATATTATGAACCGTATCAAACCACTTAAACATCTTTTCCATCGCTAGCTTTGTTTCGCCATACACATTAGTAGGCTCAGTTCTATCACACTCAGAAATTGGTAGCTTTTCTGGATTACCATAAACAGCAGCTGTAGAGGAAAATACAATCTTTTTCACTCCATGCTGCACCATCTTTTCAAGTAGGCACAATGTGCCATAAACATTGTTATGATAATACTTAGCAGGATTTTTCATCGATTCACCAACTAGTGAATGTGCAGCAAAGTGAATGACCGCATCAATTTGATTTTCAGTAAAAATGCGATCTAAAATATTTTCATCTCTCAAATCACCCTCATATAGCTTACCGCCAATTAATGCTTCCTTATGACCTTGTATTAAATGATCAATGATGACAATATCTCGTCCGCTCTCTACAAGAGCAGCAACGGTATGTGAACCAATATATCCTGCACCACCAGTAATTAAAATTGCCACATTCTTTCCTCCTTCTATAGAAGTACACCTTAACGAATTAAACTAATATTTGCTCAACACCATTCCCAATTTCACAAACATAAAAATCTGCCTTTAACCCTGTAACAGCAAAGTATTGTTCACCAACCTGTGAAATAAAGTCAGGAACACTATCCTCATGTACTAACGATACTGTACAGCCACCAAAGCCTGCACCAGTCATACGCGAGCCTAAAACTCCTGTTACTTTCTGTGCAGCAGAAACCAAGCTGTCTAACTCATGGCCTGTTACCTCATATAAATCTCGTAATGAACTGTGCGATGCATTCATCAATAAACCAAATTGCTCAAGATTATTTGTTTTTAAAGCATCGACAGATTGCCTAACACGCTCTATCTCCTCGACGACATGACGAGCACGCTTTACGACCACTTCATCGCTAATAACATGCTTTGCTTGCTCAAATTGCTGCACTGATAGCTGACCAAGTAAAGTTAAATCAGGATAGATCTGTTTTAATTGAGCGACAGCTCGCTCGCATTGTTCTCGACGCTCATTATATTTTGAATCTACTAAATCACGGCGCTTATTCGTATTGGCAATAACGATTTTATAGTGACCTGACTTGAACGGAACAAGCTCATATGCCAGCGTATCACACATTAACAATATTGCATGGTCCTTTTTGCCATTTGCAACTGCAAACTGATCCATTATGCCACTATTTACACCGATGAACTCATTTTCCGTTTTTTGAGCTAGTAATGATAGTTTAATTAAATCGATCTGCTCTTCATTAAGCTTTTTAAGAGCATAAGCTGTAACGACTTCAATTGATGCTGATGAGGATAATCCTGATCCATTAGGAATTTCTCCATGATATAAAAGGTCAAAGCCATGCTCAAGCTTCATTCCATCAGCGATTAAATATTTTACAATTCCTTTAGGATAGTTCATCCAACCATCCTGCTCGTCATACTGTATGGTGTCTATATCTATTACGCCTGAAAGCTGAAAATTTGTAGTCAGTAATCCAAGACGACGATCCGTTCTTTTTCTCATACATAATGTTGTACCAAATGTTAATGCTGCAGGAAAAACAAATCCACCATTATAATCTGTATGCTCTCCAATTAAGTTCACTCTTCCTGGTGCATGAAATATAAAAATTTCTTCATTAGAATGACCAAAATGTGAAACGAATTTTTCTTTTAATAGAGAGTAATTTGGCATCTTTGCAACATCCTTTACCAATGAGTTATTTTACCTCAGTATAGCTCAGGTCAGCTTTTTTATATATGGCTGTATCGTAAATCAGCATGGATTAATGTGACTTTTTTTAAACTGACTCACCTGCTATACTATGCTTATGGAGGGTGATAAATATGAATTTAGAGCCATTTCAATCTTTACAAAGCACAGCAGACAAAGCTGTAATTAATGATACAAATGAGACATATTTAGTAGCAACCAATCCTGATTTAGAGCATCCCTTACATCAAGCCTTGCATCCTTTATTTTCTGGTGAAAGCCAGACTAAGCCAGCTCATAAGCAAGGACCAAAGCTATACAATTTTTATTTATTGCATCTTGTTATTAATGGAAAAGGCTACTTTCAAACAGACAGAGGACGCTATCAACTAGGTAAGAATGATATATTTCTCATTCGACCCCATGAATTGGTTTCATATGAATCTGATCACATTAAACCCTGGCATTATGTTTGGGTAGCATTTAAAGGAGAACTAGCTGAGTCTATGCTTTTAGACTGTGGCTTTACTAAGCATGATGACGTACTGCATGTTAAGCATTTAGAGTATGCGATTGCACAATGCCGTATGATATATGAAACATTCAGGCAAAGAAAGCAAGCAGCTTCACTAAAAGCAAATGGACTCATACATTTATTATTAGCTTCATTACAGGAAACTCAGCCTCAGCATCAATCCACTTTATCGGAACTTAAGCACGAGCATCCTATTGCAAAGCAAATGGTCCATTATATCACAACTCAATATGTAAACCCTATAACTATAGAGCTAATGGCTGATACCTTCGGTTATAATCGTGCATACTTGTCACGCCTATTTAAGCAATATACCGGCTTATCACCACGAACCTACTTACTACACTATCGATTAGATCAAGCGCGTCATCTCCTGCGTACAAGACCAGATTTAACAATAGAACAAATCTCTGCGTCAGTTGGAATTCAAGACTCACTATATTTTTCAAAACAGTTTAAGCTTTATACAAAGCAATCACCTACTACTTATCGAGCTCAGCTTAGAGCTTAGATAATAGTAAACGACTTCATCTGGGCATACTAGCTCAATGAGGTGACTATGATGAAGCAACTACATACAGGCACGTTTCTATGGCCTTTATTTGATCAGGTAGGAGACTTTACATGCCCGCCGCTACCAAGCAGTATAAATACAGAAGTTGTTATTGTTGGCGGTGGCTTAAGTGGATTATTAACAGCATTCTACTTGTGGAAAGCACATATCCCTTTTGTATTAATTGAAGCAAATAAAATTGGTTATGGTAGCACACTAGCTAATACTGGACTTGTTCAATATTGTAATGATGTAAGCCTCCCTGATCTAAGAGCAAGAATTGGTAAGGAGCAGGCAGACCATTTTTACTTACAATGTGCTCTAGCTATAAAGGATTTGTTTGAAATTACAAACCTCTTAAAGACCGAAGTGGGAGATACACATTTTTTCTGGAGGGATAGTATTCAATATGCCTCAAAAGAGGCTGATCGAATAAAAATATCGCAGATTTACAATGCATTGCATTCTATTCACTTGCCCTGTGAGCTATTAGGAGAGCTAAACGTAAATGAGATATTTCCACTATTAAATACAATTGCGATTAGAACTTATCAAGACGCAGAGATTAATCCTTTTTTATTTGTCCGTTATTTGTGCAAATTCCTATTAGATCAAGGGGCAGCAATCTATGAGCATGCTAAGCTGACAAGCGATTTAAATGAAGCAAAACAGACTTTCGCTATTCATAATACAATTTCTGTTAAAGCCAATCATATTATATATACAATTGGCTATCAGCCTCAGCAGCTTGAACAGCCGTTGATTAAACCTATACTAAATCGGTCATATGTCATTGCAACAAAACCTATTAGCAAGCTAAATATGAGTAAGCATCAGCATTTTATTTGGGAAACAGAGCATCCTTATTATTATGTTCGCTCGACCATTGATCAACGCTTAATTATCGGCGGCTTAGATGAACATATGGCTACACCCAATCACAATACAAGTGATGCACATAAACGAAGCCTTTTATTACTTGA
>Ga0182742_1003192_pt1 | contig 16541 bp, 15 predicted proteins | sample eDN5th37CBELigMG_FD_128880 | JGI IMG/M metagenome (GOLD analysis project Ga0182742, IMG submission 128880) | Enriched Miracle-Growth compost microbial communities from Emeryville, California, USA - eDNA 5th pass 37_C BE-Lig MG (version 2)... ...
GGGGCCGGGCTACTGGGCCGCCCCGGTCGGGGCCGCCCTAGGCCTGCTGATGGCGGTCGGTTCCGCCGCCGCGGTCACGTCGCTGGTCCGGCGCATCGGCAAATCCCGCCGCGCCGTCGGATCGATCAAGTCGCTCGCTCACCATTCCGACAATGCCGTTCTGGATGTCGGGGTCCAGCTCACCACGGCCTGGCCGGGGCACCATGCCGGACAGTTCGCCTTCGTGAATTTCGGGGGCAGCGAAGGGGCCCACCCCTTCACGATCGCATCCGCCTGGCGCAAGGACGGGCGCCTGATGTTCAGCATCAAGGGACTCGGGGACTATACCCGGTCCCTGCCGGAGCAGCTCTTCGTCGGCCAGGCCGTGACCGTCGAGGGACCTTACGGACGCTTCAACTTCAAAGGTGAAGGCAGCCGCCAGATCTGGATCGGGGGCGGGATCGGCATCACACCCTTCATTGCCGGCCTGCAGGCGCGCGAGGACCAGCGGAGCAACCAGCCCGTGGATCTGATCTATTCGACGAGCGCGCCCTCGGAAGCTTTCATCGCCAATATCCGGCGGCTTGCCGAGCGGGCCGGTATCCGGTTCCACCTGATGGTGACGCAGAAGGATGGCCGGCTCACGCTCGAGCGTCTCGAGGAGATGGTGCCCGAGTGGAACGAGGCCGATATCTGGTTCTGCGGTCCTCTTGGTTTCGGCCATGCTTTACGCGATGCGATGACCGCGCGGGGGCTACCCGCCGACCGGTTCCACCAGGAACTGTTCGACATGCGGTGAACCTGCTTTGCCCCGGTGTGATGCACCAATCGCGGCCCTGCCCCAGCTTGTTCCAGGAACCATCCCTCGCCAGGACGGCATAACAGAGGCAACAATCGCCAGCCTGTGTTACGCCATGTATTTTCCCGCCGTTGACGGACAGGGTCTCCCCTGTGATGAAACCCGCATCGTCCGAGACCAGGAAAACGACGGCCCGCGCGATCTCCTCGGGTGAGGCCGGTCGCTTCACGGGGACGCCGTCGACGATCGCTTTCAAAATGTCCGGCCTCACATGAGGGTATCTCCGTCAAGTGGTTTCAGTACGAGGCGGTCGAGTGGTCGTCCCAGGTAGAGCTCTCGTCGCGCGGTTTCCCGCCAACCTCACATCCGGCGGGAGTAAGTCCCAACCATTGTCCCTCATTCGGGACGGAAGAGCTCCAGGAGGGCGGCACCCCTTTGGACCAGCGCCTCGGCCGCCGAGCGGCTCAGGGCCGGCTCGAGGCCTGATCAGGGCGTGGGCTTCATCACCGCACCCTCTGGCAGCGCACCCTCGGTCACGAACCGCCACAACGCGATCAGCAACTTGCGAGCCAAAGCCACCACCATCACTTTGCGCATGCGCCGACCGGTTGTCCCGGTGCGCTCCTGGAACCAACAAACGGGAGCCGATGCTGGCTGATAGCGCTGCCACAGCCAGGCCAGCTCCACCATCACGCTCCGCAACCGCCGGTTCCCGGCTTTGCTGATGCCCTGTTCGCGCTCGACACTTCCGCTGCTGTAGGGGTTGGAGTCAGGCCCGCATAGGATCCAAGCGCCTTGCCGTTCTCGAAGTGACCAGCCAGCAAGCGTCTGATTCGTCGGAACGCTTGGATTTGCCAGATCGAATGCGTGCCGGGAATCGTATTCAACTCTTCCTGGTGGTGGGATCCCGCCTCCTGCCGCCGGAGGCATTCTCCTCACCGGGCACGGCTGTCTCCTCCCCGAGCATCTGGCGGACCCACAGCGTCTTCACCAGAACCATCAGGGTGACGGTCAGTGGCACAGCCAGGAAGACACCGGGCAAGCCAAACCCGAGCCCGAACACCACGATGGCAAACAGCACCACTGCCGGCGGCAGGGACACCGCCCGCTGCTGGATGAACGGCGTGATCGCGTTGCCCTCCAGCTGCTGGATCGCCACAACCGCCCCGAGCGTCCACAGCGCCGTGGTCAGGTCCATGGCGAGGGCGAAGACCATGGCCGGGATGGCCCCCAGGATCGGGCCGAGATAGGGAACGAAGTTGGTGGCGCCGGCAATGATGCCCAGCGCCAGCGGCGAAGGCAGGCCAATCCACCAATACGCCAGGGCAGACACCACCCCGACCAGGGTCATGGTCACGAGCTGCCCGCCGAACCACAGACGCAGCGCATTGCCGGTCACATCCATGGCGTCGAGGATGCGGCCATGCTGGCTCAGGGGCAGGAGCCTGATGGCGCCACGCCGGTACAGCATCGGATCGGCGGCCAGATAGATGGCGGCTACCACGACCAGGGCCAAGTTGGCCAGGGCGCCGACCACCGTGGAGCCCAGGCCGGCCAGCCGGGACAGGAGGCTGCCTGAGCCTGACGTGATAGCTTCCTCCAGTTCCGCGCTCGGGTTGCTGATCCCGATGCGGCCCCCAGCAGCATTGATAGCCTGCGGGAGCCTCTCGATCACTTGGGTGATCTGGCCGCCGATCTGGGCGCCGAACAAGGCAAGAAAGCCGACGACAAGCACCGCCACCAGAACCACCGTGACGGTGAGGGACCAGCGCGGCGGGACCGGTGTGTACCGCGTCATCAGGTCGGCGACGAAACTGAGCAACACCGCCAGCAGGATCGCGGCGAAGATCAGCAACAGGATGTCCGAGATGAGCCAGAAAAAGTAGGCGAGCCCGACCACCGCCAACGTGATCACAACCCGCCGCCCATACTCCCAATCCCGATGAAAGCCGTCATGGTCGAAGGCTGCCCATGCAGGCCGGATGGAACGTGGCGCTTTGCCAGGCGCAACCGGATCTGTCACGTTCCGGGCCTTTCCGATTGAGGGTGCCTTCAAGCAGACGCCCCACGCGACACGAGGTTCCGCTCGCTGGACGCCCGGATGATCAGGGAAACTGGACTTCCGCCTTGGCTTTGGCGCCGCCTGCATCTGTGGGCGACCTTGTACGGCGATAGACCAGCTCCGTCACGACGAACACGAGGCCTCCCAATCCCAGGGGAACAAGGAAATTGACGAAGCTTCCGTCAAGCGCTCGTTAATGGGACGATGCAGCCGGGACGTATCGAGTTCGCCAAAGGCTCCTGCCATGGTGGGGTAGAGCCGTACCTGCCTTCTGCGAGAGCGAGGCAGCGGGCGGGATGTTGCTGCTCCGTCTCAACTCCGACGAGAAGATCGCGACCATGCTGGTGCAGGCTCTGGGTCAGAGCCTCGGGATCGGTTGGGGCCGTGCCGCGCCACAGGCGGCGGCCCTGCTCATCCACGATACAGATCGTGGTCTCCTTCTGCGACACATCCAAACCGGCATAGCGGGTCATCATCAGCTCCTGCTCTGTTGGGCCAATCAGACTGTCGCCTGATCGACGTCTCCGCCAGAGCTCTCGCGCCACCCGCGATTATCCGATGTCCACAGATGAGTTTGACCAGGCTCGGCGAACGAGCTGTGTCATAGAGTCGGGCTTAGAACCTGGAACCGGTACTTTGGAGGATGTCGATGCACTGCGACTGACCGACTTGACAAGCGCTATCCCATATGAGTGGTCGGTGGTGAACGCCTCGACGCCCCATTTTCCATTAAAGCGGCCGATGCCGGAGTTCTTCTCTCCGCCGAAGGGTTGAGCTGCAGAACCTGCATCATAAATGCCACAATGCGCCCCTCTGCGTTCCATCTTGGTCGATGGGCACCCAGCCGGAGCGAAACGAGAGACCTCCTGTGGGTCCACCACCATCAGGAGCGGTCGGTTCCCACAGTCGTGCGCCCGCCGGGGCCGCGCCGGTCCCGCTCAACCTCGACAATGGCACCGCGGGCTTGGGTGGCTGGCGGGCCGGCGAGCTGCACGAGTTCGGCCTCGTCGAGGGTCTCCTTCTCCAGCAGGCGCTGGGCCGTGCGCTCCAAAACATCCCGGCGCTCCTGCAGGAGCGCGACGGTCCGGTCAAAGACCCGGTCGACGATCGCCCGCACCTCGTCATCAATGGCTGTTGCGGTCTCGTCCGAGTAGGCGCGTTCGCGCGCTCCATTGCCGAACGGGTTGGGACTCAGGAACGAGCGCTCATCCTTCTCCAGCGCCACATTCCCGAGCTTCTCGGACATACCGTAGCGCGTGACCATAGAGCGGGCGATGTCCGTCACCTTGGCGAGATCGTCGGCGGCCCCGGTCGAGAGATGGCCGAATGCGATCAACTCTGCGGCCCGCCCGCCGAGCAGCACCGCCATCTTGTTCTCCAGCTCCTCGCGGGTCATCAGGAAGCGGTCCTCGGTCGGTCGCTGGATCGTGTAGCCCAGCGCTCCGACGCCGCGGGGGATGATCGAGACCTTGTGCACCGGATCGACGCCGGGCAGCGTCAGCGCGACAAGGGCATGCCCCATCTCATGATAGGCCACGACCTCGCGCTCCTTCGGATTGAGGAGCCGGTTTCGCTTCTCCAGGCCGGCGACGATGCGCTCGATGGCGTTGTTGAAGTCGGCCATCGTGACCGCGTCGGCCCCGCGGCGGGTGGCGAGCAGCGCCGCCTCGTTGACGAGGTTGGCCAGATCCGCGCCGGTGAAACCGGGCGTGAGCGCCGCAACCTTCTCCGCGTCGGCGTCCGGGGCAAGCTTGATCCTGCGGGCATGCACCTTCAGGATCTGGATCCGGCCCTTCTTGTCGGGCCGGTCCACCAGCACCTGGCGGTCGAAGCGCCCGGCACGCAGCAGCGCCGGATCGAGGATCTCGGGCCGGTTCGTGGCCGCGAGCAGGACCAGCCCCGTGCGGGAGTCGAAGCCGTCGAGCTCGACGAGGAGCTGATTGAGAGTCTGCTCCTTTTCGTCATGGCCTCCGGCCAGGCCGCCGAGGCCGCGGGCGCGGCCGAGCGCATCGAGCTCGTCGATGAAGATGATGGCGGGCGCCTTCTCGCGTGCCTGCTGGAAGAGGTCGCGCACGCGGGCGGCGCCGACGCCGACGAACATCTCGACGAATTCGGAGCCGGAGATCGAGAAGAACGGCACCTTGGCCTCGCCGGCCACGGCCTTAGCAAGCAGGGTCTTGCCGGTGCCGGGAGGGCCGACCAGGAGCACGCCTTTCGGCATTCTGCCGCCGAGGCGGCCATATTGCTCCGGGTTTTTCAGGAACTCGACGATCTCGCGCAACTCGTCCTTGGCCTCGTCGACCCCGGCCACATCGTCGAACTTCACGCCCGTATCGGTTTCGACATAGACCTTGGCCTTGCTCTTGCCGATCTGCATGAGGCCGCCGCCCAGGCCACCTTGCGCCGCCATTCTGCGCATGAGGAAGGCCCAAATCCCGAAGAAGACAAGGATCGGTAGAACCCAGGAGAGAAGGTCCCGCAGGAAGGTGCTCTCGATCTGGCCGGTGTAGGTAACGCCGTACTGCTGCAACTCCTGCGCGAAGGCCGGATCAACCCGCGTGGTCGCAAAGCGGATCTGGCCGCCCGGCAGTGGCTCCTTCAACTTTCCTTGGATGAAGTTCTCAGAGATCCCGATCTCGGCCACCTTGCCATTCCGGAGCAGGTCCTGGAACTGGCTGTATGGGATCGTTGCGATTTCGCGGGCTGTGCTGAAGAAGGATTGGATCAGCAGCATGCCAATGATCGCCGCGACCCAGTACCAGATGTTGAAGCGCTTGCTCTTTTCCATGAGGCCCTCGCAGCGGCTCGACCCGGGCCCGGGTCTCTGAGGCTGGCAGGTCAACGTGAGGCCGTGGGGTCTGGTTCAAGCAGGGCGTGCAGTTGACCATCCGTGGCCCTGCCCGCTTGAGCGGTCGGTCATGTCAATGCCCGGGTCGACGTAGGCGACAGAAGAAACGACAGCTAGCCCGGCAAACGGCAGGACGGCCCGCAATCCGCGTCGCTTGCCAGTGAGGATGTCCCCGTCCGGCGCGCCTCGTCCGGTCAGAAGATGTCTCGTCGGCGGGGCGGCGCAACACTCACGTCCTGGCTGGCTCAGCCGTTTTTCCAACTCTGCCCCTCACCAGCTTTCGCCTGGCCCTGGCCGGTACCTTGGCTCCTTGCGCCGGACTGAATCCGGATGCGCTGGGAGCGCTCCTGCTGGGCGGTTTTCGGCAGGGTGATCGTCAGGACACCATTCTCGAAGGTGGCCTGCACCTGATCGGGGTCGACCGAAAACGGCAGCTGCAGCGTGCGCTGGAAGGTGCCGTAGGAGCGCTCCATGAAATGGAAGTTCTCCTTCTCGTCCTTGCGCTCGAATTTCTTCTCGCCCCGGATGACGAGCAGGTCGTCATTGAGGTCGACCTGGACGTCGTTCTCGTTCACGCCCGGCAGTTCGGCAGTGACACGGATTTCGGTGTCCGTCTCGCTCACGTTGATCTGCGGCGCGATCACGTTGCCGGCGAGTCCCTGCCCGCCGCCTGCCGACAAGCCACCGCGCAGAACGTCATCGAAGAGCCGGTTCATCTCGCGGTGAAGGGACAGGAACGGGTCGCCGCCCGTGAGGCCACCTGTACGAAATGAGGTCAGCGGATTGCGCGCCATTAAACGATCTCCTCTCGTTGTCGGAGTCACCTACTTCTTAATGGACTCCGAAGGCTCGGGATTGACCGGGCCTCCCGGATGCCTGTGATGCCGGTCCAGGCGGGCGGATCGCTCGCCGGAAACGACTCGCGGTCGGCCTCCTCAACGGGATCGGGCTCGCGATCGGCCGTCGCGGGACGGGTCAGATGCGTTGCCAGTTCGCCGCGCACGATCTCGCCGCCGACGGCCTGCATGCGGGAGGCGAGGGGCGATGGACCATTCTCGGTAAGCTCGGCGACCAGCGCAACCTCACCGGGCCTCAATTGACCTGAAACTTCCTGCTGGAGCCCGATACGGTCGTCCTGATCGATCAGATCCGCCTCCCGGCCGATCAGGGCTCCTCCGATGGCTCCGATCACGGCCCCAGCGGGGCCGATGGCCACGCCGGCGACGACTCCGATCAGAGCCGCAACGGCGGTCCCAATAGGGCCCTCGTCGGCCACGCGCCTAGCCTGCAGGCGTCCCGCTGCATCCTTTTCGGCGACGGCCAGGCCGTCCAGGGCGATGCTCCCGTCGGCCTGGAGATCCTTCAGGATCCGGACCCCTTCGGCGGCCTGTGCCTCACCAGGAAACACCACGGTAACAAATTGGCTCATCGCCTTCTCCCTCGCTTCCTTCTGGCTTCGGTAAGCAGGTCCCCCGGACAGCTCTGTCTTACTCTGCGGCCTCGTGCGCGCCCGGCGTTTCTGAAGGCTTTCGCTCAACCTCAACCGACGTGTCATTCTGGCCTACCGCCTCGGACCGCGCCTGTGGCTCCAGCACCACCTTTTGCTGCTCGCCGTCCCAGTGTGCGATCACCCGGTCGCCCTCGTGCACCTCGTTGGCCAGCATGGCGCGAGCGAGCTGTGTCTCAAGCTCGGTCCGGATCAGGCGCCGCAGCTCGCGGGCGCCGAACTCCGGCCGAAAGCCCGCCGCCGCCAGATGGTCAACCAAGCTGCCGTCGATCACGAGTTCCACGCCCTGGCCATGGGCCGAGCGCTTCACCCGCTCCAGCTGCATCTCCACGATGGAGCGGATCTCGCTGCGGGCAAGCGCGTGGAAGACGATGATCTCGTCGATGCGGTTGATGAACTCCGGCCGGAAGTGACCACGCAGCACCTCCATCAGCTCGCGCCTGAGACGGGCCTGGTTATCCTCGGAGGTGCCGCGCAGGTTGAGATGGCGCTGGATGATATCGGAGCCCAGATTCGACGTGGCGATCAGAATTGTGTTGGTAAAATCGACCACGCGGCCCTTGCCGTCGGTGAGCCGACCATCATCGAAGACCTGCAACAGAACGTTGTAGACGTCCGGGTGCGCCTTCTCGATCTCATCCAGCAGCACCACCGAGTAGGGCCTGCGCCGTACGCGCTCGGTGAGCTGCCCGCCTTCCTCGTAGCCGACATAGCCGGGAGGCGCACCGATGAGGCGCGCCACCGCGTGGCGCTCCATGTACTCCGACATGTCGAGGCGGATCATCGCGTCCTCCTCGCCAAAGACGGTTTCGGCGAGGGCCTTAGCCAACTCCGTCTTGCCGACGCCGGTCGGGCCGAGGAACAGGAAGGTCGCGATGGGACGGTGCCCTTCGCGCAGGCCGGCTCGCGCCAGGCGCACAGCATCGCTCACCGCCCTGACCGCTTCGTCCTGGCCGATGACCCGCTGGTGGAGGCGTTCTTCCATCTTCACGAGGCGCTCGCGCTCCTCGGTCGTGAGCTCGTTGACCGGTACGCCCGTGAGCTTGGACACCACCTGCGCGATGTGTTCGGTGCGCACTTCCGCCGAGGCCGAGCCGCGCTCGCGCCGCCAGCGCTCGGTCGCCGCGTTGAGAGCCTTCTCGCGCTCCTCGTGCTGCTTCTTGAGTTCGGACGCCCTGTCGAACTGCTTGCGCGAGGCGGCGTAGTCCTGCTCGCGCGTGAGCTGGCGAGCCTCCGCCTCCAGCTCCTGCACCTCCACCGGCCGGGCCGTGGCCGAGAGCTTCACCCGCGCGGCGGCCTGGTCGATCAGGTCGATGGCCTTGTCGGGCAGGAAGCGCCCGGTGATGTAGCGGTCGGACAGCTCCGCCGCCGCGATGATCGCCTCGTCCGTGATCGTAACCTTGTGGTGCGCCTCGAGGGTATCGCGCAGGCCACGCAGGATCATGATGGTCTGAGCCACCGTCGGCTCGGGCACGAACACCGGCTGGAAGCGGCGCTCCAGGGCCGCATCCTTCTCGATGTGCTTCTGGTATTCGTTGAGTGTCGTTGCGCCGATCAGGTTGAGCTCGCCGCGGGCGAGTGCCGGCTTGAACACATTGGCGATGTCGAGCCCGCCTTCACCGCCGCCCTGGCCGGCACCGACGATGGTGTGGATCTCGTCGATGAACAGGACGAGTTCATCCTCCCGCTCGGTGACCTCCTTCAGGATCTGCTGCACCCGTTCCTCGAACTCGCCGCGGTATTTGGAACCGGCGACCATCGCGTTTATCGAGAGTTCGACCAGGCGCTTGTCCCGAAGGCTCTCCGGCACCTCGCCGGCCACGATGCGCTGGGCCAGGCCTTCGACGATGGCGGTCTTGCCGACGCCGGGCTCGCCGATGAGAACGGGATTGTTCTTCTTGCGCCGGGCCAGCACCTCGATGGTCGTCTCAATTTCCTGCGCCCGCCCGATCACCGGATCGAGCTTGCCCTCGCGGGCAAGTTTGGTCAGGTCGCGCGAGTACTTGTCGAGGTTGGGCGTGTTGGTCGGCGTCTCGACGCGGCCTTCCTCGGCGCCGCGGCCGACGACCTTGGTCACCTGCTGGCGGATGGCTTGCGGCGTGAGGCCGTAGCGGCGCAGCATGTCGGCCGCCAAGCCCTCGCCCTCCTCGGCAAGCCCGATGAGCAGATGCTCCGGCCCGACATAGGAGTGGCCAAGCTCCGCCGAGGTCCGGAAGGCGCGCGAGAGCGCGTCCTTCACCCGCGGCGAGACGCCGATCTCGCCGCCCTCCTGTGGTTCGGCATCGCCGTGCGGGCTTTCCTGCACGATCTGGTTGCGCAGGTCGTCCACAGACACCTTGAACTGGGAGAGAATCGTGCGGACGACATCGCTTTCGGTCAGAGCAAGCAGGAGGTGCTCGGTATCGACCTCGCGACGCCCGAAGTCGGCAGCCCGCTGGGCCGCCGCCTGGAGGATCTCCTCGGCGTGCTCGGAAAGGCGCTCCGCGCCGCCGGTTGCTGAGCGTCGACCACCGCCGCCCCGGCTGATCGGGATCGGGGTGCCGCCGGCGGAGCGCTCATCGAATTGAGCGCTGCGGCTGCCGCCTCGATCTCCAAAGAAATCGTCGTTGAAGAAGTCGTCGAACAGGCTCCCGCGTCGCCCGAACAGCGACTCCAGGGGCGAGCTCGACTGTTGTTGACGCGCCAGACGGCGATAATCCAGGTCGCATAGTTCCATAGTTTCACGATGGCCATCCCTGACCACCTGCGCCCGAACCGTGGCCGGCCGGATGCCGCAGATATCGCATATTCCGTTCGCCATGAGCTTTCTCCCAAGGTTTTCGTCATTCGGCCGCTGCCGTGACACCGGCCGGTTTGTCTTCAAGGGCAGCCGCAACAGCGTCGTCGACCCGCTCCAGCCAGATGAACTCAAGGCTGTTGCGGGCGTCGTCCGGGATCTCTGCATAATCACGGCGGTTGCGAGCCGGCAGCATGACGCGTGTGAGGCCGGCGGCTGCGGCCGCAACCACCTTCTCCTTGATCCCGCCGACAGGGAGCACCAGTCCGCGCAGGCTGATTTCGCCGGTCATCGCCGTGTCGCTCCGGACCGTGCGGCTGGTCAGCAGCGACACCAGGGCAATGAACATCGCAACTCCGGCGCTCGGGCCGTCCTTCGGCGTCGCTCCGGCGGGAACGTGAATGTGGATGTCGCTTGTAGCGAAGACGGCCTCGTCGACCCCGAACGAGGCGGCGCGGGTTTTGACAAGACTGAGCGCGGCCTGAGCGCTTTCGCGCATGACTTCGCCAAGCTGCCCCGTGAGGATCAGGTTGCCTTTGCCGGGCGTGCGGGTTGCCTCGATGAACAGGATGTCGCCACCGACCGGCGTCCAGGCGAGACCGGTCGCCACGCCCGGAACGCTGGTTCGCATGGCGACTTCATTCTCGAAGCGGGGCGGCCCGAGGATCGCCGGGAGGTCGTCCGCCTTGATGTGGACCCGCTTGGCGCTACCCTCGGCCACCCGAACGGCAGCATGGCGCAGAGCGGTGCCGATCTCGCGCTCCAGATTGCGGACGCCTGCCTCGCGGGTGTAGTCGCGAATGATCCGGCGGAGCGCCTCGTCGTCGATCTCGGCCTGATCGGGCCGGAGGCCATTCGCCGCGAGTTGGCGGCCTAAGAGATAGCGCCGTGCGATCTGGAGCTTCTCCTCCTCCGTGTAGCCGGCAAGGCTGATGATCTCCATCCGATCACGCAGGGGGCCGGGGATGGTATCGAGCATGTTCGCCGTCGTGATGAAGGCGACGTGGCTGAGATCGAAGGGGACGCCCAGGTAGTTGTCGCGGAATGTCGAATTCTGCTCAGGGTCGAGCACCTCCAGCATCGCGGCGGATGGGTCACCCTGAATGCCGCCCCCCATCTTATCGATCTCGTCGAGCATCATCACACAGCTGCGTGCCTTCGCCTTGCGGATGGCCTGGATGATGTTCCCTGGGAGAGCACCAATATAGGTCCGGCGATGGCCCCTGATTTCAGCTTCGTCATGGACGCCGCCGAGGCTCACCCGCACGAACGGGCGCCCCATGGCGCGCGCGATCGACTGTCCGAGTGAGGTTTTGCCCACCCCGGGCGGGCCGACGAAGCAAAGGATCGGCGCCTTGCCCTGCGGCGCGAGCTTGCGCACAGCAAGATACTCGATGATGCGGCTCTTGATTTTCTCGAGGTCATAGTGATCTTCCTCGAGAACGCGCCGCGCCGCAGCGATGTCGATCGGTTTCTCCTGCGGCAGCGCCCACGGCAACTCGATGAGCCAGTCGAGGTAGCTGCGAACCATTCCCGCCTCGGCAGCGGCTTCAGGCATACGCTCGTAGCGGCGCAGCTCCTTGCGGGCGGTCTCCTCGACCTCCGGTGGCATGTTTGCCTTGGCGATCGCATCGGTAAGTTCGGCAACTTCCTGCGACTTGCCATCGCCCTCGCCAAGTTGCCGTTGGATTGCGGCCATCTGCTCGCGCAGGATGGCCTCACGCTGGCGTTCGTCGAACACTGCCTTGGTTTGGCGTCCGATTTCCTGCGTCAGCCGCAAGACCTCGATTCTCTGGGACAGGAGTCGCGCAACCCTATCCAAGCGGGCGACGAGGTCGATTGTCTCGAGGATCTCCTGCTTCTCGTCAGGCCCGATATCAAGATACGCCGCGACGAGATCGCTCAGGGCGGATGGGGAAGCGGCGCCCTGAACAGCGCCGACCAGTTCCTGTGGAACTTGCGGCAACAACTGGAGCGCCTCGAGCGCCTGTTGCCGGAGGTGAAGAAACCGTGCTTCGATCTCGGGCGTGAGAACCTCGGGCTCCTCGATCCGCTGTACGCGTGCAGCGAAAAAAGGCCGTTCACGCACGAACTCGATGACCCGGAAGCGCTGCTCGCCTTGCAGCACGACATGATGACTGCCGTCAGGAACATTGATATAGCGCAGGATATTCGCAACCGTGCCGGTGCGGTGAAGGTCGATCGCCGATGGTTCGGCGAGTTCGGGATCCCGCTGCATCAGAACCCCGACCGGGCATTGCTCGCGCAGGGCCTGCTGCGCGGCGGTGATGGAGGTCTCGCGCCCGATGAGGATGGGAAAGACGGTTCCGGGAAACAGGACCGTGTTGCGAACCGGGACGATGATCAGGGCATCCGACGGGAGGGCGGAGAACGAAGGGGCTTCGGGAGCGGCGGATCGGAGCCCATCTTGGCCATTGGACATAGGTATCTCTCCAGGGGCTCAGGCGGCCTTGAGCAGACTGACGATGAGACAGCCGTTCGCGGCGCTGCGCCTGACCGCAGAATAACGTCCCGGCGGCAGGGGAACGTGCCGTTCGAAGCGGCCCTGAGGAAACTCCAATCGGTGGATGACGGCTGTCTGGAGCTGCGGCGGCAGGATGCGGTGGCCGACCACCAGGAGGGTTCCATTTTCGATTACGGTTTCGACGTGCTCGGGATCCACTCCCGGCAAGGCTACCAGGATCAGGACTTCGCGCTCGAGCTCCAGCACATCGACCGGCGGCTCCCAAGTCACCTGCCGAGCTCTCTGACGTGGCTGAAAGAGCTGCCGGTGCAGCCGCTCCGCGCGGGTGAGGGCCGCAATGGCCTCTGACCACATCCAGCCCTGGGGATCGTCGTATCTCATCGCCACCTCCCGGCCCGGGTTGGCTCTCCAGGGCCAGCTTTACCGCCTGAAGACTCTGAAGAATTGTCGGACTTCGAATGCGATCTCCCTTTGGCCGCGCCATGCTCGTTATTCCCGCAAGCTGGTGAAGGCCCGATCACGCGCGCACGAGCGGCGTGTCGACCAGGTGCTCGGCGAGGAACCACGCTTGCAGTTCGTTGGTCCGGATCAGATCGGAGACGATGAAATCATTGGTGCCGTCATCACCCAACTCCATCGTCCTTGCCGCCGCATCATGGGCATCGATGAGGATCATTTCATGCGCCTCCAGCAGGCGCGACAGCATGGCAGGCACTTCCTCGCAGCCGTTTGGAGGCCGCGGAATGCGGGTGATCTCCGCCACATGCCGCGGGTCGCCCACGGCGATGCCGCCCAGCGTCTGGATCCGCTCGGCGATCGTGTCGACGAGCTTGATCTGCTCGCCGGCATGCTTATCAAGCAAGAGATGCAACTGATAGAATGTCGCGCCGCGCATGAGCCAATGATGTTTCTTGTACAAGGCGTACAGAATCTGCGTGTCGGCAAGGATCTGGTTCAAGCGTTGGCACGAATAAAGCCGTGCATCATGCGTAAGACCGAGCGGAAACTGCCGCACCGTCCCGAACGCCTGGATCTCCCGGCCTTCCTGATGCAGCCAGGGCTGGCTGCTGTGGGGAACCTGTTCGGCAGCGGCTCTTCTTGATGTCGTCATGGCTGTGGTCCTTTCGATGTGATTTCTCGGCTGCTGGTCGGCCAGGAAACGAAGGACTGGCTCACGCGGCTACTCAACCGCCTTCACTAACTGCGGTTCATTGATCCGTCTTAACGCCCATGCGGGAAGCGTAGTTCCAACCGGGATTTCTGTCCGGCCTGTTTTTTAGGAAGAGCCGGTCGCAATCTCCGGAGCTGTGGCCTTGCCGGAGAGTGCGGCCTTCAATCGGGCCTCCTGCTCGGGCGAGAGCGAGGTGCGCAGGACATGGCCCTTGAAACGGGACAGCTCGGCCAGAACCTTCTCGGGCTGGGCTTTTCGGACGAGCACAAAGAGGGCCGAGGTGTCCGGCTTCAACGTCGCGGCGAGTGAGCGGATGAAATCATCGTTGATGCCGTAGTCGATCGCCGAACCTGAGAGTGCTCCGGCTCCGGCTCCCGCCAGCCCGCCGACGGCGAAGCCCGCGAGCGGGTTGAGGAACAGCAAGCCCAGCAGCATGCCCCAGAACCCGCCGGAGAGCGCGCCCGAGGCGGCGCCGGCGCCGACGAGATTGATGCTCTGCTTGAGCTGCACCTTGCCGTCCGGCAGGCGAATGGCAACGACCGCATCCTCAAGATCGAGGAGATACTCTTGTTCCAGACGCCTGAGCTCGGTCAGGACACGATCCGCCTCCTGCGCAGTGTCAAACCCGACGACTACAAGTTCCGCCATAATCGAACTCCGTGTTTGAATGGCCAGCGAGTAAAGCCGTGCCGGGACGAGGGTGTTCCAAGCGGCCGTCGAAAAATCTGACATCCTTTTTCGAATTGACCATGGGAATGACGAAATCTGCGCCCGTAATCACTCTGTCGTCGGAGGCGAGATCATGCCGAATGGATCGCAGGAACGAGTGATCGGTGTTCTCCCATCGGCGGAGGCGTTGCAGGCCGTCATCGACCGCTTGGAGCTTGCCGGCTTCGACAGGGCGCAATTCGGTGTGCTCGCACCACAGGCGGCCGTCGAGGGCTGGCGTCGCCATCCAGCCGCCACCGCGACGGACCTCGCGCGGGATCCCGCTGCCCCGACCGGTACCTACATGGAGCCGGAGAGCGAAGGCGCCGCCGCCGGCGGCCTGATTGGCAGCCTGTTCTATCTTGGCGCCGGGCTCGCTGCCGGAGGCATCATTCTGACCGGTGGAAGCTTGGGGGTTGCTCTGGCCGGTGTCGCCGCGGCTGGCGGAGCCGGCGGATTGCTCGGAGCGTTGCTGGCCTACGGCTTCCATCAGGAGCATGCCCGCTCCATCCACGATCAGCTGGACCGCGGCGGGCTGGTGCTCTGGATCCAGCCCCGAACCGCGCAACAGCGGGATCTCGCCCAAGCCGAACTCAAAGCGGCCGGTGCGCGGGAGGTCCTGATCCAGGCAGAAAGCTGACGGTTAGTCCAGCAAAGGAGCCCGCCATGGGCTATGCAGGTTATGGCAACCACTGCGAGCCGCCTCAAATACCGGACGGTCCGCAGGAGCCGCTCCCTCACGCGGACCCACCGGGCAACCGGCTTCCGGGCGGGGCGGCGCATGCCGCGGTTCCCCATGAGGCAGGAGGCGCGGATCCGTTCCTTGAAGTCGAGGCCGATCATGCCAGGTTCGCCAGGATCGAACCGGGCCTGACGCCGCCTTGGCGCGAAACCAATCCGCATCGGCGCGACGGCAACCCGGCCGTATCGCCCGAAGCAACCCGTGAGATCTCGACCCCGGCGGAAGGCGCGGGCCCCTTACCTACGGAAGGCGACGATGTCGATCCCGGGTTGGGCTGAAGCCTGACCACTCGATGATCGACAGTCTCGCGCAATCAATGAGGAAGTCACCATGAACAAGATTGGCAAGCGACCTGGCCCGGAGCAGCCGAACGTGCCGGCTGAATATCCCGATCCGAAAGCGGCCGATCGCCCACCCCGCCCCGAATCCGAGGATCGCCCGGGGTTCGATCTCGGCGGTTCGGATGGTCAGGAAACGGCGGGCTCGGGTCTCGGACCTGGCGAGGATGCGTTCGAGGACCCGGCCAAGCGGGATCTTCCCCGGCGTCCTCCCTCCACCACGAAGGATTGAGGTGCTCTGTCGACCGGAGCCGTAACAGCCTAGCGACCCGACAGAGCTTGCTGCCGCAGGGCGACCAGCAGGCTCTCCGGATCCGCGGGGCCGTCGTAACCCTGTTCGTTGACGAACAACGTTGGAGTTCCGTTGACGGGCTTGTCACGTTCACCGCCGTTGTACCGCAATGAGCCTTGGATGAGAGCATAATTGTTCAAGCCGCAGCGCCTGCCGCGGCTTTCCATGCTACCATGGCTTGGAGGCGGTGAAGGTGGGTGGCGAGGGCAGACTGGCGCTTATAGCTGATAGGCTTGGTCATGCCCGAGCTCTTAAGCCATAAGACGCTGCCCAAAGGTTACCGTGACATCCCCGACGCGCCACCGCGACCTATGCCGGAATGTGATCCAGCATAGGTCCGCCACCGCCTCAACAGGGACGGTGATTGGACTTGCTTCACTTTAATGGAGAGCGGTTTGGTACCTATCCGGCCAGCCTTTCGAACTGAACCGGACTGACGTAGTCGAGCGTTGAGTGACGCCGGACAGGGTTGTAGAAGCCGTCAATGTAACGACCGATCGCCGCTTTGGCCTCAGCTCTGGTCTGGAAGACGGTGCGCCAGACCAGCTCGGATTTCAAGGTCTTGAAGAAGGTCTCGACCACCGAGTTGTCGTAACAATTCCCTTTCCCAGACATCGAGATCCGGATGCCGTGCTTCCTCAACTCGGCCTGATATGCGATCGAACAATATTGACTGCCGCGATCCGCGTGATGGGTCAGCCCCTCACCGGGTCTTCGGATCGCCAGAGCCTTGCGCAGCGCCTCGAGCGCCAGTTCCTTGTGCAGCCGGTCACTCACCGCCCAGCCAACCACCCGCCGGGCGAAGAGATCGAGGACCACGGCCAGGTACAGCCA
>Ga0182742_1003193_pt1 | contig 16536 bp, 12 predicted proteins | sample eDN5th37CBELigMG_FD_128880 | JGI IMG/M metagenome (GOLD analysis project Ga0182742, IMG submission 128880) | Enriched Miracle-Growth compost microbial communities from Emeryville, California, USA - eDNA 5th pass 37_C BE-Lig MG (version 2)... ...
GGCAAAGATGGCCAAGGCGAAGTTTGAGCGGACGAAGCCGCACGTCAACGTAGGTACGATTGGTCACGTTGACCATGGTAAGACGACGTTGACGGCGGCGATCACGGCGATTCAGGCGGCGAAGGGTCTGGCGCAGCATGTGTCGTACGACAACATCGACAAGGCGCCGGAGGAGCGTGAGCGCGGGATCACGATTGCGACCTCGCACGTGGAGTACGAGACCGAGGGTCGGCACTACGCGCACGTTGACTGTCCTGGTCACGCCGACTACGTGAAGAACATGATCACGGGTGCGGCGCAGATGGATGGTGCGATCCTGGTGGTTTCTGCGGCCGATGGTCCGATGCCCCAGACGCGAGAGCACATTCTGCTGGCGCGCCAGGTGAACGTGCCCTACATCGTGGTCTTCCTCAACAAGGTAGACATGGTCGATGATGAGGAGCTGGTGGACCTGGTGGAGCTGGAGGTTCGCGAGCTGCTCAACGAGTACGACTTCCCTGGCGATGAGACGCCGATCATCCGCGGCAGCGCGCTGAAGGCGCTGGAGAGCGGTGATCCGAACAGCGAGTGGGGGAAGAAGATCACCGAGCTCATGGATGCCATCGACAGCTACATCCCTGAGCCGGAGCGCGACATCGACAAGCCGTTCCTGATGCCGGTCGAGGACGTCTTCTCGATCACGGGTCGTGGTACGGTGGCGACTGGCCGTATCGAGCGTGGCCGCATCAAGGTGGGCGACGAGGTGGAGCTCGTTGGCTTTGGTGCGGAGAAGAAGACGGTTGTGACCGGTGTGGAGATGTTCCGCAAGCTGCTGGATGAGGGTATTGCGGGCGACAACGTCGGTCTGCTGCTGCGTGGTATCGGCAAGGACGAGATCGAGCGCGGGATGGTGCTTGCGAAGCCGGGATCGATCACGCCGCACACGAAGTTCAAGGCGGAGGTCTACGTGCTGACGAAGGAGGAGGGTGGCCGTCACACGCCGTTCTTCCCTGGTTATCGTCCGCAGTTCTACTTCCGCACGACGGACGTGACCGGCTCGGTGAAGCTCCCTGAGGGGGTGGAGATGGTGATGCCTGGCGACAACGTGCAGATGGAGATCGAGCTGATCACGCCGATCGCCATGGAGAAGGAGCTGCGCTTCGCGATCCGCGAGGGCGGCCGCACGGTCGGCGCCGGCGTCGTCACCGAGATCCTGCAGTAACGCGGTAGGACCCCCGGATGCCGGGGCGCGGGGGTGACGGCGAATCCGCAACGGAGTGCCGGACCCGCGCCCCAGCGGGCGGGTATTAGCGGAGTGGCCTGGTCCCCGGTTGGGAACCAACGGCTCATTCAAGGCATACAAAGGAGGCTGGGCGTATGCCCCGCGACAAGATCATCCTCGCCTGCACCGAGTGTAAGGAGAGGAATTACCATACGACGAAGAACAAGCGCAAGCATCCGGAGCGGGTGACGCAGCGGAAGTACTGCCCCCGCTGCAATGCGCACCGCGAACACAGAGAAACTAGGTAAGGTCCAGGGGGCGGCGGCCGATACCGGCTGCCGCCCGGACCGACGCCCTGGAGTAGGATTATGACCGCGCTAGCCAAGGTACGGGACTTCAGTACTGAGACCGTCGAGGAACTCAAGAAGGTCACCTGGCCCGACCGCGCTCAGCTCAAGAACGCCACGCTCGTGACGATCGTCTTCGTCTTGATCGTCGGTGCCATAATCTGGGGTATCGACCTGATCGTGCGAGGCGTGCTGGATCTGATCATCAACCTCTTCGTAGGCTGATCGATGGCGGACGAGGTACGTTGGTATGCCGTCCAGACCTACTCTGGGCACGAGAACAAGGTCAAACGACTGATCGAACACCGCATTGCGGAGGAGCCGGGCGAGACCCTCGAGGAGAAGGAGATCCAAGAGGCGATCGTCCCCACCCAAGAGGTGATCGAGATCAAGAACGGGAAGCGGGTTACCGTCACCAAGCGGCTCTACCCGGGCTACGTTCTCGTGAAGATGGCGCTGAATCAGAGGACTCAGCACATCATCAACAACATCCAGGGCGTCATCAAGTTCGTCGGCCCGGGTGGTGGGCCGCAGCCACTGCGCGACGAGGAGATCAACAAGATCCTCGGCCTCGCGCCGGAGGCAGAGGAGCTCGAGCCGAAGGAGGAGATCCCCTTCCGGATCGGGCAGGTAGTCGAGGTAACGGAAGGTCCCTTCACCGATTTCAGCGGTACGGTGCAGGACGTCTACCCCGACAAGGGTAAAGTCAAGGTGGAAGTGAGTCTGTTCGGCCGCGCGACATCGGTCGAGCTCGACTACACGCAGCTGAAGGGATACTAACGGCGTATGGCGAAGAAGGTAACCGGCTTCATCAAGCTCCAGGTTCCCGCCGGCGCAGCGAACCCGGCGCCGCCCGTCGGCCCGGCGCTCGGCCAGCACGGCGTGAACATCATGGAGTTCTGCAAGCAGTTCAATGCGCGCACCCAGGGGCAGCCCGGGATGATCATCCCGGTCGAGATCACGGTCTACGCCGATCGTACGTTCACGTTCATCACCAAGTCCCCTCCCGCAGCTGTCCTGCTCAAGGCCGCCGCAGGGCTGCAGAAGGGATCGCCGGCCTCCAACAAGACCAAGGTCGGCGAGGTGACGCGGGCGAAGGTGCGCGAGATCGCAATGACCAAGATGCCCGATCTCAACGCCTCGAGCATCGAGAGCGCCATGCGTATGATCGAGGGTACGGCCCGTTCGATGGGCCTGAAGGTGGTGGACTGATGCCCAAGCACGGCAAGAAATTCCGCGCGGCGCTCGCCAAGGTCCCGGCTGAGAGGGCTGCGCTCGAAGACTCCAACGAAGCACTCCGGCTCGTGAAGGAGGCCGCGTTCGCCAGTTTCGATGAAACTGTCGAGGTGGCCCTCCGCCTCGGCGTCGACCCGCGCCATGCGGACCAGATCGTGCGCGGCACCGTCGTTCTCCCGCACGGCACCGGTAAGTCGGTGCGCGTCCTCGTCCTCGCCCAGGGCGAGAAGGTCCGGGAGGCGCTCGATGCCGGCGCGGATTACGCCGGGATGGAATACGTCGAGAAGATCAAAGAGGGTTGGCTCGATTTCGACGTCGCCGTCGCTACCCCCGACGTCATGGGTCAGGTCGGTCAGCTCGGTCGCATCCTCGGCCCCCGGGGCCTGATGCCCGCGCCCAAGGCCGGTACCGTGACCTTCGACGTCGCCAAGGCGGTCAAGGAGATCAAGGCCGGTAAGATCGAGTTCAGGGTCGACCGGACCGGCAACGTCCACGCCCCGATCGGCAAGGTCTCCTTCCCGGTCGAGCACCTCCGGGAAAACCTCGATGCCTTCATGGACACCGTGATCCGGGCCAAGCCGGCGGCCGCCAAGGGGACCTACATCCAGTCGGTGACCGTCTCGAGCACCATGGGGCCGGGGGTCCGCATCGATGCCAACCTCTACCGGCGAGCCGTAGCACGATGAGCACACACGATAAACAGCAAGTCGTCGACGACATCGTTCGACGCTTGGAATCGGCACAGGGCTTCTACCTGACCGATTTCACGGGGCTGAACGTCAAGAGCATCACCGACCTCCGGGCGCGGTTGCGCAAAGCCGGTGTCGAGTACGTCGTCGTGAAGAACACCTTGGCCAAGCGCGCGCTGCAGGGACTCGATCTCCCTGACATCGCTGACTTCTTCACCGGCCCCACCGGGCTGGTGATCGGCCGGGAAGACGCGGTGACCGCCGCTAAGATCCTGGACGAGTTCGCCAAGGAGCACGACAACCGTCCGACCGTCAAGGTCGGAATCGTGGAGCGCCGCAGCGTCTCAGCCGAAGAGATCGGCCGGATCGCCAAGCTGCCTCCTCGGGAACAACTCCTGGCCGAGTTGGCCGGCGCACTGCAGGCGCCGATGGCCCAGTTCGTCTTCCTGATGCAGGGACTCCTGGGCGAATTCGTAGGCTTGCTCGAGGCGCTGCGCGCCGAGCGGGAGCGCGCCTAACAACCTCATCCGCATGACAGGAACAAGTGATATGGCTACCAAGGAAGAGTTGCTCAACACGATCGGCAACATGACCGTCCTCGAGCTGGCGGAATTCCTCGAAGCTTTCAAGGAGAAGTTCAACGTCACCGCCGCCGTGGCCGCTCCGGTCGCCGCCGCTCCCGCCGCCGCGGGTGCTGCTCCGGCCGCCGAGGAGAAGACGGAGTTCGACGTCCACCTCAAGGATGTCGGTGCCAAGAAGATCCAGGTCATCAAGGTCCTCCGTGAGCTGACCAACCTCGGCCTCAAGGAAGCCAAGGACCTGGTCGACAACGCTCCCTCGGTCATCAAGGAGGGGGCCTCCAAGGAAGAGGCTGAGCAGATCAAGGCCAAGCTGGAAGAGCAGGGCGCTACGATCGAGCTGAAGTAAATCCTGCGCCGGCCCCCGGGCGTTCGCCCGGGGGCGGCGGATGACGGGGTCCGCCGACCCGGTCATCCGTCCAGGCGATAGCGCCCGGAGCCAACCGCCTGGAGCAGCGGAACGACCGCGGCGTGAGGGAAAACTTCAGTTCGACAAGGGCGCCAATGGTTCGATCGAGCCGGTACGTACAATTCGAAATCGATTCTACATCCCCACCGCCCCTAGCGGCGGCCCGGGGGTTTCTGCGCTTATTTGCGGAGGGGCACCGTGCGTCGGCGCCGCGAGACGGCAGCCGTCAGCGGCTGCGCGTGCTCGCAAAGGGCCCATTCCGTCTGAGGAGGGAGATCCGCTTTGGCTACTGAGATGAACGGTAAGCTTCCGGTCGTCGAATTCACCCGACTCCGGTCGGTGATTCCGATGCCGAATTTGCTGGATGTGCAGATCCGCGCATTCCGGACATTGCTCCAGACCGATGCCGCCGCCCAGGAAAGGGAGGATGTCGGGCTCGAGCGGGTCTTTAACGAGGTCTTCCCCATCACCGACGTCAACGACAGATTCTCACTCGAGTTTGTCTCCTACGTCCTGGGTGAGCCCAAATACACCGTAGAAGAATGCATCGAGCGGGACATGACCTACGCTGCCCCGCTCAAGGCGACGCTCCGTCTCGTGGTCTGGGAAGACCTCGACAACGGTGAGCGCCGCGCCAAGGATATCATCGAGAAGGAGGTCTACCTCGGTGATCTCCCGCTCCTGACCGATCTCGGCACCTTCATTATCAACGGCTCCGAGCGGGTCATCGTCAGTCAGTTGCACCGCTCGCCCGGGGTGGTCTTCGAGGAGATGGTCCACCCGAACGGGTCGAAGCTCTTCAGTGCTCGTATCATCCCCTTCCGGGGTTCGTGGGTCGAGTTCACGGTCGATATCCACGACGTGATCTACGTCCACATAGACAAGAAGAAGAAGTTCCCGGCCACGGCTCTCCTCCGCGCCTTCGGTTACGGCAGCGACGAGGAGATCCTGCGCCTTTTCTATACCACCCGCCCTCTCGACCTGGTCGAGGGCGCGGACGACCGCGCACAGCGGCGTGACGTCGTCGGCTCCATCCTCGCCGAGGACGTGGTCGACCCCGAGACCGGCGAGATCATCGCGGAGACCGCTCAGGAGATCACCGTCGAACTCTACAACCGCCTGCGGCGGGCGGGGGTCGAGCGGGTCCAGATCTTCACGAGCGGACACCAGCAGCGTGGCGGCGAGGGGCTGCTCCTGAAGAACACGCTGCGCAAGGATCCGACCACGGATGAGGCATCGGCTCTCAAGGCTATCTACTCCCTGCTGCGGCCGGGGGAGGCGCCCAGCATCGAGACCGCGCGGATGGCGCTCGAGCGCATCTTCTTCAACCCGAAGCGTTACGATCTCGGGCGCGTCGGCCGCTACAAGCTCAATCAGCGGCTCGGGCTGCAGATCCCCGCGGGTCACACCGTCCTCACCCAGGAGGACTTCATCACGATCATCCGCTACCTCATGGAGCTGCATGAGGGCCGCGGGTACGTCGACGACATCGATCACCTCGGCAACCGGCGCATCCGTAGCGTCGGCGAGTTGATCGCCAACCAGTTCTCCGTCGGGCTCTCGCGGATGGCGCGCCTGGTCAAGGAGCGGATGTCGATCACCACGGACGTCGACAAGATGAGCATCGACGACCTGGTGAACGCCCGCACCGTGAGCGCCGTCATCCAGGCCTTCTTCGGCTCGAGCCAGCTCAGCCAGTTCATGGATCAGACCAACCCGCTGGCGGAGCTGACGCACAAGCGGCGTCTCTCGGCCCTCGGTCCCGGCGGTCTCACCCGCGAGCGCGCCGGCTTCGAGGTCCGCGACGTGCATTATTCGCACTACGGCCGGATGTGCCCGATCGAGACCCCTGAAGGTCCGAACATCGGTCTCATCACGAGTCTGACGACCTTCGCGCGGATCAACGATCTCGGCTTCATCGAGACCCCGTACCGCCGCGTCGTCGACGGGCGAGTCACCGACGAGATCGTCTGGCTCGACGCGCTCGCCGAGGAAGAGGCGCGTGTCGCACAGGCGAACGCGCCGCTCAACGAGGACGGGACCTTCAAGAACGAGTTCGTCCTCTGCCGCTGGCGGGACGACTACCCGCTCCTCCCGGCGGATCAGATCGACTTCATGGACGTCGCCCCCGACCAGCTGGTCTCGGTGGCGGCCGCGCTGATCCCCTTCCTCGAGCACGACGACGCGAACCGCGCGCTGATGGGTTCGAACATGCAGCGCCAGGCGGTCCCCCTCCTCTTCCCGGAGGCGCCGCTCGTCGGTACCGGGCTGGAGGAGAAGGCGGCGCGCGACTCGGGTGCGGTCATCGTCGCTCGCCGGGCCGGTGTCGTGACCCGCGTCTCGGCCGACGAGATCATCATCGACACCGGTGCGGTCAAGCCCGGCGCGTCGGAGCAGCCGCTCGCGAAGCTGGCGCAGTTCGATCGCTACCGGCTCAAGAAGTACTGGCGGACCAACCAGGACACGGCGATCAACCAGCGCCCCCTCGTCACGGTCGGCCAACGGGTGGAACAGGGCGAGATCATCGCCGACGGCGCCTCGACCCACTACGGCGAGCTCGCCCTCGGGCGTAACGTCCTCGTCGCCTTCATGCCGTGGTACGGCCACAACTTCGAGGACGCGATCGTCATCAGCGAACGTCTCGTCGAGGACGACGTCTTCACCTCGATCCACATCCAGGAGCTCGAGCTCCAGGTCCGCGACACGAAGCGGGGGATGGAGGAGATCACCCGCGAGATCCCGAACGTCGCCGAGGAGAGCCTCGTCCAGCTCGACGAGCGTGGGATCGTCCGGATCGGCGCGCGGGTGAAGTCGGGGGACATCCTGGTCGGCAAGATCACCCCGAAGGGCGAGACCGAGCTCTCCCCCGAGGAGAAGCTCCTTACCGCCATCTTCGGTGAGAAGGCCAAGGACGTGAAGGATTCGTCCCTCAAGGTCCCGCCCGGGATGGAGGGGACGGTCATCGACATCAAGGTCTTCAGCCGTCGCAACGACGACCCCCTCCTCGAGGAGGAGCGCGGCGCCCGTATCGGTCAGCTCCGCGCCTACGAGAGGGAGGAGATCGCGCGCATCAGCGAGGCCCGCGACGAGGAGTTGAAGGAGCTCCTCCGCGGCCAGACTGTCGGGCTCATGCTCCGGCGCGGCACCGTCGAGCCGTACCTGGACGAGGGCACGGTCCTCGACGACGACGTCATCGCGCGGATCGATCTCGATGAGGTCGACCTGACCACGCTGAAGGTCCAGGACCGGCAGGTCAGCGAGCGGATACGCCTCCTCATCGACGAGGCCAAGCGTAGGATCGAGCTCGTGCGCGAGAAGACCGAGGAGCAGATAGACAAGGTCTTCCAGCCCGACGAGCTCTCCCCCGGTGTGGTCCAGCTCGTCAAGGTCTACATCGCGGAGAAGCGGAAGATCAGCGTCGGCGACAAGATGGCCGGTCGCCACGGGAACAAGGGTATCGTCGCGCGGATCGTCCCGGAGGAGGACATGCCCTTCCTCCCGGATGGTACCCCGGTCCAGATCGTCCTCAACCCGCTCGGCGTGCCGAGCCGCATGAACGTCGGTCAGATCATGGAGACGCACCTCGGGTGGGTCTGCCGGATCCTCGGCTTCGAGGCGAAGACCCCTGTCTTCCAGGGGGCGTCCGAGGACGAGATCGGGATGCTCTCCAAGATCAGCGGGCTGCGCTGGGCGCACCAGGCGCTGCATATCACCTCCGTAGAGTTCCCGTCGCTCGCGACGAAGGAGATCGAGGAGTTGGTGCGTGCCACGCGGACCGTCGAGTTCGGCGAGGGCGCGCCTGCCCCGGAGACCGGGAGCGACGTCGAGTTGCCTCTCGGTCGGTCGCTCGACGCCTATCTGAGCGACGAGGTCCCGGCCGTTCTGCGCAACAAGCTCCTCGAGCTGCGTGATTACCTGGTCGCCGCGGCGCAGGAGCTCGCGAACCGGAAAGGCGAGAGCGTCGCGACGCTCTTCCCGGCGATCCAAGAGATCGCCCGCAAGAAGAAGCTCGAGAGCGGTCTGGAGGCCGCCGTCGCCGAGTTCCTCGGCCGGGCGGGGCTGACCACGAACGGCAAGGCGTGGCTGCGGGATGGCCGGAGCGGTCAGGTCTTCGACTTCCCGATCACGATCGGGTCGATCTACATGCTCAAGCTCTCGCACCTGGTCGACGACAAGATCCACGCACGTTCGATCGGGCCCTACTCGCTCGTCACGCAGCAGCCGCTGGCCGGGAAGGCGCAGTTCGGTGGGCAGCGTTTCGGTGAGATGGAGGTCTGGGCGCTCGAGGCATACGGCGCCGCGCATACTCTCCAGGAGATCCTGACGGTCAAGAGCGACGACGTCGCCGGCCGCTCCAGGGTCTACGAAGCGATCGTCAAGGGAGAGAACCTCCCGGAGCCGGGGATCCCGGAGTCGTTCAACGTGCTGGTCAAAGAACTCCAGGCGCTGGGGCTGTCGGTAACGCTCGGCCGGGAAGAGTAAGGAGATAGATATGATCGATTTCGCGCGCTCTCGTGAGCAGCGGTCGAGTGACTTCGATTACATCCAGATCAAGATCGCCTCGCCCGAGGAGATCCGTAGCTGGTCGTACGGCGAGGTCACCAAGCCCGAGACCATCAACTACCGCTCCTTCAAGCCGGAGCGGGATGGGCTCTTCTGCGAGAAGATCTTCGGGCCGGTCAAGGACTGGGAGTGCCACTGCGGCAAGTTCAAGCGGATCCGCTTCCGCGGCCACGTCTGCGACAAGTGCGGCGTCGAGGTCACCCTCGCCAAGGTCCGGCGCGAGCGGATGGGGCACATCGAGCTCGCCGTGCCGGTCGCGCACATCTGGTTCTTCAAGACGCTCCCCTCGCAGATGGGGTACCTGCTGGGGATGACGCTCCGCGACCTGGAGAAGGTGATCTACTACGCCGCGTACGTGGTCACCAACCCCGGGAACCAGGACGTCAAGTACCAGCAGCTCCTCGACGAGGACGAGTACTACGAGCTGCGGATCAAGGCCAAGGAGGAGGGGGACACCGAGTTCAAGGCCGAGATCGGCGCCGAGGCGGTGCGTACGCTCCTCAAGCAGCTCGACATCGACGACCGGCCGGTCCGCGAGCGTAACGTCGATGGCCGGGGGATCGACCGGCTCGCCGAGGCGCTCCGGGCGGAGGTGGCTACCGAGACGAGCCAGCACCGCAAGAAGATGAAGCTCAAGCGGCTCAAGGTGCTGGATGCGATCCGCGCCTCGGGTGAGACCCCGGAGCAGCGCAACAAGCCGGAGTGGATGATCATGGACGTGATCCCGGTCATCCCGCCGGACCTGCGTCCGCTCGTCCCGCTCGACGGCGGCCGCTTCGCGACCTCGGACCTGAACGACCTCTATCGGCGCGTCATCAACCGGAACAACCGGTTGAAGAAGCTGATCGAGATGCGTGCCCCCGAGGTCATCCTCCGCAACGAGAAGCGGATGCTGCAGGAGGCGGTCGACGCCCTCTTCGACAACGGCCGGCGGAGCAAGGCGATCCGCGGCCGGGGGAAGCGCCCGCTCAAGTCGCTCTCGGACATGCTGAAGGGGAAGCAGGGCCGCTTCCGGCAGAACCTCCTCGGTAAGCGCGTCGACTACTCGGGTCGTAGCGTGATCGTGGTGGGCCCGGAGCTCAAGCTGCACCAGTGCGGTCTGCCGAAGGCGATGGCCGTCGAGCTCTTCAAGCCCTTCATCATCCACGAGCTCGAGAAGCGAGGCGAGGCCGAGACGGTCAAGCGGGCCAAGAAGATCGTCGAGCGCGACGACCCGAAGGTCTACGAGGTCCTCGAGGACATCATCAAGGACCACCCGGTGCTCCTCAACCGCGCCCCGACGCTGCACCGTCTGGGGATCCAGGCCTTCGAGCCGGTGCTGGTCGAGGGTAAGGCGATCCGCATTCACCCGCTCGTCTGCGCGGCGTTCAACGCCGACTTCGACGGCGACCAGATGGCGGTGCACGTCCCGCTCAGCTTCGAGGCGCAGCTCGAGGCGCGGGTCCTGATGCTGGCGGCCAACAACATCCTCCTCCCCTCCAACGGGAGGCCGATCGCCAGCCCGTCGCAGGACATGGTCATCGGGTGTTACTACCTGACCAAGCTCCCGCTGGCGATCCAGGATGCGGAGGACGTCCTCGCGAACCCGCGCTCGAGCAAGGCGCAGCGCGAGGAGGCGCAGCGTGTCCTCGACGAGGCGTACAAGGACGCGCCGCGTTATGGCCGCTTCGCCGAGGCCGAGGCCGCCCTCGTGCTCGGGCAGGTCAAGTACTCCACCCCCTGCTGGTACTGGCTGGAGCGGCGCCCCGCCGAGGGCGAGGGTGCCGAGGGTGAGGCGCGGCGTGGCCGCTGGATCAGGACTTCGGTCGGTCGTGTCGTCTTCAACTCCGTCGTCCCCGAGGAGCTCGGCTTCTGGAACCAGACGATGGGGAAGAAGGAGCTCGGGGACGTCATCTTCCAGGCCTATCGCACGGTGGGGCTGCGGCGGACCGTGGAGTTCCTCGACGCGCTCAAGGACTTCGGGTTCCGCTACGCGACGCTGGGCGGGATCTCGGTCGGGCTCGCCGACCTCGTCGTCCCCGACGACAAGCGGCAGATCCTGGCCGAGGCCGAGGAAGAGGTGGCGCGCTACACCCGCGCCTACCAGAACGGCGTCATCTCCAACGGCGAGCGTTACAACAAGGTCATCGACACCTGGACGCACGCCAACAACGACGTCGCCGACGCGATGGTGCGCAAGCTCGAGCGCTCGAACCGCGGGTTCAACCCCGTCTACATGATGATGAACTCGGGCGCGCGCGGTAACCGCGACCAGATGCGTCAGCTGGCCGGGATGCGCGGCCTCATGGCCAAGCCGCAGAAGAAGCTGACCGGTGGCATCGGCGAGATCATCGAGAGCCCGATCAAGTCCAACTTCCGCGAGGGGCTCACGGTGCTCGAGTACTTCATCTCGACGCACGGTGCGCGTAAGGGTCTGGCCGACACGGCGCTCAAGACCGCGGACGCGGGTTACTTGACCCGCCGTCTCGTGGACGTGGCGCAGGACGTCACGATCACCGAGGAGGACTGCGGCACGATCCTCGGGATCGAAATGACGGCGCTCAAGGAGGGCGAGGACATCATCGAGGCGCTCAAGGACCGTCTGGTCGGCAACGTCGCCCTCGACGACGTCTACGACCCGATCGACAACGAGCTCCTCGTCCGGGCCGGTGAGCTCATCGACGAGGCCGCGGCCGAGGCGATCGAGGATGCCGGTCTGCAGAGCGTCAAGATCCGGTCGGTGCTGACCTGCGAGGCGCGTCATGGGATCTGCCGCATGTGCTATGGCCGCAACCTCGCCACGATGGAGATGGTCGACATCGGTGAGGCGGTCGGGATCCTGGCGGCCCAGTCGATCGGCGAGCCCGGGACGCAGCTCACCCTCCGTACCTTCCACATCGGTGGTACGGCGGCTCGTATCGCCGCGCAGACGCAGCGCAAGTCGAAGGTCGATGGTATCGCCACCTTCGAGCGGATCACCTTCGTGGAGACGCCGAACGGTGAGCGGATCGTGACGAGCCGCGAGGGCGAGATCGTCATGAAGACCAAGGACGGCGCGGTCCGCAGCCGGCTCACGATCCCGTACGGCGCGACCCTCCACGTCCAGGACGGCCAGGAGATCGAGGCGGGCGACCTGCTCTTCAGCTGGGACCCGTACTCCGAGCCGATCGTGGCCGACTTCGGCGGTACGGTCCGCTTCATCGACATCGTGGAGGAGGAGACGGTCCGGGAAGAGCTCGACGAGTCGACCGGTCGCCGGCAGCTCGTCATCATCGAGGACCGCGAGAAGAAGCTCCACCCGATGATCGAGATCCTCGATGCGGACGGGAACAAGTTGCGCGAGTTCATCGTGCCGGTCGGGGCTCAGCTCACGATCCGGGACGGCGAGGCCGTCGAGCCCGGCGCCACGCTGGCCAAGATCTCGCGCGAGGTCTACAAGACCCGCGACATCACCGGTGGTCTCCCCCGCGTCGCCGAGCTCTTCGAGGCGCGGCGGCCGAAGGATCCAGCGGTGATCACCGAGATCGACGGCACGATCCGGTTCGGCGAGATCCGGCGCGGTAAGCGCGAGATCATCGTTGTGCCGGCGCAGGGGGCGGAGCGGGTCTACGAGGTGCCGGTCGGTAAGCACCTCCGGGTCCACGAAGGGGACCAGGTCCGTGCCGGTGACCGGCTCAGCGAGGGCCCGGTCAACCCGCACGACATCCTGCGCATCAAGGGGCCCCGGGCCGTGCAGGAGTACCTCCTCAACGAGGTACAGGAGGTCTACCGCCTGCAGGGCGTGCGGATCAGCGACAAGCACATCGGGATCATCGTCCGGCAGATGTTGCAGAAGGTCCGCATCATCGACGCGGGCGACACCGACTTCCTCGAAGGGGAGCACGTCGACCGGAACCACTTCCGCGAGGTCAACCAGCGGGTGATCGAGCGGGGTGGGACCCCGGCCCGGTCCGAGCCGCTCCTGCTCGGGATCACCAAGGCGAGTCTGACGACGGAGTCGTTCATCAGCGCCGCATCCTTCCAGGAGACCACGCGCGTCCTCACCGACGCGGCGGTGCGAGGCGCGAAGGACCGGCTCATCGGGCTCAAGGAGAACATCATCATCGGGCACCTCATCCCCGCGGGTACCGGTGTCTACCGGTACCACGATGTGGACTTCCTCATCGAGGGCGGCGCCCCCGAGGAGGAGGAGCATATCGGCGCAGAGGCGGGACGGCTTCCGGCCGCCGAGGCCCACGCCGCGGAGCCGGCGGCCGAACAGCCGGCGACCCCGGCGGATTGAGCCCCGATCCAACCTCCATATGGAGTCGTGCCTTGACAACACAAGGCACGACTCCTATCTTTACAAGTCTGTACGGCTATCTGAGCCGGCTGGAGCGGGGACGAGGGTCCCCGCCCTTTTTTCGGTACGCAGAGCGAGAGGCACAGGCGAGGGATGCCGACCATCAATCAGCTGGTCCGCAAAGGGCGGCAACAGGTCGAGAAACGGGACAAGGCGCCCGCATTGCAGGGGAACCCGCAAAAGCGCGGGGTCTGTACGCGTGTCTATACGACTACGCCTAAGAAGCCGAACTCGGCGCTTCGCAAGGTGGCGCGTGTCCGGCTCGTCAACGGGTATGAGGTGACGGCGTACATCCCAGGGGAGGGCCACAACCTGCAGGAGCACTCGATCGTCCTGATCCGCGGTGGTCGTGTGAAGGATCTCCCCGGTGTTCGTTATCACATCGTACGTGGCACCCTGGACTCGAGCGGCGTCTCCGATCGCCGTCAGGGTCGGTCGAAGTACGGAGCAAAGAGGCCGAAGAAATGAGTCGACGGCAGCGAGCGGTCAAGCGTGAGGTCCCGCCCGATCCGAAGTACGGTTCGGTGACGGTGACCAAGTTCATCAACGCCTTGATGTTGGATGGCAAGAAGTCGGTGGCCGAGCGGATCTTCTATGATGCGATGCGCATCACGGAGGAGCGCACGGGTCAGCCGGCTATCAACGTGTTCAAGCAGGCGTTGAACAATGCCAAGCCTGTCCTCGAGGTGAAGAGTCGTCGTGTCGGCGGCGCCACCTATCAGGTTCCGGTGGAGGTCCGGCCGGAGCGGCGTACCGCGCTGGCGATGAAGTGGCTGGTCACGTATGCCCGTGAGCGTGGCGACAAGACGATGGCCGATCGGTTGGCCAGCGAGTTGATCGCCGCGAGTCGCAACGAGGGCAGTGCTATCAAGAAGAAGGAAGACACGCATCGGATGGCCGAGGCCAACAAGGCCTTCGCGCATTACCGGTGGTAAGGGATAATTCGGGTTATGGCTAGACAGACGCCGCTGGCAAGGCTCCGCAACATCGGCATCATGGCGCACATCGATGCCGGCAAGACCACCACCACGGAGCGGATCCTCTATTATACCGGACGCGTGCACCGTATCGGTGAGACGCACGACGGCTCCGCTACGATGGACTGGATGGAGCAGGAGCAGGAGCGGGGTATCACGATCACCTCGGCCGCTACGACCGCGTTTTGGAAGCGGTTCGGCGAGGGTTACCGTATCAACATCATCGATACCCCTGGGCACGTCGACTTCACGGTCGAGGTGGAGCGCAGCCTGCGCGTCCTCGACGGTGCGGTTGCCGTCTTCTGCGCTGTCGGTGGCGTCGAGCCGCAGTCCGAGACGGTCTGGCGGCAGGCGGACCGCTACGGTGTGCCGCGCATCGCCTTCGTCAACAAGCTCGATCGCATCGGCGCCGACTTCGACAACGTCGTCGCGATGATGCGTGAGCGGCTCGGTGCGCGTGCCGTCCCGGTCCAGTATCCGCTTGGCCAGGGTGAGCTCTTCACCGGCGTGATCGATGTCATCCGTCGCGTCGGTCTGGTCTACGATGAGAGCTCGCTCGGCGCGCGTTGGGACGAGGTCCCGGTTCCGGATTCTCTCGCTGACAAGGTCGAGGAGATCCGGCATGAGCTCGTCGAGACCGCGGTCGAGTACGACGAGGAGCTGATGGAGAGCTACCTCGAGGGGGTCGAGCTCACGGACGAAGAGATCCGGCGCGCCATCCGCAAGGCCACGATCGCCGGCGGGATGGTCCCGGTCTTCTGCGGCTCCGCTTTCAAGAACAAGGGTGTGCCGCAGCTGATCGACGGCGTCATCGACTATCTCCCTTCGCCGATCGACATCCCCTCGATCAATGGGCACCTCCCGCATCAGGAGGAGACGATCGTCGAGCGTCACGCGTCGGACGACGAGCCGTTCGCGGCGCTCGCGTTCAAGATCATGACGGACCCCTACGTCGGCCGTCTCACCTTCTTCCGGGTCTATTCCGGCGTCCTGACGGCCGGTTCGTACGTCTACAACTCGACCAAGGACCGTCGCGAGCGCATTGGTCGTCTCCTGCAGATGCACGCGAACCATCGCGAGGAGATCGAAGAGGTCCGCGCGGGCGACATCGCGGCGGCGATCGGTCTGAAGGACACGAAGACCGGTGACACCCTCTGCGCCGCCGAGGCCCCGGTGATCCTCGAGGCGATGCGCTTCCCGGAGCCGGTCATCGACGTCGCGATCGAGCCGAAGACGAAGGCCGACCAGGACAAGCTCTCGAATGGTCTGGCGAAGCTCGCGGATGAGGATCCGACCTTCCGCGTCCATATCGACCAGGAGACCGGTCAGACGATCATCAGCGGGATGGGCGAGCTCCATCTCGAGATCATCGTGGACCGTCTGCGTCGCGAGTTCAAGGTTGACGCCAATATCGGCCGTCCGCAGGTCGCGTACCGCGAGACGATCCGTGCCGCGGCGAAGAATGTCGAAGGGAAGTTCATCCGTCAGACCGGTGGCCGTGGTCAGTACGGTCACGTGGTGATCAACGTCGAGCCGGCGGAGCCCGGGCAGGGGTTCGTCTTCGAGGACAAGATCGTCGGCGGCGTCATCCCGAAGGAGTACATCGGTCCTGCGGAGCAGGGGATGCGCGAGGCGATGGAGACCGGGGTGCTGGCCGGCTACCCGCTCGTCGACATCAAGGTCGAGCTGATCGATGGTTCGTTCCACGACGTCGACTCGAGCGAGATGGCGTTCAAGATCGCCGGTTCGATGGCGCTCAAGGAGGCGTGCCGCCGGGCGGATCCGGTGCTCCTCGAGCCGATCATGGACGTCGAGGTGGTCACCCCGCAGGAGTACATGGGTGACGTCATCGGCGATCTCTCGAGCCGGCGCGGCCGGATCGGCGGGATGACGCAGCGCGGCGATGGCCAGGTCATCGGCGCCAGCGTGCCGCTCTCGGAGATGTTCGGCTACTCGACCCAGCTCCGGTCGCTGACGCAGGGTCGCGCCGTCTACTCGATGCAGTTCTCGCGTTACGAAGAGGTACCGAAGACCAAGGCCGAGGAGATCATCTCCAAGGTCCGCGGATAGATCACTCTGGATCAAGATCAGAGGCAAAGATGGCCAAGGCGAAGTTTGAGCGGACGAAGCCGCACGTCAACGTAGGTACGATTGGTCACGTTGACCATGGTAAGACGACGTTGACGGCGGCGATCACGGCGATTCAGGCGGCGAA
>Ga0182742_1003196_pt1 | contig 16531 bp, 13 predicted proteins | sample eDN5th37CBELigMG_FD_128880 | JGI IMG/M metagenome (GOLD analysis project Ga0182742, IMG submission 128880) | Enriched Miracle-Growth compost microbial communities from Emeryville, California, USA - eDNA 5th pass 37_C BE-Lig MG (version 2)... ...
GCTGTAGCCCATATCCGCATTGGACAGCACATGCGGGTTGCCCTTGCGGTCGACGGCGTGCACCTCGACGACGAGATCCTTCGTTTCGCCGCCATTGGCGCCCGCATTCATGCGCAGCGCGCCGCCGATGGAGCCGGGAATGCCGTAGTAGAATTCGAAGCCGGCAATGCCGTGGTCGAGCGCCATGGCGGCGATGTTCTTGTCCGGGCAGATGGCGCCGGCCCTGATCCGGTTCTCGCCGGCAAGCTCCACGTCGCCGAAGCCCTTGGCGGAAAGCCGGATGACGATACCCGGAATGCCGCCGTCACGCACCAGAAGGTTCGAGCCGACGCCGGTCACCGTCAGCGGCACGTCTTCCGGCACCAGCTTGAGGAAGGTCACGAGGTCGTCCACGTCATGGGGATGGAACATCAGCTCCGCCAGCCCGCCGGCGCGGAACCAGGTCACGCGGTCCATCGGCGCATCCGGCGTCAGGCGACCGCGGACCTCTCTGATCCCCTCACCCAAAGACGCCAGAAGTTTTTCCCCATCGACACGCTTCATGCCACCTGCCCCGAAATGCCTGCCAGTTCCTTCGGCAGCATCTGCGCCCAATGCGTGATGCTGCCAGCCCCCAAGAGAACCACAAAGTCGCCGGGCTTTGCAATGCCGGCCACGATGGGTGCCAAAGCCTCTGCCGACGGCAGGAAGCGCGCGTCGCGATGGCCGGCCGACTTGATCCGGGATACCATCTCCTCGGCGCTGACGCCGTCGATGGGATCCTCGCCCGCAGCGTAGATCGGCGCGATCATCACGGTATCGGCATCGTTGAAGCAGCCGGCGAACTCCTCGAAGAGGCTCGCCACCCGGCTATAGCGATGCGGCTGGTGGACCGCGACGATCCGGCCCGCGCAAGCCTCGCGCGCCGCGCGCAGCACGGCCTTGATCTCCACCGGATGATGACCGTAGTCGTCATAGACGTTGACGCCGTTCCAGCTACCCGTGAGGGTGAAACGGCGCTTGACGCCGCCGAAATTCGCCAGCCCGCGGGCGATCGCCTCCGGCGAGAGGCCGAGACGCTGGGCGACGGCGATGGCGGCCGTGGCATTGGAAACGTTGTGGCGGCCGGGCATCGGCAGGCGCAGGTCCTTCAGCGCGATCACCTGGCCCGTGCGGCGGCGGCGGATCTCGACGTCGAAGACCGAGGTCGCGCCATCCATGCGGATATTGGAAAAGCGCACGTCGGCCTGCGGGTTCTCGCCATAGGTGATGACCTTGCGGTCCTCGATGCGGCTGACCATCGCCTGCACTTCCGGATGGTCGAGGCACATGACGCCGAAACCATAGAACGGCACGTTCTCGACGAACTGGCGGAAGGCCGCGCGCACCGCATCGAAACTGCCGTAATGGTCGAGATGCTCCGGATCGATATTGGTGACGATGGCGATATCCGCCGGCAGCTTGAGGAAGGTGCCGTCCGATTCGTCGGCCTCCACCACCATCCACTCGCCCTCGCCCATGCGGGCATTGGTGCCATAGGCGTTGATGATGCCGCCATTGATCACCGTCGGGTCGAGGCCGCCGGCTTCCAGAAGCGTCGCCACCATCGAGGTGGTCGTGGTCTTGCCGTGGGTGCCGCCGATGGCGATGGCATTGCGGAAGCGCATCAACTCGGCGAGCATTTCCGCCCGGCGCACGACCGGCAGCAGTTTTTCACGCGCTGCCACGAGTTCGGGATTGGCCTTCTTGATGGCGGTGGAGACGACGACGACTTCCGCGTCGCCGAGGTTTTCCGCCTGATGGCCGACGAACACGTCGATGCCCTTCTCGCGCAGGCGTTGCACATTGGCGCTGTCCGCCTGGTCGGAGCCCTGCACGCGGTAGCCGAGATTGTGCAGCACCTCCGCGATACCGCTCATGCCGATGCCGCCAATGCCGATGAAATGAACGAGCCCTATGCTCTGCGGCATCTTCATGGCCGTTCTCCCTTGAATTGTGCGAGGGTCATTCCGCCCGCAATAGCCTCAACCATGGATGCGAGCAAGCGCGCGGCATCCGGTTTTCCCGCCTTTCCGGCATTCGCGGCCATCGTTGCCATGCCGGCAGGATCGTGCATCGCCCTGGAGACGATGCCGGCAAGGCGCTCCGTCGAGAGCTCGGCCTGCGCGATCACCTTCGCCCCGCCGACGGCGGCGAGCGCGGCGGCATTGGCCGCCTGATCATGATCGAGCGCATGAGGATAGGGCACGAGGATGGCCGGGCGGCCGATGACCGAGATTTCGGAAACGGTCGAGGCGCCCGAACGGCTTATGACGAGATGCGCATTGCCGATGCGCGACGCCATATCGGTGAAGAAAGGCGAGACATCCGCCGGTATGCCGAGCTCGGCATAGGTGCGCACCACTTCGTCGCGGTCTTCCGGCCGCGCCTGCTGGGTGATTGTCAACCGGGCCCGGTCGGCCGGCTCAAGCGCCGCAATCGCGGAGGGTATGGCCTTGGAGAAGAACTGCGCGCCCTGGCTGCCGCCGAAGACGACGAGACGGAACGCGCCGTCCGTCGAAGGGTGATAGGGAATCTTCGCGGCTTCCAGCACGGCGGGGCGCACCGGATTTCCCGTCGTCACCGTCTTTGCCGCATATTGCCCGCCGGTCTCCGGCAGAAAGCCGCCGGCGATCGCCTTGACGCGGGCGGCCAGCGCCTTGTTGGCGCGGCCCATCACGGCATTCTGCTCATGGATCATCGAGGGGATGCCCATACCGGTTGCCGCCAGCAGCGGCGGCACGGTGGGGTAGCCCCCGAAGCCGACGACGACCTTCGGCCTCAGCCGGGCCATCAGCTTTCGCGCGACCCGGACGCCCTTCCATAGCGTGAACAGCGATCTAGCTATGCTGACCGGGTTCTTCGAGCCGATCGTCGCGGACGGCACGACATGGATCTCGTCGGCCGGAAACTTTCCGGCAAAGCGCTCGGCGCGGCTGTCGGTGACGAGATGAACCGCCCACCCGCCGGCCTTCAGTTCATGCGCCAGCGCCTCGGCGGGAAAGAGATGGCCGCCGGTGCCTCCGGCGGCAAGAAGAACGATGCCTTTGCTCATAAAGGTTCCTTATTCCGCCGGCGCCACGATACCGCCGCGGAAGAGGCTGCGCTCGGAGGCGCGCTTTTCGGGGCGGTGGCGCGTCAGCGCCAGGACGAAGCCGGCGGTCACGCAGATCGCGATCATCGACGAGCCGCCATAGGAGATCAGCGGCAGCGTCATGCCCTTGGCTGGCAGGAGTTCGAGATTCACGCCGATATTGATCATCGACTGGATGCCGAGCTGCAGCACGAGGCCGGCGACGGCAAAGCGCGTGAAGTCGTTGCGCTCCTTGAAGGCATGGTTGAGGCCGCGCATCACCACGAAAGCGAAGACCAAAACGATGACCATGCAGAAGATGATGCCGAACTCTTCCGCCGCGACGGAGAAGATGAAGTCGGTATGGCTGTCCGGGATGATGCGCTTGACGGTGCCCTCGCCCGGTCCCTGGCCGAACCAGTCGCCGCGGATGATGGCCTCGCGCGCCGTATCCATCTGGAACGTATCGCCCTCGCCGGTCATGAACTTGTCGATACGGCCGGCCACGTGCGGCAGGAACGTATAGGCGGTCAGAAGCCCGCCGACGGCCGCCCCGCCGAGGATGATGATCCACAGCCACGGCATGCCCGCCATGAAGAACATGCCGCCCCAGACGGCTGCCGTCAGGATCGTCTGGCCAAGGTCGGGCTGGGCGACCAGCAGTGCGGCGACGATGCCGAAAAGGATGATGGCGAAGAGGTTGCCGGGGATTTCCGGCTGGCGGGCGTGCTCGGCAAAAAGCCAGGCGCAGATGATCACGAAGCCCGGCTTCATGAATTCCGACGGCTGGAGGGAGAAGCTGCCGATGGAGATCCAGCGCCGCGAGCCCTTGACCTCGACGCCGAAGAACAGCGCCAGCACCATGGCCGCGAGCGAGACGATGAGCAGGATCATCGCCGCCCGGCGCACCTGCCGCGGCGACAGGAAGGAAATGCCGAGCATGACGCCGATCGCCGGCAGCAGGAACAGGGCGTGCCGCTTGACGAAGTGGAAGCTGTCGAGCCCGAGCCGCTCGGCGACCGCCGGGCTCGCCGCGAAGGACAGCATGAAGCCGAGGCCCATCAAAAGGATGAAAGCCGCCAGGAAGAACCGGTCTATCGTCCAGAACCAGTCCGCCAATGCACCACGTTCGGCACGACTAACCATCTCTCGTTCCTCTCAATGAGCGGTTCCGGGTCTGTTGCGCGCCTCCTCTCTCCGTCATCCTCGGGCCTGACCCGAGGATGACGGAGAGAGGAGGCAAAGCCGCAAATCCCGACACCATCCTAAACCTCGACCAGCATGGACACGCCCGGCAGCGCCGCGACATGTTTCACGAAGGCATCGCCTCTGACTTCAAAGTTCTTGTACTGGTCGAAGCTTGCGCAAGCCGGGGAAAGCAGAACGGCCACCGGGCCATTTGCGTCGTTCCCGGCATCCGCCGCCGCGTCTTCAACCGCCCGTTCCAGCGTGTCCGACATTTCGAAGGGCACGGCCGCGCCGAGCGTCGCGGCGAAAGCGGCGGCCGCCTCGCCGATCAGATAGGCCTTGGCGATCTTGGGGAAGAAGGGTCGAAGGCTCGAAATCCCCCCCTCCTTCGGCACGCCGCCTGCAATCCAGTAGATACGCTCGAAGCTCGACAGGGCGGGTGCCGCCGCATCGGCATTCGTCGCCTTGGAATCGTTGACGAAGAGCGCCTCGCCCCTGCGGCCGACCGGCTGCATGCGGTGCTTGAGCCCGGGGAAGGTCGCAAGGCCCGCGCGGATCTCCTCCTCGTCAAGGCCCACCGCAAGGCAGGCTGCGACGGCCGCCGCGGCATTTTGCGCATTATGCGCGCCGCGCAAGGTCTGGATCGGCGAAAGGTCGGCGACCTGCCGCGTCATTCCGCTCCTGGCGAGAATGAGGCGTGCGCCGTCGGCATAGATGCCGTCTGCGAGCACATCGCGCTTGGAGATGCGCATGACTGTCACGCCTTCCCGCTCGATGCGATCGGCGATCATCGTGGAATGGCTGTCATCGACGCCGACGATCGCCGTCCGGCTGGCAGCGACCAGCCGTTCCTTGACGTCGGCGTAGTGCCGCATGGTGCCGTGGCGGTCGAGATGGTCGGGCGTGAGATTGAGGAGGATGCCGGCAGAAGGGTTGAGCGTCGGCGCCAGGTCGATCTGGTAGGACGAGCATTCGACCACATAGAAGCGGCCGGCCTTCGGCGGATCGAGCGTCAGCACGGCCGTGCCGATATTGCCGCCGAGCTGCGTGTCGCGGCCGCTCGATTTCAGGATATGGGCGATCAGCGCCGTGGTGGTCGACTTGCCGTTCGTGCCGGTAATGGCGATGAACGGGCAATCCGGGGCATGCGCCCGGCGCTCCCGCGCGAAAAGCTCGACGTCGCCGATGATCTCGACCCCGGCGGCGCGGGCAAGCTCCGCGCTCCAGTGCGGCTTTGGATGGGTGAGCGGCACGCCGGGCGAAAGCACGAGCACATCGACGGAGGTCCAGTCCAGATCGCGCAGGTTCCCGGTCGGTACGCCGGCGGCAGCAGCGTTTTCGACGCTCTGCGCGCTGTCGTCCCAGGCGATGACCTTCGCGCCGCCTTCGGCGAGCGCCAGCGCCGTCGCAAGGCCGGAGCCGCCGAGCCCGAAGAGCGCGACCGTCTTTCCCTTGAAGGTGGTGACGGGGATCATCGTCGGCTCACCGCAGCTTGAGCGTGGAAAGGCCAACCAGCGCCAGAACGACGGCGATGATCCAGAAGCGGATGACGACCTGGCTTTCCGTCCAGCCCTTCTTCTCGAAATGGTGATGGATCGGCGCCATCAGAAAGACGCGCTTGCCCGTCAGCTTGAAGGAGGCGACCTGGATGATGACCGACAGCGTCTCCATGACGAAGAGGCCGCCGATGATGGCCATGACGATCTCGTGCTTGGTGGCGACGGCGACCGTGCCGATGAGGCCGCCGAGCGCCAGCGAGCCGGTATCGCCCATGAATATGGCCGCCGGCGGTGCATTGAACCACAGGAAGCCGAGACCCGCGCCGATGACCGCCCCGAGCACGACGGCGAGCTCACCCGTGCCGGGCACGAAATGGATCTGCAGATAGTTCGCAAAGACCGCGTTGCCGGCAAGATAGGCGATGACGCCGAAGGAAGCGGCCGAGATCATCACCGGAACGGTGGCAAGGCCGTCGAGACCGTCGGTCAGGTTCACCGCATTGCCTGCCGCCACGATGACGAAGCCGCCGAACAGCACGAAGAAGATGCCGAGATTGATGAGCAGGTCCTTGAAGAAGGGAAAGGCGATCGACGACCCGAAGGTCGAGCCAGCCGCCCCCGCCGACAACGAGGCGCGCATCATGAAATAGGTCGCCGCACCGGCGATGATGAATTCGAGGCCGAGACGGGCCTTGCCGGAAAAGCCCTTCTCCGTCTGCTTGGTGACCTTCAGATAGTCGTCGTAAAAGCCGATCGCGCCGAAGCCGAGCGTCACGAGGAGCGTCGCCACGACATAGACATTGGAAAGATCGGCCCAGAGCAGCGCGCTGCCGACAATGCCGGCAAGGATCATCAGGCCGCCCATGGTGGGCGTTCCGGCTTTCTTGAAATGGGTCTGCGGCCCATCGGCGCGGATCGGCTGGCCCTTGCCCTGGCGGATGCGCAGGGACGCGATGATCATCGGTCCGAACAGGAAGACGATGGTGGCCGAGGTGAACAGCGCAGCGCCGGTCCGGAAGGTAATGTAACGGAACAGGTTGAACACCTGAATGGTGTCAGCCAGCTCGACGAGCCAAAGCAGCATTGTCACCCTTTCCCCAAAAGGTTCCCCAGGTCATCCGCGGCGTGACCGACCGGGGACGGGAAGAAAATTTCATAAAGAAGAGGGCCGGCGGGCCTGCTGGCTGACGCAATCGCGAAGGCAAGACCGCTTTCGCGCTTTTGCGGGAACCGCTTGAACCCGGCCGAACCTCCTCAGCTCTCGCGCCCCCTCTCCGGTAGCGCCTGGTATTTGTCAAGCAGGGCCGCCACGATGCGGCTGAAGCCCGTGCCCTTGGATGATTTCACGACAAGCACGTCACCCGGCCGCACGCTTTCCAGCGCATGGACGGCAAGTGCATCGGCCGTGTCGCAATAATCGGTTTCGATACCCTCCGGCAGCGCATCCCTCAACGCTGCCATGTCGGGGCCGGCAAGCCATACCGTGCCAATGCCGGCCTCGATAAGCGGTTCGGCAAGCGCGGCGTGAACGGCGGGCGAGTGCTCGCCCATTTCCAGCATGTCGCCGAGAACGGCGATGCGCCGGCCGCCGCCATGCGGCTCGGCATCGCGAAGAAGCGCGATGGCGGCCCGCATCGAGGTGGGGTTGGCGTTGTAGCTTTCGTCGATCAGCGTGAACCAGCCGCCGTCCCTGGCAAGCCGGTAGCGACGGCCTCGCCCCTTCTCCGCCTGCATGGTGGCCAGCCCGGCCATCGCACGTTCGATATCGCCGCCGGCAAGATGCACCGCGCCGAGCACGGCGACGGCGTTTTCCGCGATGTGGCGACCCGGCGCGCCCATCGGCACTTCCAGCGTCTGGCCGCCGACGGCCGCGCGCAGCAGGCTGCCCTCCGGCCCGCTCATGAAGTCAAGCAGACGGAATTCCGCCTTCGGATCGGCCCCGAAACCGTGAATATGCGAGACGCCCGCTGCCCGCGCCGCATTTTCGAGAAAGGCGAACTGCTCGTTGTCCCGGTTGAGGATGGCATGGCCGCCCGACACCACGCCTTCGAAAATCTCCGCCTTGGCGGCGGCGATCTCCTCAAGATCGCGGAAATTGCCGAGATGGGCCGGCGCGATCGTCGTGACCATCGCGATATGCGGACGCACCATGGCGGTCAGCGGACGGATCTCGCCCGCATGGTTCATGCCGATCTCGAAAATGCCGTAGTCGGTGGTTTCCGGCATGCGGGCAAGCGTCAGCGGCACACCCCAGTGATTGTTGAAGGAGGCGACGGAAGCATGGACGCTGCCGGAGGGGGCAAGCGCCTGGCGCAGCATCTCCTTGGTCGTGGTCTTGCCGACCGAACCGGTGACGGCGATGATACGGGCCGCCGTACGGTCTCGCGCCGCGCAACCGAGGTCGACAAGCGCCTGCAGCACATCCGGCACCACGAGCATCGGCGTTACGAGACGACCGAGCGCCGGCAGCTTGCTCTCGCTGACGACAAGCAGCGCCGCCCCGTTGGCGACCGCGAAGCTTGCGAAATCATGCCCGTCGACCCGGTCGCCCTTGATGGCGAAAAAGGCCTCGCCGGGCGTGATCGCGCGGCTGTCGATGGATATGCCGGTCACGCCCTGCGGCAGGTTGCCGAGCGGGCGGGCATGCATGGCGGCGACGAGGTCAGCGCTGGTCCAGAGCCATTTCACCGGTCGAGTTCCTCCAATGCCTTGCGCAGTTCCGCGTGGTCGGAGAACGGCAGCGTGACGGTGCCGACGGTTTGCCCTTTCTCGTGCCCTTTGCCGGCGACGATCAGCGTGTCGCCCGGCTGCAGCATGCCGACGGCACTGCGGATCGCGTCGGCGCGGTCGGCGATCTCGGTCGCACCATTGGCCGCGGCCATGATCTCGGAGCGGATGACGGCCGGCACTTCCGAGCGCGGATTGTCGTCGGTGACGATCACCACATCGGCAAGGCGCGCGGCGATCTCGCCCATGATCGGGCGCTTGCCTTTGTCGCGGTCGCCGCCGCAGCCGAACACCACGATGACGCGGCCCGTCGTGAAGGGACGCACGGAGGTGAGGACGTTTTCCAGCGCATCCGGCTTGTGGGCATAGTCGACATAGGCAAGCGCGCCGTTCTTCGCCTGGCCGACAAGTTCGAGCCGGCCGGAGGCGCCGATCAGCTTCTCAAGCGCCGCCATGGCGGTCGCGGCCGGAACGCCGGTGGACATGGCAAGCCCCGCCGCGACCAGCGCGTTCGCCACCTGGAAATCGCCGGCAAGCGGGATATGCACCTCGTATATGTCGTCGCCGACATGGATTTCGGCGGTCTGCTTGTGGCGGAAGTGTTCGACGCGCTTCAAGGTGAGATAGTCGCCCTTGCGACCGACCGTGCGCACATCGAGGCCGGCCTTGCGCGCCGCATCGATCGCCGCGCCCGACCATTCGTCATCCGCATAGATGACGGCGGGCGCGCCCTTTTCGAGCAGGCTGTCGAAAAGCCGCATCTTGGAGGCCATGTAATGCTCGACCGTCGGATGGTAGTCCATATGGTCGCGGCCGAGATTGGTGAAGGCGGCGGCGACAAGCTTCACGCCGTCGAGGCGCGACTGGTCGAGGCCGTGGCTGGAGGCTTCCATCGCCGCATGGGTGACGCCGGCATCGGCGAGCTCGGCGAGCAGCTTGTGCAGCGACACGGGATCGGGCGTCGTCAGCGAACCGTAATCGTTGCGGCCGGGCGCGACGACACCGGTCGTGCCGATCATCGCGGCGGCGTGCCCGGCATGGGCCCATATCTGACGCGTGAAGGAGGCGACGGAGGTCTTGCCGGCCGTGCCGGTGACGGCGACCATGGTCTTCGGCTGGCGGCCGTAGAAGCGGGCGGCGGCAAGCGCCAGCACGCGCCGCGGCTCGGCGGTCGGAATGAGCGGAACGGCGGCCTCGGCCTTGCTGCCGGCGGAAACGACGACCGCCGCGGCCCCGCGGGAAACCGCGTCGTCGATGAAGCTGATGCCATCGGCCTTGCTGCCCGAAAGCGCAACGAAGAGATCGCCGGGCTTCACCTTGCGGCTGTCGCTGGTGATGCCGCCGATATCTATCGAGGCGGCTGCGCCCAATTCGCTGATTTCGGGTCCGGCAAGGTCACTGATCTTCATTGTCCGCTCTGTTGCTTTCTGTCGGGAGCCGTTTCGCGTCCGAATCGGCATCCCGTCTTCTCCGTTCAATAAGACACAAGCAAGGCAGAACCGTCCTCACCGAATTTCGGCTTTACACCGAGAAGCGCGGCGGAGCGGCGGATGATCTCCCCGACCATGGGCGCGGCGTTGAGACCGGCGGTGCGCCCGCCGCCCTCGCCCGTCTGCGGCGCATCGATGAAGGTCAGAACCACATATTTCGGGTCGTCGATCGGGAAGGCGGAGAGGAAGGCGTTGAAGTTCTGCGTGTTGGAATAGCGCCCGTTGACGACCTTGTTGGCCGTGCCGGTCTTGCCGCCGACATTGAAGCCGGGAACGAGCGCGCGGCGGCCGGAACCGTCATTCGCATTGAGCTTGAAGAGATAGCGCATCTTCTCGACCGTGTCGGGCTTGACGACCACCTTGGCGATCTCGTTCGCCTCCTCGGCCGTGCGCGGCAGGAAGGTCGGGTTGATCAGCCGGCCGCCATTCATCAGCGCGGCGGCCGCGACCGCCGTCTGCAGCGGCGTCGTGGAGACCCCGTGACCGAAGGAGATGGTGATCGAGTTGATCTTCTTCCATTCGCGCGGCTGGCTGGGCGTCTTGACTTCCGGCAGCTCCGTCTCCAGACGGGTGAGCAGGCCCATGCGGGTAAGGAATTCCTTGTGGGCGGCAATGCCGACCACGTCGGCCATCTTCGCCGTGCCGATATTCGAGGAATACTGGAAGATTTCCGGAACGGAAAGGACGCGGTGCTTGCCGTGGAAGTCCTTGATGGTGAAGCCGCCGATGCGGATAGGGGCACGGGCGTCGAAACTGTCGGTGATCTTCACCTTGCCCGAATCGAGCGCCATGGCGGTGGTGAAGCTCTTGAAGGTGGAGCCCATCTCGAACGTACCGTTCGACATGCGGTTCATCCAGCCTTCCTTGGCGCCTTCGGCCGGCGTGTTCGGATCATAGTCGGGATAGGAGGCCATGGCGAGAACCTCGCCGGTATCCACGTCCAGCACCACGGCGCCGGCCGCGATGGCCTTGTACTTCTCCATGCCTTCCTTGACGACCTCGCGCACGATGGCCTGGACGCGCAGGTCGATCGACAGCCGCACCGGCTCCAGCTTGGCGTCGCTGGTCATGCCGATCGCGGCAAGGTCCGCAAGACCCTGACTGTCGATGTAGCGCTCCATGCCGGCAATGCCGCGGTTGTCGATATTGACGTGGCCGACGATATGGGACGCGGTCGGGCCGCCCGGATAGAAGCGGCGCTTTTCCGGCCGGAAGCCGACGCCCGGAATGCCGAGCGCGAGAATACGGCTCTGCTGCTTGGGCGTCAGCTGGCGCTTCAGCCATTGGAAGCGGGACTTCGAGGTGAGCTTGCGATAGATGCCGCGCCGGTCGAGATCGGGCAGCACCGTCGCCAGCATCTCCACCGCCTCGTCCGCATCGACGATCTTGTGCGGTTCGGCATAGAGCGAGACCGTGCGGATGTCGGTTGCGAGAATCTCGCCGTTGCGGTCGATGATGTCGGGGCGCGAGGCCATCAGATGGTCGGCCGGACCGATCGAGGAAACGGTCTCCGGCGAGGCAAGGCCGTATTGCACGAGGCGACCGCCGATCACCGCGTAGAAGATCCCGAAGCAGCAGATGATGACGGCGACGCGGCTGCGGGCCTGAGAACCGGAACGTTTGCGCGTGCCCTCGAAGGCGTGGCCGCCGGCACTGCCCGTACGGTTGTTGTTGCCGCCGGCGTTGAAATGCGCCTTGCTCTTGACGACCATGATACGGGAGAGAAACGACATCAGTTTGCCACCGATCCGGTTTGGATTGCGTCCGTGCCCGCGCTCTTCTTCCTGTTCTTCGCCACCTTGTCGTCCTTGTCCGCCGGAAGCGCGGGCAGTTCTGCAACCGGCATGGGCAGCTCGTCCGGCCGGGCAAGCTGGGTGGATTCCGTCGGCACGAGCTTGAGGTCGGTCTCGAAGGTCTGCACCAGCCGGTTCAGGCGGTTGGGCTGGGTCAGGAGCGCCCAGTCGGCCTTCAGGAGATCGATCGTGTCCTCCTCGAGCTTGATCTCGGCATCGAGCTTGCGCACCTCCTCAAGCTTGTTCTCGGCCTGGTGCTTGATCGAATAGGTGACGGTGGCGGCCGCGGTCATGACGGCGATCATCACGACATCAAGGGTACGAAACATCTCTCAGCTCCCCATCTTCGCAAGATCGGCAAGGTTCGGCAGGTTGAAAATGGACAGATCATCCGTCCCGGCGGGAGCGCTGGTGCGCTCGCCCGCTCTCAGCTTCGCAGATCGGGCGCGCGGATTGACCGCGCTCTCCTCGTCGCCGGCCGACACCATAGGGCGCCCGACTGGTGCGAAGGTTGCGGCGCGCTCGTGCACCTGCGGCAGATGGCGCGAACCGGTGGCCTTTCCGGCGCGGTCCTGAAAAAATTTCTTGACGATCCGGTCCTCCAGCGAATGGAAGGAGACGACGACGAGGCGCCCGCCCGGCTTCAGCACGCGCTCGGCGGCCAGAAGCGCCTCGGCAAGCTCGCCCAGCTCATCGTTGACGAAGACGCGCAACGCCTGGAAGACGCGCGTCGCCGGATGGATCTTGTCCTTGGCCTTGCGCGGATTAACCGTCTCGATGAGGTTGGCGAGCTGGCGCGTCGTCGTGAACGGTTCCTTCTCGCGCGCCTTCTCGATGGCGCGGGCGATGCGCCCGGCCTGCTTCTCCTCACCGAGGAAGCCGAAGATGCGGATGAGGTCGGAGACCTTCGCGCGGTTCACCACATCGGCGGCCGAGACGCCGGAGGCGGACATGCGCATGTCGAGCGGGCCGTTCTTCTGGAACGAGAAACCGCGCTCGGCCTCGTCGATCTGCATGGAGGAAACGCCGATATCGAGCACGACGCCGTCGAGCCCGCCTGCGGGCGCATGGCGCGCAAGATCGGAAAAACGGGAATGGATGAGCGTGAGCCGGCCGTCGGAGCCGTCCACCATCGCCTTGCCGCCGGCGATCGCCGTCGGATCGCGGTCGAGCGCGATGACATTCGCCCCTTCGGCGAGGATCGCGGACGTATAGCCGCCGGCCCCGAACGTGCCGTCGAGAATGACGGCGCCGGGCTTCGGCGCGAGCGCGGCAAGGACCTCGGAGAGAAGAACCGGAATGTGACGGATCGATCCGCCATCGGCATCAGAAGAACCTCCGCCAAGATCCGCCGCCATTCCGATTCTCCGTCTTACCCCGAGCCCAGACCTCGCGTTCTGAACTCTTCCCGGGCGGCCGCCTGCATGGTCAGGAATGTCTGCGGTGCCCAGAGCTGAAAATGATCCGCCCGACCGACAAAGGTCACCTCCGTCGTGATGCCCGCATAGTCCCGGATGAAATCCGTGACCGGCAGGCGCCCCTCCGAATCGAGCTTCATGAAGACGCCGCCCCCGTGAACGAGGAGCGACATCCGATTGGCCTGCGGCGACAGGATATCCTCGCTGGCGATCTGGCGCTCGAAACGATCGAGCAAATCCAGCCCGCCGACGCTGATCGCCGGAAAGATGAAATCCTGGAAGCAGTAAAGTTCCCGGATGTCGCGCTGCGACAGGACGGAACGAAAAGCCGAGGGAACGGAAACCCTCCCCTTGGCATCGATCCTGTTTGTCGCATTCGACAGGAACCGGTTCATGACGAAATACAGCCGCTTCCCATGCCGGACCGCTGTGCATCCGCCCCGGCATTACAAACACCATGCAACGCGCACAACCCAGCCCCGATGCGGCGCATCCGCGCCGCGCCGTCCCCAGCGGGTCAGCCTCAAAGCTTTGCGATGATCGGACGCTCATGCGTCCTCGTGCAGTGTGATTTTGGGATACCATGGGACCATATGGGCGTCAATGGGAAGAAACCTCTTACCCCGTTCAGACCGTCAAATGTTTATAAGGCGTTAAGTTTAACAAAAGGTTAGGAGCGGCCCGCCAACGCCTTGTATTTGCAGGGCGCAAGAGAGCGCATGCGCGCGCTTACAGGCACTGCAAGGCATGCGTGAACTCCAACGAATTCAACGCATTGGCATTTTTCTGAAAACATTTCCGCGAAGGAGGTTTTTGCCAGTTGGCCTGTAAGCCGGGTTCTGTATGGCTCCGGCTTTCGCCGGAACGTGGCAGCCATTCATCTGGGACCGGACTTGCGCCCGGCCTCTTGCAACCCACCCGGATGACCGGCCCGGAAACAGGCTGGACCGCTTGCGCGGCCCGCGTCATCCCTATTCGGTTTTGCTCCCGGTGGGGTTTACCGTGCCGTCCATGTCGCCATGGCCGCGGTGGGCTCTTACCCCACCCTTTCACCCTTACCTTCCGAAGAAGGCGGTTTGCTTTCTGTGGCACTTTCCCTGGGGTCGCCCCCGCCGGACGTTATCCGGCACCGTGTTTCCGTGGAGCCCGGACTTTCCTCACCCTGCGGCCTTTCGACCCCTGCAAGGCGCGGCTGCCCGGCCAACTGGCAGGCGCTGACTACCCGATAGCGGAACGAAACACCAGAGGTTCAGCGCAAATGAACGGCAAAATCGGTCGCATAATCCGGCTCGTCCATGCGCCCGCGAATCACCAGGTCCGCGCCGACCCGGCCGATCTCGTCGGAACTTTTCGCCGCCGCCCCGTTGCCGCCGGTCAGGAGTGCGATGCGATCGCCTTCCACGAAGCCGGCATAGGGATAGCCGTGCACGGTATATGTCGTCACGCAGGGAACGGAGAGAAGCCACACCGGATCGAGATCCGGGATGGATCGGGCAAGAAGACGCTGAAGATGCGCGGTCGCGCCGGTGTCCCCTTCCCCGCGAAACCAGGCGCGAATCGCCCCTTCGTCATCGATCACGATATCGGTCGGGTCGCCGCCGATCTTGAGATAGGATTTTCCGTCCGGATAGGTAATCGGCGGCAGGAGATAGAAGTGTTCGGACGGATCGGCGCTCTCGTCGATCCACGAGGGCATGGCGCGATAGGCCTCCGCCTGCTCTACCGACAGCTCGGCCAGAACGACGGTGCGCGCCTTGACCACGAGCGCCGGCACTTTCGGCAGCAGTCCCGGCGCACGCGAGAAGCCGCCCGTTGCCACCAGCACGCGCCCGCCGGTGACCGTACCGCCCGATTTCAGGGCAACCGATGCCCGATCCCCCGCATCCCGCACCGAGACGGCATCATCGAGGATGGAAACCCCGCCGTGTTTTTCCATGGCGGCGACCTGTGCCGCGACCAGCTTTCGCGGATCGATATGGCCGGCCCCCTCCATCTCGAACACGCCGGCCGCGCTTTCCGGCAGGCAGAACCAGGGAAAACGCGCCCGCATGGCCGCCCGGTCGAGCAACGGCGCGTTCAGACCATGGCGATTCGCGACGGCCTCGACCGACCGGATATAGTCGCCTCCGGCTTTTCCGCTGATCAGGCAGCCGACCTCGCCGTAAAAGGGGATACCGCTTTCCGCTTCGATCTCGCGGTAGCGAGCGATCGAACGCTGCGCGAGCAGCGCCCAGTCCGCGTCACCGTCGATGGTGCGGGTGATGCGGCCGCTGTCGTAGTGGCTGGAGAACACGCCGTCATGGGCTTTCCAGTCCGTCGGCTCGCCGCGCCCCACGAGCGCGACAGAAGCGCCCGTTCGCGAAAGATGCCGTGCGGCGGCAGCCCCCATCATGCCCCTGCCGACGACGACGAAATCGAAATGCCGTTCCATGGCGCTCCCCCTTGCCTTCCGGCATGGCATAGCATGGCGGCGGGCTGATTCCAGCCCGCGACGGTCACCGACCCTCTCCTCAGTCGATGATGCTCCGCACCTTGCCGCAATAGCGCTTGGAGACGGGATTCATGCGCTTGGCGGCGTGCCCGGCATTGTATTTGAGGATGGTGCCGCAGGTCGTGCCGCCGCCAAGGTCATGGGCCATGGCGAGATATTTCATGCCGAACTTGATGTTGGTTTCCGGATCGTAGAGGCCGCGGGCGCCGCCGCGATAACCCATCATCCGCGCCGTCGCCGGCTTGATCTGCATGAGACCGATTTCACCGGCGCTGCCGCGCGCTCGCGGGTTGAAATTGCTCTCGACGCGCACGATGGCATGGGCAAGCTCCACCGGAACGCCATAGGCCTTCGCATAGGACTGGATGAGCCCGGAATAGCTCGCCGTCTTCAGCTCCGCCGCCAACGGATTGTCGGCTTTCGGATAGGCCGCGGTGCTCTTGAACGTCTTCAGCTTGCCGACGACCACACCGTCCTTGTCGATGACCGTCGTCTTGCGCTTGCCGGGCTTTGCGGAAACCTTTCGGGTTTTCTCCTTGCCGGCCCCGTCCTTCGCGGCGGGCTGGAACAGATATTGTTTCTTCGCCTGGCCCTGGCTGGGCTCGGCATATGCCAGACCGGCGGAAAAAGCAGACACACAAAAGCAGGCCGCACCGAAGGCAGCAAGAAGTCTTCTCATCTAGTTATCGTCTCCAAAAGGCGCACAGGCAGAGCCATGGCCGCGCGGCGGCTTCAAGCCGCGCACCCTGCGCTAACGTCTCGATCCATTGATTGCGGTCAGGCCCTGACCGCGTGTTGCGCCGCGATGAACGCAAGCGGAAAGAACATGCCCAA
>Ga0182742_1003197_pt1 | contig 16527 bp, 15 predicted proteins | sample eDN5th37CBELigMG_FD_128880 | JGI IMG/M metagenome (GOLD analysis project Ga0182742, IMG submission 128880) | Enriched Miracle-Growth compost microbial communities from Emeryville, California, USA - eDNA 5th pass 37_C BE-Lig MG (version 2)... ...
CTTTATCATGTTTATGATAAATAGGAAAGCTGAAGCGCCTTGGTCAGGGGCGACAGGCATAAGACGGGCCGGCCAGAAGGTTGTTCTTTAACCTTCTTGACGGATTGAAAGAAAAGTGGAGCGGCTCGAACAGGGGCGACAGGCATAAGACGAATCACGTAAGAGGCGTTAGCCTCTGGAGAGATTTGGCTTATGACCCGAGCCCCTAGCCGCTAAAGCTGGACAAGCTTATGACTCGAGGGGCAAGCCGCTGCAGCTGGATGAAATAAAAGCGGAAGCGGCTCGACAGCTAGCCGTTATAGCTAGATATAATGAACAAAACAGCTGTTATCTAGCTGTTTTGTTCATTTAAAAGCAAGCAAACACATCGGGGGGATTCAAAATGAGGAATCGGGACGTATCATTTTGGCTGTTTCTAACACCAGTATTACTAGGGTTAGGACTTGTTGTCATCGTTCCTTTGATTTACGGTACGTATTATTCGTTTACGGATTGGAATGGGTTATCAGCTAACGAGTTTGTCGGCTTTGACCATTATGTACGATTATTCCAAGACCAAGCATTCTTAAGTTCAATCTGGTTTACGATTAAGTTCGCTTTTGTCACCGTTATTTTGTTAAATATCATTGGTTTAGGATTGGCGTTACTTGTTACACAAAAATTAAAAACAAGCAATTTGTTACGAACTATTTTCTTCATGCCAAACATGATCGGTGGATTAATCCTTGGTTTCATCTGGCAGTTTATTTTTATCAGCGTGTTCAGTGATATTGGTGAAGCGCTTGGTATTGAAGCATTACAAGGTTGGTTATCCACAACGAATACAGGTTTCTGGGGACTTGTCATTCTAACTTTATGGCAAATGTCTGGTTACATCATGATTATCTACATTGCTTACTTACAGAACATTCCTGGTGAATTAATTGAAGCGGCGAAAATTGACGGCGCAAGCAGCTGGCAACGTTTCAAAAGCATTACGTTCCCACTTGTTGCACCGGCATTTACTGTTAGTTTGTTCTTAACGCTTTCGAACTCGTTTAAAATTTATGACCAAAACTTGTCGTTAACAAACGGTGGACCATACGAATCTACGCAAATGGTTGCGATGGAAATCGTAAAAACGGCGTTCAGCGCGAATGAAATGGCTTATGGACAAGCAAAAGCGGTTGTGTTCTTCTTCATTGTTGCGGCGATTGCCTTGACACAAGTTTACTACAACAAGAAACGGGAGGTTGACCTATAATGGAGAGCAAATCAACGAAATACATTCTCGGGATTGTCGGCATCCTGCTCGGACTATTGTGGTTATCTCCGTTTTACTTGATGCTTGTCAACGCCTTCAAATCGAAGAAAGAAATTTTCATGGGCGTTCTTGGCCTTCCAGAAGCATGGTCTTTTGACAACTTTGTGGAAGCGTTCATTGACTTGAACTTTGTCAACTCGCTTTGGAACTCTGTGTTAATCACGGTTATCAGTGTCTTGATCATCATCTTATTTTCTTCCATGGCCGGCTATGCGTTGTCACGGAATAAAAGCAAGGTCAGTGCGGCAGTCTTGATGTTATTTGTTGCTGCGATGTTGATTCCGTTCCAGTCGGTTATGATTCCACTAGTGTCACTTTTCGGTCAAGCGGATATGCTAAATCAAGCTGGTCTAATTTTTATGTATTTAGGATTTGGAAGTAGTTTATCGATCTTCCTTTATCATGGTGCCATGACAGGTGTTTCAGTATCCCTGGATGAAGCAGCTTTAATTGATGGAGCAAATAAATTCCAAACGTTTTGGCATATTATTTTCCCATTATTAAAACCGATTTCAGTTACAGTTGCGATTTTAAATATCATTTGGATTTGGAACGACTATCTATTGCCTTCCTTGATTTTAAGTGAGGAAAGTGCAACCATTCCATTAAAAATGTTCTATTTCTTTGGACAGTATACAAAACAATGGCATTTAGCACTTGCAGGGTTAACGATTGCGATTATCCCAGTAATTGTGGCTTACTTCTTCGCTCAGAAGCAAATCATTGAAGGAGTTTCAGAAGGGGCCGTGAAATAAAGGATTTCTCTAGAGGTTTCAGCCTTTTTCCATTAAAATAAAGAAAGCAGTTATCGGATAGGTAAAGAAGGTGTAGATGATGGCAGTCACGATTAAAGATGTAGCAAAACAGGCGAATGTGGCTCCCTCCACAGTTTCTCGCGTGATTTCGGATAGCCCTCGTATCAGTGAGAAAACGAAAAAAAAGGTTCGCAAAGTAATGGAGGAAATGGGCTATTATATCAACCACAATGCTCGTAACTTGGTGCAAAAGAGCACGCAAACCATTGGGATTGTGATGAAAAATAGTACCAGTGCTTCATTGCATGATCCCTTTTTTCCAGAGGTCTTACGGGGAATCAGTGCCTATTGCAATCAACAAGATTTTAATATTAGCATCACCACCGGAGAATCCGAAGAAGCGATCTTTAATGATGTGGTGAAAATGGTGCAAGGAAAGCGAGTCGACGGACTCATTGTTTCTTATTCGAAAAAAGATGATAAAGTCGTTCCGTACCTTGTCGATAGCGGAATTCCGTTCGTTGTCGTTGGGAAACCAATTGGCAAGGCGAATGAAATCATGAGTGTCGATAATGACAATGTCCAAGCAGCGAAAGAAGCGACCGAATATCTCATTCGCCTTGGTCATCAGAAAATTGGTTTTATCAGTGAACAACCAGATTACGAAGTGTCGATTGCCCGCTTAACAGGCTATCAGCAAGCGATGCAACTCCATCAACTAAAACCTGATCCTAATTATGTGCGCCATGTAGACACAAAGGAACCGATGAAGGACATGGTGGAGGAACTTGTGGACAATAACAAGTTGCCAACAGGTTTCGTGGTTACCGATGATATTGCGGCATTGAATTTATTGCTTTGCTTGCGTGAAAAAAATATTAGCGTACCTGAAGATGTGAGCATCATCAGCTTTAATAATACGATTATTTCAAAACTCGCAACGCCGCCATTAACTTCGATTGATACACAAATTTATCAACTTGGTTATGAATCGGCGAAATGTTTGATTGATGAAATTAAAACCCCCTCGATGTTTAAAAAAACAGTCATCATTCCGACGATTATCGAAGAGCGTGAGTCTTGTAAAAAAATTGTTGCCTTGGCCGAATAGGCCCAGCAATTTTTTTTACCACATTTGCGCAAACGATTTCGCAAATTGTTGCACTGGCGGTTTTTAACTTATACAATCATGGGTAATAGTAGTAAAAGAACAACAGATAGGAAGGAGGATTCACAAATGAATAGTTTCGTTAATGGGTTATATGTGACCAGCGAATGGATTATGAGGTTTGCGGTCATCAATCTGCTGTGGCTTGCTGTGAATCTTCCTCTCGTCTTGTTCGTTTTTCTTTTTGTTAAAAGTAACGCGCTTTTATTTGCTCTCCCAATTGTATTGCTCATGCCAGTTCTGTTTTTCCCGGCGACGGCAGCGGTTTTCTCAAGTGTCCGAGATTGGATTTTAGAGCAAGAAGGCTCATCGCTACTACGGAGTTATTTCCGCTATTTCAAAGCAAATTATAAAAAAAGTTTTTTAGCTGGTTGGGTGTTTGCAGCACTGTGGTTAGTTCTCATTGCGGATTATTTGTATCTGCGAGAGGAAAGTCCTGTTTTGGCATTGGTTTTCATTATTTTCGGAACACTATTATATGCTTTAACGATAAACTTTTTCTCAGTGAATGCACACTATGAAATGAATTTAAGGGCTTTATTGAAGCGAGCTTTGCTTCTAACATTCGGAAGCCCAGTGTTATTACTGGCAGTGATCATCAGCGGTGTCATACTCATGTATGTGAGCATTCGTGGCCCCTTATTCTTACTGGTTTTCTTTACAGGATCACTAACAGCCTTTTTATCTTTCTCCGCATTTTATCGACTGTATTTAAAAATAACAAAACCGGAGAAATGAGTTGAGGAAAGGTTGTTTTCGTATAAGTGTTAAAATCCTAAAGCCGATTTTAACGATATAGTGCCATTTCGTATGTTTCAAATTAGTTTGCAAGCTCTTTTCTCATCAATTGCAGGAAAAGAGCCTAAGGAAAAAACTGGATGGTGCCTGTCACCTGGAAGTGAACTTCCAGGTGACAGGCACCATCCAGAAAATTGGAAATAACGAGATTGACGAAGCTAATCTGCATCAAGGAGGATTATCATGAAGAAACAATGGTGGAAAGAAGCGGTAGCTTATCAGGTTTACCCACGGAGTTTTATGGACTCAAATGGCGATGGAATTGGTGATATTCAAGGCGTAATTTCGAAACTAGATTATTTGAAGGATCTAGGAATCGACGTGATTTGGATTTGTCCAATTTACTCTTCACCAAATGATGATAACGGATATGATATCAGCGATTATAAAGGGATTATGGAAGAGTTCGGAACGATAGAGGATTTCGATCAATTGCTTGAAGAAGTCCACAGTCGTGGCATGAAACTAATCATGGATCTTGTGATTAACCATACTTCTGATGAACATCCTTGGTTTATTGAATCACGTTCTTCAAAAGACAATCCATACCGTGATTATTATATTTGGCATCCAGGCAAAAACGGCAAAGAGCCGAATAACTGGGAATCGATTTTTAGCGGTCCAGCTTGGGAATATGATGAAGAAACAAAAGAGTATTATATGCACATTTTCTCTCGCAAACAGCCAGATTTAAACTGGGAGAATCCAAAGGTGCGCCAAGAGCTTTATGATATGGTCAACTGGTGGTTAGACAAAGGAATTGACGGCTTCCGTGTGGATGCCATTTCCCATATTAAAAAAGTTCCAGGTTTTCCAGACCTTCCAAACCCAGAAAAGAAAAAATACGTTCCATCCATGGACGGACACCGCAACCGTGAAGGAATTCAAGAGTATCTTCAGGAATTAAAAGAAGTAACTTTTGCAAAATACGATATTATGACGGTTGGCGAAGCGAATGGTGTGACCGTTGAGCAAGCAGATGAATGGGTCGGAGAAGACAACGGCAAGTTTAATATGATTTTCCAATTTGAACATTTAGACCTTTGGGGAACAAGTAAGAGTGGCGGACTGGATATTCACGCCTTGAAAAAGACGTTAACGAAGTGGCAGAAGGGTCTAGATGGAATGGGCTGGAACGCTTTGTTCCTTGAAAACCATGACCAACCTCGTTCTGTTTCCACTTGGGGGAACGATGCTGAGCTGCGCGAAGAATCTGCGAAAGGTTTAGCAACCATGTATTTCTTGATGCAAGGAACACCGTTTATTTATCAAGGGCAAGAAATCGGCATGACCAATGTAAAATTCGATTCAATTGAGGATTACAATGATGTCAAAGACCGTAACTTCTATAAAGAAGAACGTGCAGAAGGCAAATCGCATGAAGAAATCATGGAAATCATTTGGAAGAATAGCCGTGATAACTCGCGGACCCCAATGCAGTGGAACGATCAACATAATGCAGGCTTTAGCACTGGCCAGCCATGGTTAAAAATGAATCCGAATTATCAAGAAATCAATGTAGAAGAATCTCTGAAAAACCCAGATTCAATCTACCATTACTACAAAAAATTAATTCAGCTTCGTAAAAACAGTGAGACATTAATCTATGGTAGCTATGATTTGATTTTAGAAGACCACGACCAAATCTACGCGTACACAAGAATACTGGGCGATGAAACCTACGTGGTTATTACAAATCTGTTCGCAGATGAAGCAGAATTTGTCTTACCGGAGAATTTAACTGCAAAACAAGCGGAACTTTGCCTCAGCAACTACCCAGTTGAGACAGACGGCATAGACCAAATTCTACTAAAGCCATATGAAGCAAGGGTGTACAAATTAAAATAATCAGAGCATAAGGGAACGGTTCTTAACCGTTCCCTTGTTTTAAAAGGTTTTCATCAAGATGATTGTTAAAATGATAAAGACGCACAAACAAAAGCTCTTTTAATGGTTAAAGCAAAACGTAAATCTTTTTCTTATAAAGCCTGATTGATACTTGAAAAGGAAAATCAGCTAAAAAGCACAAGGATTGAGAAAAGAGTCTTTAAAAGGAGTGTAAAACGAATGAGCACGCATGAACAGAACATTCAAAAAGCGGAGCAAGCGATTGCTGAGCGTAAAGACAAGGTGGGTCAGCATCCATGGCGCCTGCAATACCATGTCATGCCGCCGGCAGGCTGGATGAATGATCCGAATGGATTTTCTTTTTATAAAGGCGAGTATCATTTGTTCTATCAGTTTCATCCGTTTGGACCAAAGTGGGGACCGATGCACTGGGGGCATGTGAAGAGCAAGGATCTGGTGCACTGGGAGCAGCTACCCATTGCTTTAGCGCCGAGCGAAGAATATGACAAAGATGGTTGTTTTTCTGGCAGTGCAATCGAAAAAGATGAGAAGCTGTATTTGATTTATACCGGCAATGTCTGGATTGATGGACCACTAGATGAGGATTTAAAACAAGTACAAGCAGTGGCTGTGAGTGAAGATGGAATTCATTTTACCAAACTGGATCACAATCCGGTGATTACGGAAACGCCAGCTGGCGACATCAACACTTTCCACTTTCGTGATCCAAAAGTGTGGAAAAAAGATGACACCTTTTATATGGTGCTTGGTTCAAAAACAAAGCAAAATAAGGGGCAAGTGTTATTGTATCGCTCTCCTGACTTACTTGAGTGGGAATTTGTATCAATCATGGCTAAAGGTGAGGGGAACTTCGGTTTTATGTGGGAATGCCCCGATTTGTTTGAACTGAACGGGAAAGATGTTCTTGTAATGAGTCCCCAAGGAGTTAAGCCAGAAGGCGACCTATATCACAATCTCCATCAATCCGGTTATGTAATCGGCGAGCTTGATTACGAAACAGGCCAGCTCGAGCACGGACCGCTAAACTTGCTTGATCATGGCTTTGACTTCTATGCACCGCAGACGATGCTAGATGACCAAGGGCGGCGGATTTTAATTGCGTGGATGGATATGTGGGAAAGTGAGATGCCCACCCAAAATCATGATTATGCTGGAGCAATGACGATTCCACGCTTGGTGACAATGAAAAATGACAAGTTATACACAACACCTGTACCCGAGCTGCAAAATCTGCGGAAAAATAAGGTGGAATATGAGAATATCCTGATTGAAGGCGAAAGGTCACTTCAAGATGTTTCTGGAGAATGCCTTGAATTAGTAATCGAAATCGATGTGAAAGATGCTTCCGAGTTTGGCTTGAAATTGAGGATTGACGAAGAAGCTGACCAAGAGACTGTGCTGCACTTTGATGTTGCAAACCAGCTAGTAACCTTTGATCGGAATTCTTCTGGTGCTGGCCCAGGTGGTGTGCGGAAAGCGGAGCTTGAGCAGCTCGAAACCCTTCATTTGCAAATTTTTATCGATCGCTCCTCTATGGAGGTCTTTATCAATGGGGGAGAAAAAGTGCTGACAGCAAGAATTTTCCCAACCCAACAAGCAACAGGGATTAGCTTCTTTGCTGACAAGCAGGTTGAAATCAAGCATCTATCCAAGTGGGAATTGTAAAGAACATCGTGCAGTCCTCTTTATCAAAGATTCCTTTTTTATCGCTTTAAAAATTGTTAAACGCTTGTTCATAATTTGTTCATAACTTCAGTGTAAAATAGACATTGAAAAGGCCACCCACCTTTTCTCCTCTTTTAAAAATTGGTACTCACAGGCCAGGCACATCCTCTTTGTGCCTGGTTTTACTTTAAGGCTCTTTTATTGTTTTCTCAAAGAATGTTGCTTTTTAAAGGAAATATAGAATGATTTAGCTATGCTTCCATTCCAAAGTTCGGTTACGAGATGAGAAAAGAGCTTACAAACTAAGTAGTCACTTAGTGAAAGGCTTATTTCTCGTTAAAATCGGCTTTAGGATTTAACAACAAACTTTACGAAAACAGCCTACTTTTAAATATATCCACGCTAGATTTCTAGTTGTGCAAATGCCTCTTTTTATATATAATACTATTAAAACCATCACGTTACGGTTAAGGAGGGGATGTTCATGGGGCTGAGAAGCTAAAAATCGGTGAATTGGCGGAAAGAACGAAGGTTACAAAACGGACGATTGACTATTATACGAATCTTGGACTCTTACAAGCAGAACGTTCCCCTTCGAACTACCGGTACTATGATGTGTCCTCGGTCGAGCGGATTCACCTGATTGAAAAAAAGAAAGCAGAAGGTATGGCTTTAGAGGAAATAAAAAAGGAATTCAGTACTTCTGCGAACGTGTTTGAAGAAATTGATGTTCTAGAATTAAGAGTCAAAATGCAGGGGTTAGAGAAAGAAGTCTCACAGGCACTTGCACAGCTCGAAAAGTCAGATCCGAAAAAGTTTGACGCTGTCAAAAAGGATAGTTTGGCTTTGATTCAAACTCTATTGTTATTGTTGAACTAGCTTTGGTTAAAACATTAAAAAATTAGGGAATAGATAAATAGATTTTTTTACAGGAGGTGTACGTCTTACTTCACGGTAAGACTACTTGTTGACAACAACCATTAATTTGATTTTACTTGCGGTTTTAATTGCCTTAACGGCGTTTTTCGTAGCGACAGAATTTGCGATTGTAAAAGTTCGTTCTTCACGAATTGATCAGTTGATTGCAGAAGGAAGCAAGGGAGCTGTAGCGGCGAAAAAAGTCGTCAGCCACTTGGACGAATACTTGTCTGCCTGTCAGCTCGGAATTACGGTAACCGCGTTAGGAATAGGTTGGTTAGGAGAACCAACGATTGCACATCTTTTGCGCCCACTCTTGGTGGATCAATTTCATTTAAATGAGTCCATTACGAAGATTGTCTCGTTTGCAATCGCCTTTGGAATTGTAACGTTCCTACACGTTGTGGTCGGAGAACTAGCTCCAAAGACGGTAGCGATTCAAATGGCAGAGAAAGTTACAATCCTGTTTGCGAAACCGATCATCTTATTCTACAAAATCATGTACCCGTTCATTTGGTTATTAAATGGATCGGCTCGAGTATTAGTAGGGCTTTTCGGGTTGAAACCGGCGTCCGAACATGAAGCAGCATTATCGGAAGAAGAACTTCGAATTTTGTTGTCTGAGAGTTATAAGGGCGGAGAAATCAATCAAACGGAATTAAAATATATGAACAATATTTTTGAATTTGATGAGCGAGTTGCTCGCGAGATTATGGTACCAAGAACAGAGGTCGCAACCATTTCTGTGACTGACACGTACCAAGAAATCTTACAAAAGATTCAAGTAGAAAACTATACAAGATACCCAGTGGAAGATGGGGATAAAGACAATATTGTTGGATTTATAAACGTGAAAGAGTTATTAACTTCAACATTAACAAAAGTAGAACCAGCCAAAGATTTTAAAATTGAAGATTATATCAATCCGATGATTCACGTCATTGAATCCATTCCAATCCAAGATTTATTGGTAAGGATGCAGAAGGAACGCACACATATGGCGATATTGATGGATGAATATGGTGGAACTTCCGGAATGGTTACCGTTGAAGACATCCTTGAAGAAATTGTTGGTGAAATTCGCGACGAGTTTGACGAGGATGAAGTACCAGAAATCCGGAAAGTTAGCGACAACCATTACATTCTTGATTCCAAAGTCTTGATTGAAGATGTGAATCTTTTATTAGGTACGAGGTTAGAAGCAGAGGAAGTCGATACCATCGGTGGTTGGTTCTTAACGCAGAACATCGATGCACATGTTGGAACAGAAATTGTAGCGGAAGGCTATGTGTTTACCATTCAAAAAATCGATGGCCACCAAATTCATTATCTTGAAGTGAAAAAAAGCGTTCAAAGCCAATTTAGTATGGCTTTACCGAGTTAAGCGGAAAGAGATTAACAAAAAAGTGACTAACCCCAAAGCGGGTTAGTCTTTCTTTGTGGAAAATAAACCAGTAAACCCATAACTAGAAAAATTTTTCATTTACATAATTATTATTTAAATATAAAATTCTATTAGACGGAAATTCCGCTTAATCTTATTAAAAAGAACGGGGGACCCAATTTTTGCAGTTAAGTCTGCTTGGGGTGAATTCATCATTGATGAAGGGGCTTTGAATGTTTCCTAGTCCTAATCCGACAGCTAACCTCGTCAGCGTCTTATGGGGAACAGATAATAATTGTTTTTGCTAAAAAGGACACCAGAAGTCGTGTCTTTTTTATATGCAAGGTAACAGGGCCTATCGTCGTTCTCTTCTGACACATTTGCTATTTCAGCATAGAAATTTTCAGAAGGAGAGGATGTTCGTTGAAAAAGATTAGTCTAGCAGGACAAATTTTTATTGGATTGGTTGTGGGGATTGCAGTCGGTGCAATTTTTTACGGCAATCCAACAGTAAATGAAGTTTTACAGCCGATTGGAGATGTATTTCTCCGTTTAATTAAAATGATCGTTGTCCCAATCGTGGTGGCAAGTATTGTTGTCGCTGTTGCGGGTGTTGGGGACATAAAGCAGTTAGGTAAAATTGGTGGTAAAACACTGCTTTACTTCGAAATCATTACGACAATTGCCATTATCGTAGGAATTGCGGCAGCAAATATTTTTCATCCTGGTACGGGTGTGAACATGAGCCAGTTGGATCAAACCGATATTAGTAGTTACGTAGAAACAACGGAATCCACTGAGACCAAATCATTAGTGGATACGATTGTTGAAATTGTACCAACCAACCCAATTGCTGCATTCGCTGAAGGTGATATGCTAGCAATCATTTTCTTTTCCCTTATCTTTGGACTAGGGATATCGGCTATTGGAGAAAGAGGAAAGCCAGTTCTGGCGTTCTTCCAAGGAACCGCTGATGCGATGTTCTGGGCTACGAATCAAATTATGAAGTTTGCGCCATTCGGTGTTTTTGCGCTAATCGGGGTAACGGTATCGAAATTTGGACTAGCATCCCTAATCCCACTAGGAAAACTAGTCATTACAGTATACGGCACAATGATTTTCTTCGTACTCGTTGTTTTAGGTGTTGTTGCGAAGATGTCTGGCTACTCCATCTTCAAATTGATCAAGTTACTAAAAGATGAACTTCTTTTAGCGTTCTCAACGGCAAGTTCGGAAACCGTGTTGCCAAGAATTATGGATAAAATGGAGAAGATTGGCTGTCCGAAGCATATTGCGTCATTCGTTATTCCAACAGGATACTCATTTAACCTAGATGGTTCCACCCTTTACCAAGCGTTGGCAGCGATTTTCATCGCGCAAATGTATGGAATCGATATGACCATTGCTGAACAGGTCTCCTTGATGCTTGTCTTGATGGTTACCTCGAAAGGAATTGCCGGTGTACCAGGTGTTTCGTTCGTTGTCCTATTAGCGACATTAGGTACTGTTGGATTACCTGTTGAAGGATTGGCGTTCATTGCTGGAATCGACCGTATCCTTGATATGGGACGTACCGCTGTAAACGTCGTTGGAAACTCACTTGCTGCCATTGTCATTTCAAAGTGGGAAGGCAAATTCACCCCTGTTAATGAAGTGGCTAATATGGAAAAAGCGTCTTAATCAGAAACCTGGGGCACATGCCTCGGGTTTTTTTTAATCTTTTTTGTGTATAAGCTTTTGGTTTAAGGAAATTGTAAAGATAGTACCAAAGGAGGTTTAGCATGGACAAAGACTTTCCTGTAGCAAATTTACAAGCGGCGCAATTGGATAAAATCCAACAGCTTGAAAAAGAGTTACGCAACGAAACGAATGAAAATATTGTTTTAATCGCTTATGATGAAGAGGATCAGAAAGAGTAAAAAGCAGGGGGAAAGTTTTCTCTGCTTTTTTTATGCAAGGCTTTTCGCAAACTTTGTTACTTTTTGGGAAAATACGACTGAATGGACAATGTAAACCTGATAAATAGCAAACTTAATTTTAAACGTACGAAATGGTTCTGTTGAGTTGAAATTTGCTTAACAACAATCTTTACAAAAAGGACTCATATACAATGAGAACGGTTGTGAACCATGCCCCAGCATTAAAACGTCCTTTTTTTACTTACTATATTCTTAAAATTCAAACTAATATGTTATTCTTGAAGAAGAATGGACTAGTTAATAGGGGGAACGATGATGGACAAGCAAGAGTTTATGGCCCATGTCGAAAGGGCTTATGATACGTATGAAGCAAAGCCAGAAAGTATTTTTATGTTTAAACTGCTAGATTTTGATTTTGACTATGATGATGAGGCAAAGACTTGTACAATTACATGTCCAGTGACGGAAATTATGCACAATCCTGCGGGCATTGTTCATGGAGGGATCTTCACATTTATTGCGGACACGGCAATGGGGCATCTAAACTTCCGCCATAAAGATGCTCCCTATGTGTCACTTGAATTGAAAACATCCTTTTTTAACGCCACAACTGCGGGGAAATTGATTGCAACGGCACGCTATTTAAAAGATGGTTATAAAGTTTGCTTCATGGAAGCAGAGGTTAAAAATGAACAAGGCGATTTGTTATGCAAGACCTCAGGCACCTTCTATCGCTTTGATAAAAAGAAAAAATAATAGGCACTCAGGTTTCTCAGTGCCCAAATGAAAAGGTGACAGTTATGGTTGCCTTTTTTCTATTTCTGGTGTCGATAAATCCACCTTTGAAACAGATTACCGGTTGCTAATATAAGGCTATAGGATACTGGTAAGAAAAAGCCTTTTTTAACTTTTAACTGACCTTGTTTGATTAACAAGGAATCCACGAATAGCATTAGAAGGAATGATCGAATCTTCCCGCCTATTCCATCCCTGCGAAGTTGCCAAGTAATCAGGAGGGAAATGAACATGCCTACAGCCGGACCAACGATAAAGTGTTTTTCCCAAGAACGAATCGCCCTTGGGCCGTAACGGACTTTCTTCATGGCTGCAAATAGAAAGGATGTGTTCATCCAAGTAACTTGGATGGTTTGAAAAAAAGTAATCCACAAAACAACTGGGTTCCGCTGATTAAACAATTTGACCCATAGATCATTGGCGAAAAAAGAGACCAGGATTAGAAGGAACGTATAACCTGTTTTCCACCAGCGCGTTTTAAAGATCCCCATGGAAATAAACAATCTTTCAATACAAAAGAAATAAAAGCTAAAGAAGACTTTGACTTTCCATCCGAAACGAAAAGTTGAAATAAACAAAGCGGTTGTCGGTACATAAAAGAACTGCGACCAAATCGAACCGAGAATATGGTCCAAGTTTTTTTCTTTCATAAACTTTGGTCGGTACACATAACCGCGGTTTAAAATCACAACAAAGTACTCGAATAGATAAGCAAATCCTGTATAAGAAAGAAACAGAATAAAAGACCGCTTTCGATTCTTGCTTTTATAAAAGGTGAAAAAGACCATGGTTAAATGAATGATGCCTAGCAACAGATAAGGGTACTTTTTCACTTTTCGCTTTGAAATCAAAGTATTTCACCTCATAAAGGCATGATAAAAATAGCATTCGCTAAAGCTAGAAAACTTATCCATTCGAAGCATAGGAGTGGGCATGTTTTGTTTCGGTCAGAATAGGATATAAAAATAAAAAGAGTCTTTTAATAAAGGCAAAAATTTCAAAGTATATTTGGACCAATTATTTACCTAGGTCGTGTTCGGAAAGTTTGTTCGGCAATCACAACAAGCGATTTTATTGATTGAAGGTAGACTCTCTTTTAATCGATAAAATAGCTTCGAGCACCTCACTTCTAGAAGTGTGAAAAGTGCTTTTACTAAAAAATGGTGGTTCATATTGAACCGTCCTGCCCTGTTCGACTCTTCGGTACACTTCTGCATGGAAGAGCCGGACAAAGTGAGAAAGGCGGAAATAGGAATGTCAAAGAAACTAGATTTATCAAATTTTGAAAAAAAGCTCGAGGTTCGAAATATTCAAAAGGATGACTTGGATCAAATCCTTGAAATGCAGAAAGTTTGTTTTCCGAATATGGAGCCTTGGAAACGGGTTCAGCTAGAAAGTCACTTGCGGATTTTTCCTGAAGGCCAGTTTTGCGTGGAATTTGATGGAAAGATTATTGGGAGTTGTTCTAGTTTAATTGTAAATTTTGATGAATACGATGACAAACATACATGGGACGACATTACGGATGGTGGGTATATTACCAATCATAATCCTGAAGGGTTTAATCTTTATGGAATTGAAGTGATGGTGGACCCGGAATATCAAGGAATGAAAATCGGCAAAAGGCTTTATGAAGCGCGCAAAGAATTGGCGCGCGAAATGAACTTGAAAAGCATCATCATCGGTGGGCGTATTCCGAATTATTATAAATACAAAGATCGTTATTCTCCTCGTGAGTATGTGGAGGAAGTTCGGAATCAAAACATCTATGACCCGGTCCTTACGTTTCAAATTATGAACGGGTTTAACCTGATGCGAATCAATCCAGGGTATTTGCCTGATGACCGCCAGTCATTGCAATATGCGACGTTGATGGAATGGAATAATATCGATTATCAGGCCAAAACGAAGCGCCATTTTAAAACGGCTTATCCTGTGCGGATTACCGTCATTCAATATATGATGAAGAACATTGATTCATTTGAAGAGTTTGCGAAGCAAGTGGAATATTATGTGGATGTTGCATACGACTTCGGAAGTGACTTTGCGGTGTTCCCGGAAATTTTCACGACTCAGTTGATGTCCTATTTGGAGGAGAAGGTACCTTCGAAAGCAATTCGGAAGCTAGCAGAGTATACAGAGGAGTATATTGAATTGTTTACAAGGTTGGCCGTTCGCTATAACGTGAACATCATTGGCGGTTCGCACTTTGTGGAAGAAGAAGACCAGATTTATAATATTGCTTATTTGTTCCGCCGAGATGGGACAATTGAAAAGCAGTATAAAATCCATGTGACCCCAAATGAGCGCAAATGGTGGGGAATTCAGCCAGGAAACACAGTGAAAGTCTTTGATACCGATTGTGGAAAAATTGCCATTCAGATTTGCTATGATATTCAGTTCCCAGAGCTTGCCCGTTACGCGGTCGACCAAGGAGCCAATATTATTTTTGTGCCATTCTGTACCGATGATCGCCAAGGATATTTACGGGTTCGCTATTGCGCTCAAGCACGCGCGGTTGAGAATCAAGTTTATACCGTCATTGCAGGAACGGTAGGAAATTTAACACAAGTGGAAAATATGGATATCCAATATGCACAGTCAGGTATCTTTACCCCTTCTGATTTTGAATTTGCGCGTGATGGAATCGTAGGGGAATGCCCGCCGAATATCGAAACCGTTGTCGTTGGCGATGTCGACTTAGAAATCTTGCGAAGACAACGCCGGTCTGGAACGGTCCGACAACTCCATGACCGCCGCCAAGACCTCTTTCAAGTCCGCTATAAAAACCTTTAATGGTAAAAAACTGGATGGTGCCTGGCACCATCCAGTTTTTGTCACCGGTAGGTGGTAACCAAAAAAGAGTCCAATCAGGTGGACTCTTTTGGTTATGTTGTTATTCTAATAAACCCTCGACTTGGGTCATGAGCGAGGAAACTTCTTGAGCGGTTGTCAACAGTTCCGAGTTCTCAATTTTTTCGAGAGCGAGCTGGCCGTTGTCCAACACCTTATTCACTTCGGCAAGTAACGCCTCATTTTTAGTTACCAACTCTTGATGGATGTTTTCAGCCACTTCAGGAATATCCGTGAGGCTTATAAATTCCTCGATATCTTGTTGGATTGTGACTAGTTGGGCTTCTAATTCTTCTTTCATTTCTGAATCAGTCATAGCAGCCTGTACCATTTGCGGAGCTTCCTCTGCAAAACTGTTCAGATTTTCCAAATGGCTCATCGTCGTATTGGCGTAATCAAGAGTTTCGTTCACCTCTCCTAACATTGAACAGCCACTCAACAATGAACCGGTAATCATCATCATGATTAAAATCCATTTTTTCATTTTCCTCACCGCTTTCTTGTCATGCTTTTACGTCAAAAATGTTCTCTCCTCTTACTTGTACGGATGAGGGATGGGGGAGGTTTCATTTCTGGCAGGAAAAAGGCCTTGCTGTTGTGGGAATGGTCTGACTCAGCTCCAATAGTAAAACTACTTTCTAGTTGGCTTCCCATAAGCTCGTCTTCCTTGGGCTAGGGCTCTACTGCTTTTCTATTTGGGGAAGCTCCTAGGGTAGAAAGCTCCTAAAATGGAGGGTGAGAAGCATGCAACTTTGGTTTGTCCTATCTTAGTCGGATCTCAACAAGCTGCTTCCGCTAACGTTTTAATCAAACGATTGATTAAATTGCCCTTGGTAAATCAACTAAAAATGAGGTTTAGGTATAAGTAACATTACTATGTTGTTTAAGGTAAAGTATAACATCGCACATAAACAAGAGAGCTTCCTCAGGATGATGCCTTATTATATTTGAAGAGGTTGCCGTGATAAAATAAGATAAATATAGGGGGTGCACACATGAAGTGGGGACGAAACAAGAAAATGGACAAACCTTCTACTGTCGGGAACGACAACATTAGTGAAACACCACCAGAGGTCAAAAGTAAGGCAAGAGAGTATCTA
>Ga0182742_1003198_pt1 | contig 16524 bp, 24 predicted proteins | sample eDN5th37CBELigMG_FD_128880 | JGI IMG/M metagenome (GOLD analysis project Ga0182742, IMG submission 128880) | Enriched Miracle-Growth compost microbial communities from Emeryville, California, USA - eDNA 5th pass 37_C BE-Lig MG (version 2)... ...
ATCCCATTCTGGTTGCTGCACCAGCCTCCAATTATATTCAGAGCCGTAGGAAGGATGTTTTCAATGGATGTAGTCATTGAAAGAGCATGCGGTATGGATGTTCATAAGGACAATATTACTGCTTGTATTATGACACCAGAAGGAAAGGAGATTCAAACTTTTTCAACTAAAACTGTATTTCTAATACAGTTGGTTGACTGGATTAAAGAGCATAATTGTACCCATGTTGCAATGGAAAGTACAAGTGTTTACTGGAAGCCTATTGTTAATTTACTAGAAGCGGAAGATATTGAGTTTCTAGTTGTGAATGCCCAACATATGAAGGCAGTCCCAGGACGTAAAACTGATGTCAAAGATGCAGAATGGATTGCCAAACTTCTTCGTCATGGACTCTTAAAAGCTAGTTATATCCCTGATCGTAATCAACGAGAATTACGTGAACTGGTTCGATATCGCAGGAGTATTATTGAAGAACGAGCTAGGCAACATAATCGCATTCAAAAGGTATTAGAGGGTGCAAATATTAAGCTAGGCTCTGTGGTTTCAGACGTTATGGGCGTTTCAGCTCGGGATATGCTTAACGCTATTGCCGAAGGAGAAGAGGACCCTGAAAAACTAGCAAACTTCGCTCGACGTACAATGAAAAAGAAAAAAGATGAACTAATGCTTGCCCTTAAAGGTTATATCAATTCACATCAACGACTAATGTTGAAAACAATTTTGAAGCATATTGATTTTTTAACTGAACAAATCGAGATGCTCGATCACGAAGTAGCAGGAAGAGTTAGCTCCCATCAAGAAGACGTTGAACGCTTAGACTCTATCCCGGGCATAGCTACCAGAATGGCTGAGCAAATTTTATCCGAAATCGGAACAGATGTTAAAAATCAATTTCCAAGTGCAGCTCATATGTGTTCTTGGGCAGGATTGGTTCCTGGACATAACGAAAGTGCGGGAAAAAGAAAATCATCTAAAACTAAAAAAGGAAACAAATATTTGAGGTCAGCATTAACAGAAGCAGCTCATTCTGTCAGAGGATCTAAAAACTATCTCGGAGCACTGTATCGGCGTACAGCATCACGAAAGGGAAAGAAACGTGCAGGAATAGTAGTGGCTCATGCCATGTTGAGAATTGCTTATTATCTCTTAACGCGTAAAAAAATATATGTAGACTTAGGCGAAGACTACTTTGATAAACAGAGACAACAGTCAATTGTTCGGCATTCCCTACGCAGACTTGAAAGTTTGGGATACTCAGTAACATTACAAGAACCTGAAGCATCATAATCCAGTCCGTATTCCTACAATAGATCAATAAATCAGGCGCTCTCCCCTTTTTAAAAAAATGAATGAGCTGCGTCTTCTTAAGTATTGCCTTTTTCCTTTAGTTACAGAAGTTTATTTTCATGGTAGTTAACTAGGTAACTGAATGATCACCAAATTCTTTTGGCCTTTTCAAATTTATTCAGGCTTATTTGATTTTTTGCATTTCGGCTTGGACTAAAGTGTTATGATTACTAATATTCTCATCTAGATATGTTTAGTAAATCCGAGACTGAACTGTTTTACTGAAAACATAGCCTGAATTACATCGAATCCGATACTTTTAGCTTTATAGCCCATACTTGAATAGAATTGGTGGGCATCTTTTCTCTCTGACCGATTTCCGCTATTCAAACAATTGAAATGGCACCTTGTTAACTTTCTGCTTAATTGCAAACTTTTCAACAGAGGTTGGATAACCAAGTTGCTCCATCAAAGGAACCAATATAGGAACATCGTTTATTGTAGCGTTTCTAACATCCATCAAATCTCCTCTAATAAAAATGATAAGGTACTTTATTCTCTTTTAGAAATGAAACTCCTTCATGAACATTAGCAGATAGTAAAGGATACCTATTGCTCCCTGTTATACTCCCAAACTTTTACGGTCAGTTTTGTGAGTAAGGGAACCATTAAAAAACGACTTTGTCATCCGTACAAAGCCGTTTTTTTTACTATCATCGTATGTACTAACCTTGAGATCCTTCATTGTAAAATTGAAATGTTACACCGAATTTATCTTTAATGACCCCGTAAGCAGGATTAAAACTTGTTTCTGAAAGTGGCATTTCAACTTGTCCGCCATCTTGTAATGCATCAAACACTTGTCGAGCTTTGTCTGCATTGTCAAACGTAATGCAAATGGTTACCAGGTTTCCCTCTTGAGCTGGTTGACCAGGGAATGTATCTGAAAACATAATGACTGACTCTCCAACCTTAATCGTATCGTGTGCAACAAGGTCTTTTGCATCCTCAGGTAAAGGAAAATCTGGGGAAGTAGGCATTTCTCCAAATGTAATAACTCCTAAAGTTTCTGCATGGAATACCTTTTCATAAAATCCAATGGCTTCTCTTGTATTTCCGTTCAACTGTAAATAAGGAATAAATTGCGTTTTATCAGCTCCTCTGATTTCGTTGGAGTAAGTACTCCAAGTTTTATTATAACCAACAAGATCGTAAAATACACATAATTTCTGATTATTCAAATTATTCATTATTAGGCTGGCCCTATGGTCATCTTTTAGACGATATCAAAATACCTAACTCCTGTCTGATGCTGCTCTTCTACCACTGCAATATTCACAAGTTCCACTGTCTCTGGACTTGTTGGAAGTAATACATTAACTCCAATAATTTGCTGTCCAATTTCAGCTACAAAACATTCGCTGCTATTAACATATTCCTCAACAATCGCTCTTGAGGGATCCGCCACTAACAACAATTTCTATTGGAACTTTATCAGTTTTATTAAGTTTCCTAATATCCATTTTATCTCTTTTATTCACCTCCTCTCGTTTATCCGAAAATTATATATAATTGTTAGATTAAACAATCCTGCCCGTTACCACAATAAAAAAGCCGCCAATATGACAGCTCCATTCTTCAACTCTTGTACCCGTTCGTTTAAGTACATCACTCCACAATCTAGGCTAGTGTTTCAACCAACACAAAAAAGAACCGACATTCATTCGTTAAGTCATTGCTTTTCCTATAGCTTTTTAATACCTGTAGTCTCCGTTAGGATTGTTTATTTTGATATCCATTCATATTGAATATCAGGTAAATTTTCTTCATTTTCGTGGCCTCTACCAATGATTTTAAATCCATTCTTTTCATAAAATCTTTGTGCATTCTCATTTACTTCAAATGTATATAATGTTAATCTCCCACTTGATTTTGCTTTTACTTTATCTAGTTGTTTGACCTATACCCATTCCTTGATAATCTATATGAATATAAAGTTGGCTTATTTCCGTTTCATTAGAAGCAATCATTCCAACTACTCTATCGTCAATTAACGCTAAAGTTATTTGAAACTGTTCAGGTAATATTTTATTTAAAAAATGAACCTGATTTGCAAAACTATGAATTTCTTTCTGACCAATTGCCCGTTCCTTACTATCTCGCCACATTTTCACTGTTTGTTCAGCGTACTTTGGATTATACTGAGTAATTAGGATTTGGGGTTGGTTCACTACAATACCTCCTCATTTTTGTTTACTGCATTTTTTGTTATTTTCTTTTATCTTGTAATAAATTCGATGAAATGTATTTAGCTTTTATAAAATACCATCCTAGATTCGCTCCCTATACTGCCCCGTTTATTCCATTAGAAATTCAACATTAAAGGGCATAAATCTATCTTTAATCAATGCTCTCTTTTATAAAAATAAAAAAATTGATGTACCGCCATTAATACAGAAGTAATCCCCCTTCGTTTATAAGGACACGTTTATACTATATATCCATAAAACGAATAAGCATCGATACTCCGAAAGCAATAATGAAGTAGATGAAAGCGAAGTACGTATGGCCCAGACTATATAGGAGAAAACTTGCTGCTGAAAAAAGGACTAACTCTAAAATAGAACCATAAAAACCTTGCAGTTTATAAGGTGCATTGGGGGAACCCAACAAAGCCCAAATAACGGCTACTACTAAGGGAACTCCAATAGCTCCAATCATTTTCCCTTGCTGAAAGCCCCAGATACCAAAAATGATGAGAGCTAAGATTTCGCAAATAAACCTACTTGCCATGATAAGTAGAGTCATTACCAACCTCCTACTATCTCTTTTTTTCTATAAGTCACACGTTTTTAGTTTTACAAGTTCTATATCCGCTAACCTGCCCGTTCGTTCAATAAAGAGTTCTACAAAAAAGGCGGTGAATCCTGCCTAGAGCAACGCTTGTGGTATATTCCTTGCAATTTACCCCCACAATTTAATATACAAATTGCACTACAATTCTCCAAAAATAATAATCAAAATCCCTTTACTTGAACAAAAATGACCTCCAAATTACCATATAATTTGAAGGTCATTTTGATTTTTGCGTTCGGTTACGGAACCCGTTAATCGAATGGAAGGTCTTTTTATTGTTCAGTTCAGGGCATATTCAAGGGCGGACTCCAGCATCTCCCAGAAGTCTGAAAAGCTCTCCATCACGCTTCCTGATGGCTTGTCGAGCTCATGATACGTGCCCTCCTCAAGTTCCAATACGTACCATGCAATGTCGCTGTCGCCAAAAAACAGGTATTTCCTCTGTTCTTCTACCTCGTGCCAGATTTCATTGGTATCGATGATCCCGTCGACGGCGCGGGTGTCTTCGCTGTTTTCCAGGACTGAGTCCGCCCCGTACAGCATGAGACCGTTGTAGCTGAGACCGTTCACTTTCATGAGGAATTCCTTGTGCTCCTTCGGAAGGGAGAAGGTTATCCCGATAGATGCCTGAAGCTTTTTCTCTAGGACGTCAACCTCTTCCCTCTATGCCCCGGGATTGAGTTCTTCTCCGTATTTATTTTCGAATTCCCTGATCCTTTCCACTTGTTCTTTCCACAAAGTCTACACCTCTATCCTTAGATCTAAGGATAGATTGTTCCATCCTGAATGGGTCCAGCCAAGCAAGGCTCTACCAGATTAATCTAGCATTCTATATGACTCACTATGTAAATATGAAAGATTGTCATGATAATTAAAACTCAATTAAACTTTAATGTTAAATAATAGATGAAACCTTTAATGATGTTTTCCAATCTCTTTTTACCCGCCATTAACAATATGCTCTAAATAGACAATCCCCATAAAAATGAGCCAAACCGCCAATGGAATGGCCAAACTCTTAATGGCTTGGAACCATTTATAATTGTTGTTTTTCTTTTGTAGAAGTCGATCGGTAATAAAGAACAACATTGAAGCACCTAAACTATACAATAATAAAATAAGACCAAAAATACCGTGCAAAATACCAGAAATAATGACTTCAGATTTTTCATTTCCTATTTTTGTTGAAATCATTTGGCTGACTTTATCACTAATAATAGAAGTTAACACTCCATAAATTAAAATAGCTGGAAAACTATACAGTAAATAAAGAGGTGTGGTTAATACAACAGCAAATAAATAATCTGATATCGATGTAATAGCATCACCAAATGGATTTGGCACGATTAAACCTAACAAAATAGCAAACAATGAACCTGAAATAGATGCCGAAATAATTTTTCTCGATAGAATTTTATTCACCTCCATATAACTCTAAACATTGAATTTTGCCAATTCTAGGCTACCATATGAATCGGTCATTTCAAATACAAATGATGTAAATAAAAAACCTAAATACTATTTAAACAAGATCCTTATAAGGGTTTTATCAAGAGGAGACACAATAAAAGGAGCTGGATCTTCAAGCTCCTTTTGGTATGTATTGTAATGATATTGCAACGAAAGAGCACCCTTTTTTCATAAAAATAGTATGTTCCACAGAAAAAGGCATAAATTGTGAATTGTTACGCGTATAAATCTATAGTTGGTAAACACTACTATTATACCTTGTATAAAGATATCCCACTATTTGGTGTCCCTTTTAGCAAGGAACAGTTTTTTAATGCTAGCCTGACAGTCCAATAATTAAAAAATAATCGCATAATTAACGTCATTATTGTACAAATTAAGTTTGATGTTGCGCAGCATTAGCAAAAATTTGAATAAGCAGGAAAAAATCTATCCTTTCCAAATCCGGGGTAGATTTTTTCTTTGTTCTTGAGAATTAAGCTACTGTTCTGATTAAAATAACCTGCTTCGTTAGCGCAATAAGAAAAGCCACCATAAATGACAACTCCTATTTCATCTTTTGACCCTTTCGCTTAGTAAATTACTGTATTCTTTTTTGTTACTTAACCCTAAAAAAGGCGATACTTTCTTAGCATCGCTCTATTGGTAAATCTATGAATTTGTCTGAAAAGTTCAAATCGGTTTGATGAGTATTTTCTGCAATAAATGATCTGACAAAGAAACCAAAGCATACTTGGATTATGATATAGGGCATAACAAGAGTTGAAATGGATAACGGAAAAAATTGCTTTACAAACATTAAAAGTCAGGAGCATTCCCCCAACAATTTTTTATTATATAAAACCATTGAATGGAATGATAAAAGGAAATTTTTAAGAAGGATATTTTTATTGCTATAAATAAAATCACCTATTTTGGAGAAAATATTCCTGATCGTTTGGGTTTGGAGGTTGCATATGAGAAAGCTCAACGTTGCGAAAGCATTATTGCCGGCGATGATGGTGTTATCCTGGTTTACGATTCCCTTGCTTGAAAAAAAAAGCCATTAAACGGTTTTTGCCTGCAAGTTTTTTGATGGCAATTGTAGTTTGGTTTGAAGGTGAATTAGCTAAAAAGCGAAAATGGTGGTGGTATTATGTTAAAATCCAGCCTAAGTTATCAGGCCGTTTTCCTTTAACTTGGGGACCATTTTTAATCGGCTCCATATGGATTTTGCGGTTTACTTACGGTAAATTCATGTTGTATTTGCTGTTGAACCTTGTTGTTGATACAGTTTTCACCTATAAATTTGTGGATATGCTGAAAGACCTTGGACTTGGAATAGCCTCGTTAGTACGTTTGAAGAAATATCAATTATCGCTTTTATTCTTTGTAAAGTCTTTGCTTTTGTACGGATTTCAGATGCTAAGAGAAAAAGTGGGAAGGAATCTATGAAAGATGTGTTGCTGTTATATCCTTGGTTTTTTATGTGGAGCATGAATTATGTTTTGAGAATACAAGGAATAATAATGAAATATGGTATAAAAAAGAAAAAGAAAAGTCACTGGTGTTAAAGTGATTTTTCTTTTTTAGGTAGCTATTTACCGTTCTTTTACTTTAATTTATCTTTTCCTTTTCAGCATGGTAGATACCCATTTCATTTAAGGGACAAATTTATTCAAGTAACCTGGCCATAGGAAAGCCTCCGTTATCCGTATCCTCTCTAAATCCCAATGATATCCATGTAGGCAAAAACACGCGCAAACTATACCCGTAGAATCTATGATGAATACTTTTTCTTTGTTATCATTGTAAATCTATAGGAACGCCTACCCTCCCTAGTTTTAAAATGAAAAATAAGCGCTTTATTCTTCTTTTTACAGAATAGCGCCATTTAGTTGATTAAACTTTTGATGTCCACATCAAGCACCCCGTTTGACTTCCTGCTGGCTTTCCTTATTATGTCATTGGCTAATGTCCATTCCTTTTTGGTTTGAATCCGTAGGAACAGTTGGAAATCTCAAAAAGAGGCTCATTGACCATTTTGACTGCCATTTGGGCAACACGGTCTTTGATGGTCGGGTTGCCAAGCGGTCTGATTTCGGGATGCGGACCCTTCGGACCGGGCTCGGGTGGAAGCTGCCTTCCTTTTGCTTGCCCCCACAAGGTTACTGGCACAGGACTTCAACCTTATGATTTCTCTACCAGCTGCCTGTCAGCTACTGTTACTCAGATTGAACTTTCACCAATTAGTAATCAATGCTTGCCTGGGCGCATAAATAAAAAAGGGATTGAATCCATACATGGAGTTTGAAGTAGCATGGACGCAGTGTGCGGGCATGAATGTGGTCGGTTATTGCGGCCATGCAGGTTAAAACTGAATTTGCGCGTGAACTAAATACAGGGCGGCTTTTTAAAGGTATTTTACCTAATGAAAAAAAGGACTTGACTGGATGTCAAACCCGCTAAACAAATAATTTTTTACCAGGAGTTGCTGTGAGAACTTGTTTGCCACTCTCAACAAAACTTATTAAGGGCGTTTCCGATACATTATGTTTCCAAAATTTGTGATGAATCATTTTTTAATAAAAACAGATTATATACACAAGGAGGTGAAAACATATGTCAAACCGTAGTGGTGGACGTAACCGTCTATTAGTGCCAGGTGCAGATCAAGCACTTCAGCAGTTAAAATATGAAATCGCTTCTGAATTTGGTGTACAACTGGGTGCTGACCAAACGGCTCGTGCAAATGGTTCAGTAGGTGGAGAGATCACGAAGCGCCTTGTTGCTACAGCTCAACAGCAATTAACTGGATTAACAGGACAAGCTGGCTCAACATCTCGCTAAGATTAACAAGTAAAAACAAAATATTACGATGGATTTTCATAGGATTCCCACCTTTTACCATTCATTTTTCCCTAATAGAGCCTAAAATGTATAACTTTTAAAAAAATCCATATAAAATTTTTAATTGACTATAAAAAAGTCATGAATTGAACTTACTGTAAAACTCTAACCTCATTTGCGTTAGCTTTTTACTTATGGATATTCACTCATTAAAACACCTTTTAAGCAGGAGTAGTCCCTTTTGATTTTACATACATTAAAAATGAGACAAAAGCCATAATATTGATATCAAAATCTATTGGGGGAATGTGTTATGTCTATTGGAAAAAAACAATTAGAGGAAATTCTAGGGATTAGCTTTAGAGCACGGCCAAGAGAATTGAAAACAGGAAATGACCACAACCAAAGTTTGATTATCCATAGAGAAATCCAAGGGGAAAAAGTATACGTCCCTTTAAATAAAGACCTTTGGAACTTATAAATATCCATGGTTTTTTAGCAGAAAAATTATTGTCATTACCTGTCATTAATCAATCACTTGAACCTTTCAGATGTTTGTATAGGTTGATCTTCTTTATAATGCTATTCGGGACTTCTACTGGATGGATTAGGCGTTAACAATGATATACATGAAATTTTCAATCCCATTTTTAGAGTTAAAGCTAACCTATACGTCGGTTAGCTTTAACTTATCACATATAAAATCGTACCATTCTATAGGATTTTTGCTTAAACTAATTCATATTGTTAACAAAAATCCATTTTTAAACTTTCAGCTTAAATGAAGTGGAGCATAGGCAGCTATTCGAAGCATGGCATCTTTGACCTTTTCTTTCATCATAGGATGTTGTCTTATTAATTCACTTATCGTTATTTCTCGCCTTCTTGCTTTTCTGGTTATCCTATTTAACTCCTCTTCCTTTACTCCACATAGCTTCTCTTTCTAAAAACATACACTGCAATTCATCTGCAACCATATTCTCAATATTCATCGATTTCTACCAAACAAGAGTTTATTTAAAGCTAAAAGAAAGCGGTTTTTATAATCCTATGTGAAAGAAGAAAATTCTGCATCATGTCTTTCCTGTCCAATGCCCGAGAAAAAATTGAATAACCAAATACAAAAAATGTTGAATGAGAGCACAGTTATAACCACTCCACACAAACCTAAATAGGATACTCCTTAAGATAAAATGAATGACTGAAAAAAATGTGTGTGATTATGGCCAAGATAATGACATGTTGGCTTCAAACATGAGAAGCGTGGGGACGTATCCTATGCTTACGTTTTCCCAATAAGATCGAACAGTCCGTTAACCTACACTTATTAAAAGAAGCAAATGGTCCGTCCCTTTGCTTCCTGAGCATTCGTCAACGTTTTTTCAAGATTGCCTTCATATATTTATATTTAGTCTTTCCCTGGCGTTCCCATTCATTACTAAATACGGAATCAACTTCAGTGTCATAAAAATCATCGCTTGTTTACTATACTCAGGTACTAAATGCAGTGCATTCATCAAAATAATAGTAGAAGCATATTTCCATTGTTCTTACGATTAAATTACATAGGAGAATATTAGTTCGCGAGATAGTTTCTGTAAATTTTTCATAAATTAAGTCTTCCTTCCTAAAGCTTAAAAAATTTTTACTTTTTGTATAAGGATAAAGCTAATTCTGATAGGAAAAAACCTTTCCAAAATTTTAGACAACAATTCTGCTTCGTTTGCACAATAAGAAAAGCTGCCATAAATGACAGCTCCTTACTTCAGCTCTTGAGTATTTAGCTTAACAATTCATATGATTCTAACACTCGCTCTATCTTCCTTGCATTACTTGGCTTTTCCTGTTCCCTTACAAGAATCACAATCTTGGACATGAACGGATTCCAAACCTGAAGAAAAAAATCCCCTTCCTGAGCAGTCGGGACACATTCCTCTTTGAATCTTTTTCTCTCGGCGTTTTTCTCTTCGATTACCGAAGAAACCCATATAAATCCCACCTAACTTTTTTCTTTTTGTATACCTATATATATTCTTTTTAAATGAATCCCTTTTACAATAATGATAATAGCTTTTGTCCTTAGGAGCGAACGACGTTCAACAAACCAAGCTGTCAAGAACCAAGAATTCTTTAGTTTTTTCGTCACATCTCCGTGGCTCTTAGCCTTTTTAACGAGACAAGATCAGCTGCAACCATTCGATGTCCTCAGTCGATTAACATGTGAGCGGTATCGCTTTTGCTAACCACTGAATCCCCGCGGAATAGAATACCAAACACAATGAGACATACTTCCTGTATGGTCATCTTCGGTACGAATTCCTTGACTAAATTGGCATCAAGTTAAACGATGAAAACTGTCATCGTGATTGGTTCTTTTTGGCAGAGCAGTGGAATGTACTGTTCAAAATAATGTAGGGTGATTCCACATTTGAATAAGAGAGCTCCTCCCTATTCTTTTGGAACATATTTTGTGAAACAAGAAAATTCGGGGCGTGCCTGTGACGTTAAATTTTAAACTAGTTTTATAATCATTAATTTTTCAGCCTGTAGCATAATTGAACAACTCCAGAGGAAAACGTTCTTGTGTCAACATGTTCTAAATTCACCCTCTGTTTTACATCAATAAACAATGGTTTTCCTTCTCCTAAAATAACAGGGTGAACAGATAATCTAAATTCATCGACAAGATTGTACTTGATAAAAGTTGTTATAAGGCTCGCTCCGCCGTAGAGCCAAATATCTTTACCAGGCTGATTCTTTAATTTAATAACTTCTTCAACCACGTTTCCATTAACGAAGTGTGCTCCCTTTCCACTTCCCTGTTGGGTTCGGGAAAACACATACTTTTCTTTTTGGTGGATGATGTTCTACATGTCATCCACATCATCGTTTTCCGCAGGATATTGGCCCCATAAATCATAGCTTTTTCTTCCGTATAATATCGTATCGATTCGATTTAGAAAATGGATAAAGTCCATCTCGGAGTCCATATGCACCAGTCAATTTCTCCATTCTTCCCTTCTATAAATCCGTCCAAAGTAGCGGCTAAATCTAAAAGAATTCTTCGTGGCCTCATTATCTCTGACATGTTTTTCCCTCCATTTCAATTAATATTGATTATGTACTACCTCGCGGTGTATTGTTGCTCCCTAGTATGGACAACTGCTTAGCACACGATTAAACAAAAAATAACTTAAATGAGAAAAAAGAATCCATTTTGATTAGCCTTATCAAAATGGATTCTTTACTATGTCGTAAAATACGGATTCTCGATCGATCCTTCCCTCTACTTATATTATACAACGATTTGTAATTCATTTATAGACTACTCTTTTAGCCAATCCCATACTATACTGTAATACAAAAATCAACAATTTAAGGGGTGTACCAAGTATGAATGACAAAAAAATGTCTTGGATAAAGGTCCTTTTTTTCACGGTACGAAGGCAGAGCTTTACTACCACATTGGATGCAGCTAAATGGGGTGCTGAATTAGCTGCATCAACGTCAAAAGAAAGAATCTTCATTGTAGAACCATTACGTGATTTTGAAAATGATCCGAACTTAACTGACAAAAGATTCCCTGGAAACCCAACACGTTCTTACAGGTCTATGTCTCCATTGAAAATAGTCGCAGAATTAAGTTCATGGGAAAGACATTCCGATGATGAAATAAATCATATGTGTGCATCCCTGAAAAAGTTGCGTGAACAAGGAAAAGCTGTGATAGACGATTAAGGCTTAAAATATCTAGAACAGAAAGGTATGTGTTAGATAACCTCCAGGTATTAAGGCCTGGTTATCTGTTTACTTATCTATTTTTCAAATTTCCTAAGTATAACCACCTGCATCAGAGATATCCTATCTTATGGAGGCGTTAAACATGGGTCGAAAATTTGAAAAAAACATTATAAAATTGCTTTATTTCTTTGGTATTAGTTCCTTTATTTACTTAATTAAAAAACCACTTGCAAAGGACTGGCTCCTTGTTTTCTTTATAAAAGGTTATTATGCATCATTGGTCGATAAACTGGTTGTAAATAAAGGTTATGTTCAATATCCCACAAAATTTCCAAAACAAGTTAATACAAGCGTGTTGTTTGATTATATACTTTTCCCAATTACATGTGTCTTTTATAATCAACTGACTAAGGATTCCCGCATCCTTCAGTGCCTTTTAAAAGTTCTATATTTCAGTGTGCCGATGACTATTACTGAGTTATGGCTAGAAAAAAATACACAGCTTGTTAAATATAAAAAGGGGTGGAATTGGAAAACCACTTTTTATTCGCTTTCTTTTTCCTTTTTATTGGTCAGGTTTTCAATGTCTATTATAAGACGTCTCTTCAATAATAAATACGATTTTTCCTAGATGGAGGCTTTTAACCAACAATAAGAGTAAAAAGGATGAGGCGTTTTGAGGAATATGTTTTGGAATAAGAGGATTAAAAAAATCCGCTACGAAAAAAAAGACGGCAACGAGCTTTCTCAAAAAAATGAGGATTTATCGATTGAATCACTTAAGGTAATCATTTCAAATATGGACGATGGAGAATTAATCGAACACAGTATCAGCAGAAACCGAAAAATCACGATTGTTTACATCAAAACGTTGATCAACCCGGAAAGATTAAATGAATCCATTATTCAGCCAGTGAAAAATTGTTCGGAATAAATGATCCATACCTGCCTTTCCTCTGAAAAGACTGTCGCCGTTACCACGCTTGATAATGCCCAGAAGTTGATGATGCAGGGACATGTTCTTATTTATGACGATAAGGGGCACCTATGGGCTGTTCCGCTGGAAAATCCTTTAGCGAGAAGCGTTGAAGAATCTCAATCGGAGACCATTTTGTATGGTCCCAAGGACAGCTTTACGGAACAGATCGACCAAAACATAACCTTGCTTAGGAGGAGGCTTCCGCTGACAGAACTTAAGACGGAAAAATTTTCTGCAGGGTACCTTACTAAAACGAAGGTTGTCATGCTGTATGTAGAGGGAATAGCCAATCCGGATATTGTGGATATTGCCCGTAAAAAAATATCTAAAATCAATTTCGACATGATTATTGAACAGTCCAATTTGGCCGCATTCATGGAGGATCATATTCATTCCGTTTTTCCGCAGTTTCAGCAGACAGACCGCCCGGATCAATGTGCATATTCTCTCGGACTCGGCAAAATTGTCATTCTTGTAGCGAATACACCGTTTGCATTAATTGCTCCAATCACATTTTTCCATCTATTTCAATCAGCGGAAGACTATATCCATCGATGGATTGTTGCGAGTTTCCTTCGCAGCCTCCGGTATGTCAGCTACATGGTTTCAATTTTGTTGATTCCTCTCTATGTGGCTTTAACCACCTATCATTATCACATCATTCCACTTCAGATTTATTTGTTTTATTGGAATCCAGGAGCAAACTGCCCTTTAGTCCTTTCTGGGAGGGGCTGTTAATGCTGGTTGTATTGGAGATCATTAAGGAAGCGAGTTTAAGGATGCCTAATAAAACGAGCACTACCCTGGGGACGATTGCTGGTATTGTGATTGGCCAGGCAGCCGTCGAAGCTGGTTTTGTCAGCAAGATATTAATTGTGTTAGTAGGGGTAGCTGCCGTTGCATCTTTTTTAGTTCCCAACTATTTATTAAGCAAAACAAACACTCTCATTCAATTTGCCTATTTGATTTTAGCTTCCTTGCTTGGCATACCAGGAATTGTGTTAGGCTTAATCCACATGCTGGCCCACCTTAACGGCCTCACAAGCCTGAAGCAGCCATATTTTGCTCCGATTGCACCGCTCTACTGGAGAGATTGGATGGATTTTTTTTTCCGGGCGCCAATTTCATGGATGAAAAAGCGTACAAAACAGGCAGATGCTCTCTTTAAATCGAGATATAACCGGGGAGACGGGTAAATGGGGGATTATAAATTGTTTGACAAGACAGCTGAGCTCGGAAACGGCTTTATCATCGCTTTTGTACATCAATCCCAGCTGCTCTATTTTGTCTTGTTCCTGCCCAAGATGTTGCAGCAGTCGTATTTATTATTTGGAATATTGGCAGTAGGCATCCTTTCCCAAATTAATTTGCTTATTTTATCAAAGAGCTTGTCTTATATGGATTCAAAGCAAGGCTACAATGGGTTCGCCAAGCTGTTTGGACATCGTAATCTTCGCATCATCGCCTTTGCGGGAATTGCCGTCATTTTAATCAAACTCTGCTTTATTGTTCTTGGATACGCTGAAATCGTCCATCAATTTATTTTTCCATCCATGCAGCCCTCATGGCTGTTTCTGTTCATAATGCTTATATGCACTTATATAGCCAGTCAGGGGATGGAAAAAACTCTGCGTTTCGGTATTATCGCATTTTTTTGTACGTTTTGAATGATCTTGCTGTACATTCCATATTTCATTCCTCCAGAAGCTGATGTGCGTGATTTATATCCGCTTATTCCTGCTGCTGGTCGGGAAGAGCCCGCCTGGAAAGGGATGTTAATGATCTGGTCATCTTTATCAGGGCCGGAGTATATAATTCTCGCATTGCCATGGATTAATCCCAGACAGAAGACAAAGGTTTATATGGAGTAAGCTTTTTTGTCCTTCCGGGATGTCTCTTTATGTACTGAGCGTGCAGAAATCCGAATGGCGCCATATAAGCTGAGCAGCAAAAAGGATGCCAGGAAAACATATTGGAACATTTGCATGGATATCATCACAATTTCTATTCTTTCAAAGACAGGTGTCTGAGGGTATCGGATCATATTGAGAACCGGAAAACTGATTTTTCCCAAGTAATAAATAATACAATATACAAGAAAACCGAAATACCATTTGCAGTGGATAAATATCTCAATGAAGGCAATTTAATTTGAAATATTACAGGGAAATAAGTATACGTTTTTTCAATAAACTCATGAATATTAGTGACCGTAATCTCTCCTTGGTTCTCTTTTTCGTAATGTTTAAACATCCTGTAAAGATAGTAATCCAGGTCTTTTTGCTTTTGCATCTGATTTTTGGCGTACGCCTCGAAATCCCCCTTGAACAATACGAGAAAAAGCCGTGGGGAAACTTCCGGATCGGTTAGGAGCGTGTCCAACAAGTTTATAATTCCAGTTTTTGCAATCTGTTCATCAATAAACAGCATCCGGAGCTGCCCAAACCGCTGCCTTTGTTTTTTAACGGGCTTTTCGCCTTTTGCCATTGCATGAACCTCCCCCAGGGATACATCCAATGGTTCAATAACGACGTTTTTAAGAAATTTGGACTTGCTTAGAAGCAGGAAAAATTGATCTTGTTCTTTTCCGTCTGCCCTTCTAGCTTTCCGTTCCTGAAAAATCCAGTTCCCTCATAGCTGAAGCTATTATTTTCTATATTAAATAACGGCATATAGGGATCTGAATATGGCATGCCTGTTCTTTTACGGCACACCGCAGCAAGGAGGAGCGATGGAATGAGCAAATAAGTGAGCGCACCGGACCAAAGCTGCAGGTTCGTCCACCCGTTAAGCTCCTTTCCTTCTCTTAGTGAAGAAACACGTAAATTTGAAGGATCATACTGTTGTTTTAAAAATTCAGTATCAGGGAAGAATTGATGAATACCGGGGATCCAAAGACCTGAACTCGCAGGCCGATTTTTACGAGTTGACAGACGAGATAAAAGATTATTTGGAAGAGGGCACAGTTAGTTTGCTGAATACATTTCAGGAGTTAGGAGTGGACCCCCTTGAAAATGGGCGGCAGACGTTGACACCGGCTTCAAAGTCCATGTCAGCGGAAGAGTGGCTAACATTCTGGAAGAGTGCAAAAATCAAAGTAGACTGCAGTATAGAGCTTGAACCGCTAACAACATAAAATCAGAGGGCGAATGTTCTGCTTCCTAATAAAACCGGCCTTCCTATGAAAGAAAGCCGGGTTTTATTAAAATGAACTGTTTTAAGAAATAGTTTTTACGATTTGAGCCAATCCCTCACTAATTGATGTCGCTGGACGGCCAAGAAGTTTCTCGAAATCACTGTTTTCGATTTCCAGTGTACCTTCACGAATGTCTTTTTGGATGGAGACAAGCATAGGAATGAGG
>Ga0182742_1003199_pt1 | contig 16520 bp, 12 predicted proteins | sample eDN5th37CBELigMG_FD_128880 | JGI IMG/M metagenome (GOLD analysis project Ga0182742, IMG submission 128880) | Enriched Miracle-Growth compost microbial communities from Emeryville, California, USA - eDNA 5th pass 37_C BE-Lig MG (version 2)... ...
AGGATGAGCGCGGCTTTGCTCACCTGATCGAGCATCTGGTGTTCCGCCAGTCGCGCGATCTGGGGGTGGGGCAGGCGATCCCGCATTTCCAGCGGCTCGGCGCCAGCCTCGGCAACGACACCAACGCAGCCACGACGCCCACCCAGACTGTCTATCAGCTGGACCTGCCCAACGCGACCGCCGCCACGCTGGACGAGAGCGTGCGCCTGTTCGCGGGCATGATCCGCGAGCCTGTGCTGAACGCCACCAACATCACGACGGAAGTGCCCATCGTGTTGGCTGAGCGGCGCGAGCGCAACGGGCCGGAGCGCCGCATCTCGGAGGCGACGCGGGAGGTGTTCTTCGCCGGCCAGCGCCTGGCCGAGCGCAGCCCGATCGGCACGGTGGAGACGCTGCAGGGCGCCACTGCGGAGAAGGTGCAGGGCTTCCACAAGTGCTGGTACCGGCCGGAAAAGGCGACGGTGGTGATCGTCGGCGATGCCGATCCGCGCCTGCTCGCCATGCTGGTGGAGCGCTATTTTGCGGATTGGGAAGTGCCCGGCGAGGCCCCGGCGGAGCCTGATTTCGGCAGCCCGAAGGCGCCCGCCGGTGCCGACCCCGACAACCCGATCGGCGAGACGCGCGTCATCGTGGAGCCCGGCCAGCCCCGCGCCCTGACCTTCGCATTCCTGCGCCCGTTCGAGCAGGTCACCGACAACCTCGAATATAATCGCCGCCTGTTGATCGACGGCGTTGCCGAGGCCATTGTCAACCGCCGGCTGGAAACGCGCGCTCGTGGTGGCGGCAGCTTCCTGTATGCGGCGGTCGATCACGACAAGACGAGCCGCTCGGCCGACGCGACCTATGTGGCGCTCGCCCCTCTTGGCGACGATTGGGAATCGGCGCTGGCCGATGTGCGCGCCGTCATCGCGGACGCCGTCGCTGCTCCTCCAAGCCAGGAGGAAATCGACCGCGAGCTGGCCGAGTTCGACGTGACCTTTGCCAACATGGTGGAGCAGAGCCGCATCCAGGCGGGCTCCCAATTGGCGAACGACATCGTCAACGCGGTCGATATCCGCGAGGCGGTCGCGGCTCCCGAGACGATCCTCGAAGTGTTCCGCACCATGCGCGACCGCTTCACGCCAGAGGCGGTGCATGAGCACACCGTCGCCCTGTTCGAGGGCGAGGTGGTGCGCGCCATGCTGCTGACGCCGGATGTCGGTGTCGCGGATGAAGCCTCGCTTCGCGCCGCGATGCTGAAGCCGGTCACCGCGCTGGCGGACGCTCGCGGTACGTCGGAAGCCATCTCCTTCGCGGACCTGCCGCCGGTGGGCGCGCCCGCCGCGCCGGTGAGCCGGGAGCCGCTTGGCGTGTTCGACGTCGAGAAGGTGACCTTCGCGAACGGCGTTCGCGCGCTGCTGTGGCCGACCGATAACGAGCCGGGCCGCGCCACCGTGCGCGTCCGCTTCGGCCAGGGGCTGAGCGCCTTTGCACCGGAGGAGGGCGTCTATGCCCGGCTGGGTGAATCGGCGCTTGTCGGGTCCGGCATGGGTGAGCTGGGGCAGAACGAACTGGATCGCCTCTCCACCGGGCGCAAGCTGGGCTTCAACTTCCGCATGGAGGAGGGCACCTTCGTGTTCGAGGGGCTGACGCGCGCGGAAGACGTGGCGGACCAGCTCTATCTGTTCGCCGCCAAGCTGGCGATGCCGCGCTGGGACGCCGCTCCGTTCGAGCGGAGCAAGGCCGCGATGCTGCTGTCCTACGACTCTTTCAACGGCAACCCGAGCGGGGTGCTCAGCCGGGATCTCGACTGGCTGCTGCATGGGCGCGATCCGCGTTATGCCACTCCGTCGCCGAATGCTCTGCGCGGCGCCACTGCGGAGGGCTTCCGCGAAGTCTGGTCGCGCATTCTGGCGCAGGGTCCGGTCGAGGTCGACGTGTTCGGCGACTTCAACAAGGAGGCGGCAGTGGAGGCGCTGTCGCGCACCTTCGGCGCACTGGCCCCGAGGGAGGGCGCTCCCGCCGAGGGCCCGCCCCTCCATGCCGATTTCCCGCCCGCCACGCCGGACCCGCTGGTGCTGACCCATCGCGGCGAGGCGGATCAGGCGGCGGCCGTGATCGCCTGGCCGACCGGCGGCGGCAGCGATGCCCTGCCGCAGAGCCGGAAGCTTGAGGTTCTGGCGCAGGTGTTCTCCAACCGCCTTCTGGAGGCGATGCGCGAGCGGCTGGGATCGAGCTATTCGCCCTCTGTCGGCTCCGACTGGCCGCTGGATGTGAAGGGCGGCGGCAATGTCCTGGCGGTGGCGCAGATTCCGCCCGCCGACGTTCCCGCCTTCTTCGATGCCGCCGAGGAGATCGCGCAGGATCTCGCCACCAATGGACCCGATGCGGACGAGCTCGCCCGCGTGACGGAGCCGATGCGCCAGCTGCTGAACCGCGTGCAGACCGGCCATACCTTCTGGCTCAACCAATTGGCCGGAGCGGGGTTCGATGCGAATCGGGTGGGCTACATCCGCTCGCTCTGGAGCGACTACACGGAAGCGACTCCGGCGGAGTTGCAGGCGCTGGCCCAGCGCTATCTTGCGGGATATGGCGGCTGGCGGCTGGCGGTGATGCCGCAGCAACTCGCGCAAGGGGAGGGCGAGAGCGCCAAGCCCACCGAAGCCAGCACTGGCCCGCAGGCAATTTCCCATGTAACATTTGCGGATGAGCGCGCGGGCCTGTAAAGGGCCGCCTTTCCCCCAAAATTTCCGGAAGATCGTTTTCGAAGTGGCACAGAATTGGACTCCCGAGAGCTGGCAGCGTCACGAAGCGCGGCACCTGCCGCACTATGACGATGCCGCGGCGCTGGCCGATGCGGAGCAGACGCTGAGCAACTTCCCGCCGCTCGTCTTTGCGGGCGAGGCGCGCGATCTTACGGCGCAGCTGGCCGATGTCGCTGCCGGGCGCGGTTTCCTGCTGCAGGGGGGGGACTGCGCGGAGAGCTTCGCCGAGTTCCACCCGAACAACATCCGGGACACGTTCCGCGTCATCCTGCAGATGGCGGTGGTGCTGACCTTCGCCAGCAAACTGCCCGTGGTGAAGGTGGGACGCATGGCCGGCCAGTTCGCCAAGCCGCGCAGCTCGCCGACGGAAACGCAGGGCGATCTGACGCTGCCCAGCTATCTCGGCGACAATGTCAACGGCATCGAGTTCAATGCGGAAGCCCGGCGGAACGACCCGCAGCGGATGATCCGCGCCTACAGCCAGGCTGCCGCGACGCTCAACCTGCTGCGCGCCTTCGCCACGGGCGGCTATGCGAACCTGCGCCAGGTCCATGAGTGGACGCTGGACTTCATGGGCCGTAGCCCTTGGGCGGACCGCTTCACCGATGTTGCCAACCGCATCGGCGAGGCGCTGGACTTCATGCAGGCCTGCGGCGTTGCGCCGGAAACGGTGCCGCAGCTCAAGAGCACGCAGTTCTACACCAGCCACGAGGCGCTGCTCCTGCCTTACGAGCAGGCGCTGACGCGGCGCGACTCGCTGACGGGCGAGTGGTACGACACCAGCGCGCACTTCCTCTGGATCGGCGACCGCACCCGCTTCGTCGGCAGCGCGCATGTCGAATACCTGCGCGGCGTCGGCAACCCGATCGGCATCAAGTGCGGCCCCAGCCTGGAGCCGGACGCGCTGCTGGCCCTGCTCGACACGCTCAACCCCGCGCGCCAGCCGGGCCGCATCACCCTGATCAGCCGCTTCGGGCATGAGAAGGTCGAAGCGGGGCTGCCGCGCCTGATCCGCGCGGTGCAGCGCGAGGGGCAGCCGGTCGTGTGGTCCTGCGACCCGATGCACGGCAACGTCATCAAGGCGGAGAGCGGCTACAAGACGCGGCCCTTCGACCGCATCCTGGCCGAAGTGCGCGGCTTCTTCGCCGTCCACCGGGCCGAAGGCACCCATGCCGGCGGCATTCATGTGGAGATGACGGGGCAGGACGTGACCGAATGCACCGGCGGCGCCGTTGCAATCACGGATGAAGGGCTTGCGGACCGGTATCATACCCATTGCGACCCGCGTCTGAACGCGGCGCAATCGCTGGAGCTGGCCTTCCTCCTTGCCGAAATGCTGAACCTGGAGATGATGGAGCGGCAGCGGGACGCAGCCTGAGCGGCGCGACCGGCCCGGGCGGGCTACGCGAAACTGCGTAGCCTGCTCTTGCAGCTGTTCCTAACCAGTTCTGCCTATCCCCGCGTTGTGGACGTGGGGAGTCAACGTGCAGTTGTCAGCCAGAATCCTCGGCCTGGTGGCCGCGGCGACATGCTATGCGATCCTCGCGCTCGCTCTTGCGGCAGGCTCTCGCTTCGGTGAGGTTCCGCCTCTCGTCTGGCTGCCCAGCGGAGTGGCGATTGCCGCTCTGCACCTGGCTCCCTCGCGGCGCTGGCCGGAAACGCTGGCCGCGCTGTTCGTCGGCCACCTCGCGAGCATGCTTCTGATCGGCTTCACGCCGACGGCTTCGCTCGCTTTCACAGTCGCCAATTCGATCGAGGCGTTGATCTGCGGGTGGGTCGGCGTGCGGCTGTTCGACCGCAAGATCGGTCTTGTAAACCCGCTTGCTTCGCTCGGCAGCCTCTTCGTGGTGTCTGTGCTGGGCGCGAGCGTAAGCACCGCGATTGCGGTGCCGTTCCGCGACGAGGTTGACGCCCTTCACACCGCGCACCGCCTGCTGGCCCATGTCGTGGGCATTCTCAGCGTCACGCCCATCCTGCTCTATCTCCATGACCGGCTCCGCCCGGTGGCGGAGGGTGGCCCACGGCTTCACATGATGGTGTCGCGGCCGGGCCTTCCCGTTGCCGTGCTGGGTCTGTTCGGGCTGGCGCTGGCAGTGCTCTACCTGCTGCCCGGCCCGATGTTGCTGCTTCTGGCGGTGGCTCTCGTCGTGGTGGTGATCCGCTTCGGCCAGCTGGCCGCCTCTGCCGGCGTGCTCGTCTATGCCGCGGCGGCGATGGTCGCCCTGGGCGGGGGCGGGAGCCTGCCCGCCTTCGCCGGCTTTTCCTCCGAAGAAGGGCGGGTCATCCTGCAGATGGTCCTGCTGCTGATGCTTATGACGTCGCTGCCGCTGTCCACATTGCTGCTGACCTATGATCAGCTGAAAACCCAGCTGCTCCATCAGAATGCGGAGCTGGGCGAAAGCCTGAAGGTGCTGACCATGGCCGAAGAGCTGGCCGGCATCGGCCGCTGGCGCCTGGACCTGCGCACGCGGGAGCAGCACTGGTCGCCCGCCATGCTGGACATGAACGGGCTGGACCCGAAGGGCGGCTCCGACCCCGGCAATATTACCGGGTTGCTGCCGGACGGCGGGACGACCTTGTTCGGCGCCTTGTCCGCCAATCGCGACAACCGTGGGCCCTACACAATCGACTACACGATCGTGCCGCAGAGCGGGGGCGAGCAATTCCTGCGGATGGTCGTCAGCAATGAATTCGACGAACATGGCAAGCGGATCGCGGTGTTTGGCGTGGCGATGGACGTAACCGAGCAAGTCAATCGGGAGCGGGCCTTGCAGGAGGCGCGGCAGCGCGCGCTTGAGCTTGCGGAGCAGGCGCAGAAGCTGGCTCTTACGGACGCGCTCACCGGCCTGGCGAACCGACGCGCCGTTTTCGACCAGCTTGCGCAGCTGGCGCGGTCCAGCCCGGATCAGGGGCAGCCGCTGGCTCTCGTAATGTTCGACATCGACCACTTCAAGCGCGTCAACGACACCCACGGCCATCAGACCGGCGATGCCGTACTCCAGCGCATCGCAGAGCTCGCGCGGCGGCAGGTTCAGGGTGGCGATCTTGTCGGCCGCATCGGCGGGGAGGAGTTCGTCTGGCTGCTGCCCGATGTGGATGCCGGCCGGGCGCGGGAGCTCGCGGAGCGGCTGCGCGAGGATATCGAGCGGGAGAGCTCCAGCGGGGGGCTGCCCTGCGTGACCGTCAGCATCGGCATGGCGCTGCTGCGACGCGGCGACACGCCCGAACAGCTGATCGCCCGCGCGGACGAGGCGCTGTATCTCGCCAAGAAGAACGGCCGCAACCGAGTGCAGCGGGCCGCCTGATCGCGAGCGCGGGCCCGCTGGTCGGCGCTCGCACGGGAACCAGGACGTGAGTCCAGCCTTTCTTTCAGAAGCCTGATCCGCAATGCTCCCGGCGGCAGGTGGAGGGAGAAAGTGTTGCCCCAGCCGCAGGTCGATGCGTGCGCGATGCGCGTGCCCACGCTGGCGCAGCGATACGCCGCGACCCGCCGTCTGACGGAGCAGCTTGTCGCGCCGCTATCCGACGCTGACGCCACGATCCAGTCCATGCCCGATGCCTCGCCGGCGAAGTGGCACCTTGCGCATACGACCTGGTTCTTCGAAACCTTCCTGCTGCGCGACCACCTGCCGGGCTACCCTCTGTTCGACGAGGACTGGCCGTTCCTCTTCAACTCCTATTACGAGGCGGAAGGCGCGCGGATCAGCCGCGACCGGCGCGGAATGCTGACGCGGCCGACACTCTCGCAGATCCTCGAATGGCGCACCCATGTGGACGAGGCGATGGCGCCGCTGCTGTCATCGGGCGAGCATGACGGCCTCCTCGAACTGGGCATCGCGCATGAACAGCAGCATCAGGAATTGCTGCTGACCGACATCAAGCACGCCCTGTTCAGCAATCCACTCGGCCCGGCGATGTGGCCGCGCGGCGAAGCGCCCCCCGCGTCCATGCCCGAAGACGGGTGGCTTGAGCACCCCGGCGGCATCGCGCTGATCGGCCACCGGGGCGACGGGTTCGCCTTCGACAATGAAGGCCCGCAGCATCGCGTGTTGCTGGAGCCTTTCGCCCTGTCTCGCCGGCTCGTGACGAATGGCGAATGGGCCGAGTTCATCGCGGATGGCGGCTATTCCACGCCGTCCCTGTGGCTCTCCGACGGATGGGACTGGGTGAAGCGTCAGGGCATCGTTGCGCCGCTCTACTGGCGTGAGGGCGAGCATTTCACCCACGCGGGATGGCAGGAGAGCGATCCGCATGCCCCCGTCACCCACATCTCCTATTTCGAGGCGGACGCCTTCGCGGCCTGGAAGGGATGTCGCCTGCCGACCGAGTTTGAATGGGAGGCGCTCGCCCAAGGCAGCGACCCGGCCTCGGGCAATCAGCTCGACACGCCGGACGAATGGCCAGCACCGCCCTTGCCAAGAGGCGGGGCCAACCTTTTCGGCGATTGCTGGCAATTCACCCGCTCCGCCTACCTGCCTTATCCGCGCTTCCGCCCGGCAGACGGCGCGGTGGGCGAATATAACGGGAAGTTCATGGCCGGGCAGTGGGTGCTGAAGGGCGCGAGCTGTGCGACGCCGCGCGGCCATTCGCGCGCCACTTACCGCAACTTCTTCTACCCGCGCCAGCGCTGGCAGTTCACCGGCCTGCGACTGGCGAAGGATTTGTGATGAGAAGCTCGTGACAAACCCGGAGAGCCTCGCGCTGGTGGAGCGGGACGAGAACGGCGTCGACCTCTCCTTCCGTGCCGACGTGCTGGAGGGACTATCCCAGCGGCAGAAGGCTGTTCCGGCGCGCTGGTTCTACGACGATGCCGGGTCGCAGCTGTTCGAGGAGATCACGCGGCTTCCCGAATATTACCCGACGCGGGCCGAGACGGAGATCCTGGAGCGGCGCGGCGGGGAGTTCGCGCAGCTGATCGGCCCGGGCAGGGCGGTGATCGAGTTCGGCTCCGGCTCCTCGGTCAAGACCCCGCTGCTGCTGCGCGCCATCGAGCCGGCCGCCTATGTGCCGCTGGACATTGCCGGCGATTTTCTGCGCGCCGCCGCCGCGAACCTCGCAGAGAAGTTCCCGGGGCTGCCCGTCTATCCGGTGGAGGCCGATTTCACGCGGCGTGTCCAATTGCCGGGGGCGGTGCAGGGGCTGCCGATGCTGGGCTTCTTCCCCGGTTCTACCATCGGCAACATGGTCGCGCGCACGGCCGTGGACCTGCTGCGCTCCATGCGCGAGACCTTGGGCGAGGATTCCATGTTGCTGATCGGCATGGACCTGATCAAGGACCCCACGGTGCTGATCGCGGCCTATGACGATGCGCGGGGCATCACGGCCCGGTTCAACCTCAACCTCGCGCGGCGCATCAATCGAGAGCTGGGCGGCACCATCCCGGTCGACAAGCTGCGCCACGTCGCGCGGTGGAACGATACCTACGCCCGGATAGAGATGCACCTGCAGGCGGTGGAGAACATCGCCTTCGAGGTATCCGGCCAACACTTCCAGATGACGGCCGGAGAGACGATCCACACGGAGAACAGTCACAAGTTCGACCGGCGCAGCCAGCACATGCTGCTGCTGGCGGGTGGCTGGACCCCGGTGGAACGCTGGCTGGACGGGCAGGAGCGGTTCTCTCTCCTGCTCGCCCGCGCCACGCGGCCGCGCAACGCGCCGTGAGAGGGTGATGAGCAGCTGGCCGCGTCTCGATTTCGCCGCTGATCGCGCGACCATCGAGACGCTGCACATGCTGCTGCAACTGATCGGCAAGCTGCCGTTGCGGCTGCATCCGTGGGTCAATCATGGCTGGCACGTCGCGCTGCGGATGACGCCATGCGGCGCCATCACGCGCAGCCTGCCTGCGGGGGAGCGTACCTTCACCGTGGAGCTGGATTTCCTCGCCGCCTGCATCGTCGTGACCTGCGACAACGGCACCGTGTCGCGCCTGCCGGTGGCGGGGCTGACCATTGCGGAGGTGCAGGCGCGGCTGGCGAAGCGCCTTGCCGAGCTGCATCTGCCCGCGCCGCTGGGCGGTGCGCCGAACGAGGTGCCGGACCCGGTGCCCTTTCGGGAGGATCATAGTCCGCGCCAGTGGGACACCGATGCCGCGAGACGTCTGCACGCGGCATTCCTCAGCGCCGATCGCTGCTTCAACGCCTTTCGGTCACTGTATCGGGGCAAGTCTTCGCCGAGCCACCTGTTCTGGGGCAGCTTCGACCTTGCGGTGACGCGCTTCTCCGGCCGCCCGGCGCCCGTCCATCCCGGCGGCGTTCCAGCCTTGCCGGACGAGGTCACGCGGGAGGCCTATAGCGATGAGGTGATCAGCGCCGGCTTCTGGCCCGGCAGCGCGGGCGGGTTCGAAGAGGCAGCCTTCTACGCCTACGCGTACCCCACGCCGCCCGATCTGGGTCAGCAGGCCGTCGCGCCCGGCGCAGCGTTCTTTCACGACGGACTCGGTGAGTTCCTGCTGCCTTACGAAGCCGTTCGGGCCTCAGCGAACCCGGACGGGATGGTGCAGGACTTTCTTCGCTCCACCTATGAGGTTGCGGCGGGTTTGCTGGACTGGCCCGAGGGGCTTGCAAGCACGATGCAACCGGCTTTCGGCCGCCCTCCATCGGCAGGTTTCGGAGGGCCCCAATGACCGGCATCGCAATGTTGCCGACTCACTCTATATAGGCCGTCATGGAAGTCGCACCCGTGTGGGACCAGCTCTCCCACAGCCTTTCCGAACTCCCGCGCTCAGGGCTGCTGCTCGCGGCTTTGGGCGCGATGGTGGTGGGCGTCATCGGCTCCGTGATGATCCGCTGGGTGCCGTCGCTCGGCAAGATGCTGCGGTTGACGAGCACGTTGGGGCTGATGGGCATTCTGGTGCTGGTGGTCCTCCAGCTCTCCCGCATGGACCCTCGTTTCGACATGGCGGTGCCGCAGTTCGGCTACCCGAAGCAGGAGGTCGAGGGCGGGGAGACGCGGGTGGAACTGGCGCGCGACGGCCATTTCTGGCTGCGCGGCGAAGTGAACGGCCACCCGGCCAGCTTCCTCGTCGATACGGGGGCGACATTGACCGCCATCTCCGCCGAAACCGCGGCTGCCGCCGGGTTGGAGGAGCGCTCCGGCGGGCTGCCGGTGCGGATGCAGACGGCGAACGGCGCCATCGCCGCACAGCTCACTTCGATCGAAGAGCTGCGCTTCGGCAACGTCACCGCGCGGGGGTTGGACGCGATCATCGCACCGGGTCTTGGGCCGACAAATGTCATCGGCATGAACCTTCTGTCGCGGTTGGCTTCATGGCGGGTGGAGGGAAACACGATGATCCTCGTGCCCAATCACCCGCAGCCGGAGCTTGAGCCGACTTACTGAGCTCTGCCGCCGACTGCCTGTGGCGACAAGGCTGGCGATCAGCCGGCGCCGTGTTCGATCAGTTCGATCTCATGCCCCTGTGGGCTTCTCAGCATGGCGACCTTCGTCGGTCCTACGCTGAAGATGCCGGTGAGCGCGGTGGCGCCCGCCGCGGTGGCTGATGCTTCGGCACTCGCGATGTCCTCGCACACCAGACCCACGGGGCCGTGACCGCCGCCCGGCGTGACCTCGCGCCCGTCCTTCCACTGCACCAGCAGCAGGTTGGGGCCGCTCTCCTGCCCGGGAAGCGCCATGATGTGTTCAAGGAATTCCGCCTCGTCGAACGTGGCGGTCACCGAAAAGCCGAAGGCGCCGCGCCAGAAGGCGAGCGCCTCCGCCATGTCGGGCACGTTGAGCTTGAAGAAGCCGAGCCGAACCTTCGCTGTGTCCATCAATCCCCCTCCGTGAAGGGGCAGGCTAGCTGCGGGCGAGGGTTTTGCAATCCGCCTCGCGCGCGAGGCCGCGGGCCCGGTCCTCAGCGCCCGGCTGCGGCCCTCTTCAGCTCCACGCCCTTGTCGATGGAAATGACGGTGCACGGCAGCGTGAGATCATCCAGCTCTTCCTGAGAGGCGATCTCGTACAGCTCCGAAAGGAGGCCGTCCCGCAGGTCATAGACCCAGCCGTGCAGCGTGAGGCCGCGCTGGAACGCGCGCCGCACCACAGGCAGCCGGCCAAGCCGGATGAGCTGCTCGCGCACGTTCAGCTCGACCATCCGGTTCAGGCGCTGGTCGAGATCGGTGAGGGCGGAGAGTTCCGCGCGATGTGCCGTCTGCACCTCGCGCGCTCCATCGAGCCAGTGATCGATCGGCCCCTTCGTTCCGCCATTCAGCGTTGCCGCGATGCCACCGCAGCCGTAGTGGCCGCACAGCACGATATGCGGCACTTCGAGCGTCTCGACGGCGAATTGCAGCACCGCGAGGAAGTTCTCGTCATCCGGGTGGACGATGTTGGCGATGTTGCGATGGATGAACAACTCGCCGGGCCGCGTCTGGGTGATCTGCTCCGGACTGACGCGGCTGTCGGAACAGCCGATCCACAGCACCTCCGGCTTCTGCCCCGCCGTCTGGCACGTGAAATAGTCCGGCTTGCGCTCCCGCATCTCATGCGACCAGGCCTTGTTGGACAGAAGAAGTTCGCGAATGGTCCTCATGCGTAAGCCACCTTTTTGAAAGGAACCTTGAGAGTTGATTCGTCCAGATGGTCGAGATCGCCGCGGACGCTGAGCTCGATGTTCCGGAACTTCGCATTGCGGGCGAAGCTGTTGATGATGTCGATATTGTCGGGGTCGACGAACTCGGCCCTGTCGAGATCGATCACCACGGTCGCGCCGGCAGGGATCTGCGCCAGCGACTTCTGCAATTCATGCTTGTGGATGAAATACAGGTTGCGCCGCGCGCTCACGAGCCAGAAGTCGCCGTCATTCGCGACGCTCACCGCCGTGCGGAAGTTGCGTGCGATGACGAAGACGAAGCCGATCACCAGCCCGATCACGATGCCGATCAGCAGGTCCGTCAACAGGATGGCGAGGATGGTGGCGAGGAACGGCACGAACTGGTGCAGCCCCTGGCGCCAGCGCTGCTTGTAGAGCTCTGGCTTGTTCAGCTTGTAGCCGGTCTGGATCAGCACCGCGGCCAGCACCGCGAGCGGGATCAGGTTGAGCACGAAGGGGATCAGCAGGACGCTGAGCAGCAGCCAGAAGCCGTGCAGGATGGTGGAGGTCTTGGACTCGGCGCCAGCCTCCACGTTGGCGGAGGACCGAACGATCACGGAGGTGAGCGGGAGGCCGCCGATCAAGCCAGAAAGGAAGTTGCCGCCGCCTTGCGCCAGAAGCTCCCGATTCTTGTCCGTGGTGCGTCGACGCGGGTCGATCTCGTCCACCGCCTTGACGCAGAGCAGCGATTCCAGGCTGGCGACGATCGCCAGCGTCAGTGCCACCGTCCACACCGCGGGCAGGCCGATCATGCTGAAATCGGGCGTGGCGAACTGCCCGGCGAACTCGCTCAGGCTTTCGGAGACCGGCACCTGGACGAGATGGTTCGCCTCCACCGCCAGCGAGGGCATGAAGGCCTTGAAGAACTCGTTGGCAAGGACGGCGAAGATCACCACCACCAAGGGAGCGGGAAGCAGACGGAACGGCCCCTCTTTCGGCTTGTGCGAATCCCACCAGAACAGGAACCAGAGCGAGATGGCCGAGATGATCAGCGGCCCGGCCAGCAGGAACTCGGAAATGGAGCTCCAGAGCGCGGTGACGGTGTTCAGCCCATCGCGCTGCAGGAAGCTGAGGCTGCCTTCGAACTCTCCATCGTAGCCCAGCGCGTGAGGAATCTGCTTGAGGATCAGGATCAGGCCGATCGCCGCCAGCATCCCGGTGATCACCGAGGAGGGGACGAACTCACTGAGCGTGCCGGATTTCGTGAAGGACAGCGCGGCCTGGAAGATACCCGCGAGGCAGACGGCAAGCAGGAAGGCTCCATAGCTCGGCAGCGACTCGATCGCGCTCAGCACGATGACGGTCAGGCCGGCGGCCGGACCGCTGACGGAAAGCTGCGAGTTGGACAGGAAGCCGACGACGATGCCGCCGACGATTCCCGCAATCAGTCCGGAGAAGAGCGGCGCGCCCGATGCCAGGGCAATGCCGAGGCATAGCGGCAGGGCGACCAGCGCGACCACGATCGAGGCGGGAATGTCCTTGCCGAGCGTGGAGAACAAAGTTGGCTTGGCGTCCATCGACACTTTCATCCTTGGTGCAGCCTCCGCCTGAGGAGAGACGATCATAGGTATCGAGAAACCCGTCCCGCCGCGGCTTCGGGGGGAATACCGCGGCGGGGGGCGGCGGCGAGGCGCTAGGCTGCCTTCCTCACCGGGCGCGGCTGACGGCCGAAGTCGGCGACGGGCAGCTGGCTGCCGGGCGTCGTTTCCTTGAACGTGCTGTCGCTGCCATCCAGCGCGCGGATTCCGCCGCTCTCGATGTCATAGACCCAGCCGTGCAGACGGAGCTGACCCTTGGCCATTGCCGCCGCGACGGAGGGATGACCACGCAGGTTGACGAGCTGCGCGATGACATTCTCCTCGATCATCGCGTGCAGCGTTTCCTCGTCGTCGGCATGCGGATGGCAGGCCTTCACGGTCTCCGCCGCCGCCGCTGCATGACCCAGCCAGCGCTGCACGCTGGGCATTGTGGTCAGCGCCTCGGGAGCCATCAGCCCCTTCATCGCGCCGCAGTCCGAATGGCCGCACACCACGATGTCGGTGACGCCCAGCGCGACGACCGCATATTCGATGGTGGACGAGACGCCGCCATTGGCCTCCTGCCAGGGCGGCACGATGTTGCCGGCGTTCCGGCAGACGAACAGGTCGCCGGGTTCCGACTGGGTGATGAGTTCCGGCACGACGCGGGAGTCGGCGCAGCTGATCATCAGTGTCTTGGGACTTTGCCCCTTGGTGGCGAGCTTGCGGAAATGTTCACTTTTTCCCGGATAAACGCTGCCGTGAAACCGACGCAGTCCTTCGACGAGCATGTCCATAGCCATCTCCGTTGCTGTGGGGCGGCGTGTGCCGCTTCGCACTGCAACATGACGGCCTAGTGTTTCTCGGCTAAGCCCGCCCGTGTAACAAAGTGTTTCTGCGTCAACTCAGCGGCAGCGACAACGACGCCAAGAGACCGCGAGGGTGGCGATTTCGCAGCTCCAGCGCCCCGCCATGCTGCTCCGCCGCCCGCCGCGCTATGCTGAGGCCAAGACCGATGCCGGGATGATCGTCGCCGCGGGCCGCGTCGAGCCGCTCGAAGGGGAGCTGCACGCGATCGATATCCTCGGGCGGAATGCCCGGCCCCTCGTCTGCTACCGCGATCACCGCCTGCCCGCGCTGTTGAGAGAGCCTCAGCTCCGCGCGGTCGCCATACTTGACCGCATTGTCGACCAGGTTTGTGATCGCGCGGCGCAGGGGGTCGTAATGGGCCGGAAGGATCAGTCGTTCAGGACCGCGATAGGTGACGTCGGCCCCCAGATCCTCGAACTCTTCGCAGATGGTGATGCACAGGCTGGCGAGATCGACGGGCTCGGCCTCCCGCCCATTCTCGCCTGCGCCGAAATAATCGAGCAGCTCCCGAAGCATGCGGCTCATCTCGCCGATGTCCCGTTCGGCCGCCATGCGTTCGCTCTCATCGGTGATGGAGGTGAGCCGCAGGCGAAGCCGGGCGAGGGGGGTGCGCAGATCGTGCCCCACCGCCGCCAGGGCATTGGTCCGCTGCGCGATGAGACCTTCGATCCTGTCCTGCATCTCGTTCAGCGCACGCGACAGCCGGCGCAGCTCGCGCGGCCCGCGGGTCTCCTCGAACTGGATACGGGTGGAGGTTCCGATCAGCTGCGAGTTGTCGGAAAGCTGCCGCAGGGGCGCGCTCAGCGTCCGCACGAGCAGCGCCACCGTCGCCAACACGATCAGCGCCACCAGTCCCACGCGCAGCGAAGTTCCGACGGCGACGAGCCAACCCTCCACCGGCTGCAGCGTTTGGAAGACGATCCACTGGTCTTCTCCAATGGGAAGGGCCCCTTCCAGCCGGCGGCGCAGGTCCAGTCCGGGCGTCTCGGTAGTCGCCAGCCGCATATCGTGCCGTGCCAAGGCGGGTTCCCAGGCGAGGATGGAGGCAAGGATGTCCGCCGCCGCCGGATCCGCCTCAGCCGGGATCGGGGGCGGGCCTTGGACCAGGTTCATCTCCAGATGATGGGTGGATAGCGTTGCCAGAAGTCGTGCCCGGTCTTCCGGCGCGGCAGCGCCCATCACCCGCTCCGCGACCAGCAGCTGCTCGGCGATCCGGCGGCCGAGGTCCTGCCTTTGCATGTCCGCTTCGCCGGCGCCGACCAGCAGGCTGCCGGCAACGAACTGGATGAGCACCGCGAGCAGCAGGACAAGCGTCACCTGGCCTGTGAACCCGCGCGGCCAGAGACGGAAGGTGCGACTCACCGCTCCACGCTGGGTGTGAAGACGTAGCCGACGCCGCGCACAGTGCGGATCAGGTCTCGCCCTCCGTCGATCGTGCCCAGCTTGCGGCGCAGGCGACTGATGAGGACATCGATGCTCCTGTCGCCACCGCCCCGGCCCGAAAGCCTGTCGCGCGACTGTTCCAGCAGCAGCTCTCGCCCGACGACACGCTGAGGCATGTCGCTCATCACGCACAGGAGATCGAACTCCGCTTCCGAAATGGAGACGCGGCTGCCGTCCGGTGCGTAGAGCTCTCGCCGGCGCTGGTCCATGCGCCAGCCTTCGAAGCGCACCACGCCGGCCTCGCTCGCGATCTCCGCCGGCGCACCGCTCGCCCGCCGGAGGACGGAGCGGATGCGCGCGGCCAGCTCGCCCGGATCAACGGGCTTCACGAGATAGTCGTCCGCCCCAAGCTCCAGCCCCACGATTCGGTCCGTGTGCGAGGAGCGCGCGCTGATGAAGATGATCGGCACGGCCGAGCGCTGCCGCAGCCAGCGACAGATATCGAGGCCGCTTGTCCCCGGCAGCATGATGTCCAGCACCACGACGTCGAATTCCTGCTCCGCCGCCGCTGCGCGGAACTCGGCCGCCGAGCCATAGCCGCGGGTCTCGAACCCGCTCTGGCGCAGATGCCGGCTGAGCAGCATGCGCAGGGGGCCGTCATCCTCGATCAGCGCGACGCGATAGATGCGATCGTTGAGTTGCATGTGCGAAGGCTCGTATAGGGCTGCCGCCGCGCCTTCGGCAAATCCCAAAAACGTAGTGGCGCGGCGGGGGGGGCGGGGCGGCACGCACCGAATCTCTGGAAAACGCCCGCCCGCGGGTTGGGTGAGCGGATGGGCCGGCTAGAGGGGAGCCGTGACCACACAGATCGTCCTTGGCTCCGACCCCGTCGGTGCGCCTGTCAAACTGGATGTCGAGGAGCTGCTGGCGACGCGCCTGCTGGTGCAGGGCAATAGCGGCTCCGGCAAGTCACACCTGTTGCGCCGAATCCTTGAGGAGAGCGCCACTCTCGTCCAGCAGATCGTGATCGATCCGGAAGGGGATTTCGTCACGCTGGCGGAGCCGTTCGGCCATGTGGTGATCGACGGCGCAGCCTATGCCGATGCCGAGATCGTGCGGCTCGCTGCGCGGATTCGCGAGCATCGCGCCTCCGTCATCCTCAGGCTGGATGCGCTGGAGATCGACAACCAGATGCGCTGCGCGGCGCTGTTCCTTTCCGCGCTGTTCGATGCTCCGGCAAAGCATTGGTACCCTGCGCTGGTCATCGTGGATGAGGCGCAGGTCTTCGCTCCCTCCGCCGCTGGCGAGGTGAGCGACGATGCGCGGCGCGCATCTTTGGCGGCGATGACCAACCTGATGTGCCGGGGCCGCAAGCGCGGGCTCGCCGGGGTCATCGCCACGCAGCGGCTGGCCAAG
>Ga0182742_1003200_pt1 | contig 16513 bp, 9 predicted proteins | sample eDN5th37CBELigMG_FD_128880 | JGI IMG/M metagenome (GOLD analysis project Ga0182742, IMG submission 128880) | Enriched Miracle-Growth compost microbial communities from Emeryville, California, USA - eDNA 5th pass 37_C BE-Lig MG (version 2)... ...
CTCCGGCAGCCCCATCTTCGCGCTTCTCTCCGCGACAAGGACATCGAAGGAGAGGGCGCATTCGAAACCGCCGCCCAGCGCATCGTCCTGCACCAGCGCGATCGTGATCAGGGGCGTATGGAATGCCATGGCATTTCCATAGACCACGTCGATGCACGCATAGGCGTATTCCCGCAACCCGTCATAATCCCTGCGGCGGATGCAATCGGCGAAGTAAGCCAGGTTTCCGCCGAAGTTATAGACGCCCGGCGTCTGAGAGGCCGCGACGAAGTATTCCAGATGACGGCACTGTTCGCGGTTCCCTTCCTCCATGATCGCGCGCACGGATTCCTGCACGCACATCATGTCCCGTAGCAGCTCCATCGTGATCATCGGGTGCTGGCTCGGGCGCATGGCCGCCCAATAGATCTTCTGTTCGAAATCGAGCTTCACGTCGATATACGGCAGGAGAAGGTTGGCGGGATCGCCTTGCGCCGGATCGGGGGAGGATTTCGGTGCTGGAGCGGCAGGAGTCGGTATTTCGCGGTATTCTACGGATTGAACGTCAGAAAAGGGATGGTCATCGACTTTGACCAACGGGGATAACATCCTGCTCTCCATCATAGAGAATTTTTGGGCCCTGCGAGCTTCATCTCGCTTTAAAGCGGCGCACCCCTGTCGGAGGCAACCTTCCTAAAGGATAATGATCCTTTAATGACTTTGTGGGTAGTACCTAGGAAGGTTTGTCGAAGGACTTGGTTAATGTTGAGTCCTTTTGTCACGTCAGGGACTTGAGCTGGAGCAATGATCCAAATGGGCTATGTGCTCATTCTGCAGAAAAGGAGAGTGCTAGATTAACCAAATTCCTAGAAGCTGAAACGGGTTGGCATCTATTCCTTACGTTATTGCGGTATGAATATTGGGTTCAATGCTGACGCGATGCAGACAATTCGAAATAAAGTAACGAGATGCTTCGGCGCTATCTGCGAACGGGAGATGGGCTTCTAGAAGGATAAAACGGCACTTGCGCTGGGACATGCCGCGACTCATGGAATGACAGCAAGAAAGCAGATCAGGCGTCCGTGTTGCTCGCTGAACGGGTTCAGCGACAGCAGGGCATCGATCAAGCTGGCAGGCCGGGGAATGCCGGGGGCAACATATGGCAGTTATTCTGATCCTCGACGACAAAAGCACGAATCGCAACATATTCTCTCGACTCGCTCAGACGATCGAAGAGGGAGCGAACGTGCATGCCTTTGCCTCACCGATTGAAGCTCTCGAATGGCTCGAAGGCAACGCTCCTGACCTGATCGTCACCGATTTTCGCATGCCCGGGATGGACGGGGCGGAATTTACCAAGCATGTCAGGGCCTCCACCAATGGGATCGATGTTCCGATCATCGTCATTACCGCCTATGACGATCGGGCCTTCCGGCTTCGTGCCTTGGAAGCGGGAGCGACGGACTTCCTGCGGTCCCCGGTCGACCATTATGAATTCGTCACCCGCGCCCGGAATCTCCTTAAGCTGCAGCGCCAACAGCAGCAGATCAAAGGCCGCGCGCAGGCTCTCGAGATGCAACTGCGTATCAGCGAGCGCTCGCAGGAGGAGTTGGTCCGCAGCAGCCGCGAGGCCCTGGCCCAGGTGATCGACACCGTGCCGGCGTTGGTCAGTGCGACCGACAAGGACAGTCGGATCGTCTTCGTGAACGCCCACTTCGCGGATTTCGTCAACTCCACGCCGGGGGCTCTGACGGGGAAGCAGCTGAGCGACATCCTGCGGAGCAACAAGCCCGAATTCAGCCGTCAGGTCCATAAGTCCATCGTCAAGAACCAGCGGACATCCGTGAGCTTCGAGGAGAGCATCGCCGATTCCTCCGGGGTCGAGCGCGCGTTCCTGACCACAAAGACTCTGATGCATGCATTCTCGGGTGCCGAGACCAGCGTGCTGACGACATCGATCGACATAACGGAGCGAAAGCAGGCCGAAAGCACATTGCGGCATATCGCCTTGCACGACACGCTCACCGACCTGCCCAACCGCAGAATGCTCTACGACTGGATCCAGCAGGAACTTTCCAGCGAGACCTCTCGGTTCGCGATCCTCCTGATCGACCTCGACCGCTTCAAGGCGGTCAACGATGCCCTCGGCCATGCTGGGGGCGATCGCATGCTGCAGATGGTGACGAGCCGCCTCCTCGGAACAGTTTCGGGCAATGACCTCGTCGCACGAATGTCCGGTGACGAGTTCGTCGTCGTGCAATCGAACATCGAAACTCCGAAGGATGCGGAGGATCTCGCCCGCAAGATCATCGATGCACTGTCTGCGCCGTTCCTTCTCGAAGAGAGCGAGATCAGGATAGGATGCACGATCGGTATCACGCTGGCGCCCCGTGACGGCCAGGATGCCGAGAATCTCCTCCGTTACGCGGATCTGTCGATGTACCGGGCAAAGGCCGAGGGAAGGAATACGCTGCGCTTCTATTCGCCCGAGATGGATGGCGTCTCGTGGAACAACATCGGCCTGGAAACAGATTTGGGCAAGGCCATCGCCCAAGATCAGCTCGAGCTTTACTACCAGCCTCAAATCGATCTGGAGACGGGGCTGATTGCAGGCGCGGAGGCGCTCCTGCGCTGGAACAGGCCGGAATTCGGCTTGACGTCACCTGCCGCATTCATCGACATTGCGGAAGAGACGGGGCTGATCAACGAGATCGGCGCCTGGGTTCTCAAGAAGGCCTGCATTCAGGCGGCGGCGTGGCAGGACGCCCCGCATCGACCTCTCCGGATCTCCGTCAATCTGTCACCCGTGCAGTTTCTCCGCCAGGATATCGTCCAGCTCGTCGAAGAGGCCCTGGAGGCGACCGGTCTGAGGCCCGAGTTGCTCGAGCTCGAACTCACCGAAGGCAGCCTGCTTAAGGATGTCGAAAGAACCAAGCGGATCCTCCATGGCCTCAAGAGCCTGGGGGTGCGGGTCGCCATCGACGATTTCGGAGTGGGTTTCTCCTCCCTCAGCTACCTGAAGAATTTCGCCGTCGATACGTTGAAGATCGACCGCTCGTTCATTTCGAGCCTCCTTGCTGGAAGCCGCGACGAGGCTATCGTCAGGGCGATCATCTCCCTGGCGGAAAGCCTTGAATTGAAGGTGATCGCCGAAGGCGTTGAAACCAATGCCCAACTCGCGTGCCTGCTCAGTCATGCCTGTGACGAGGCCCAAGGCTATCTGTTCAGCCGCCCTGCTGCGACCGATGTTTTCGACGCCCTGCTCAAGGAGAATCCCCGATATCTGCTTCCAAAGCAGGGCATGCCGTCCAGGAAGGTCCAGAATTCGTGATAGCCGGCATTCTATCGCGCCTGAAGAACAGTCCTGATCGTGAACATGAGATGAGCCTCAACAGGCTCATCTTCCTTGCCCTGATCGCGGCCTATACATTCTGGATCAATCCCTCCGTGCCGCATGAGGCACTGATTGCCGCCGCTATCTTCGCCGTCATCTCGGTCGGGATCGTCGTCCATAGTCTCCTCAGGCCGCAACAATCGACAATCCGGCGGGTTGTCGCCATCTTCAGCGATCTCACCACTGCCTCCGTTCAGCTCCACTATGTTGGCGAGACATCATCTGTCCTGTTCCTGCTCTATCTGTGGATCACATTCGGAAACGGATTCCGCTTCGGGGTCTGGTTCCTGTATGTTGCGATGGCGGTCTCGGTCGCATGCTTCTCCATCGTAGTCTATACGACGCCGAGGTGGCATGAGGACATCTATCTCTCGGCAAGCCTGCTCCTGAGTCTCATCGTTCTCCCCCTCTATGCAAGCACGCTCATCCGCAAGCTGTCCAATGCCAAGGCGCAGGCTGAGGCCGCGAACCGGGCCAAGACGCTGTTCCTTGCCAGCGTCAGCCATGAGCTGAGGACACCGTTGAATGCAATCATCGGCCTGTCGGATCTCATGTCGGGAACAAGCCTCGACGCTGAACAGCGAGGCATCATCCGGACGATCGGCTCCGCCGGCGAGGCTCTCCTCAGGCAGATCAACAGCATCCTGAACCTTTCCCGGATCGAAGCGGGCAAGATGCCCGTCGAGCGGATAGACTTCGATCTGGCAGAGGTTCTTTCCACCGCCCGGGCCATGGTTCTGACGCAGGCCCAGCAGAAGGGGCTCCGATTGACGATCCATATCGCGCCGCAGACCCCCTTGCGGCTCCATGGATCGAGAAATCATCTCGAGGAGATCCTCCTCAACCTTCTCGGCAACGCCGTCAAGTTCACGGAGAAAGGATGCGTCACCCTCGCAGCGCATCCTGTGACTGAGAACAATCGGACCTTCATTCGGTTCACGGTGTCCGATACCGGCATCGGCATTGCCCCGCAAGCCGTCGGCAAGATCTTCGAGAGCTTCACACAGGCCGATGAAACGATCATCAACCGGTTTGGCGGAACCGGCCTTGGCCTCACCATCTGCCGTCAACTCATCGAAGTCATGGGCGGTAGGATCGGAGTCGAGAGCAGGGAAGGGTACGGGAGCTGTTTCTGGTTCACCCTCCCGATGGAAGCGGCAGAGATCCAGGAAGCCTCAGCCCGGCCGTTGCTCCAGCTGGTGCGCCCTCTGTTGGTGTGCTCCGATCCTGACCTAGCGCAGGCTCTTGCGGGTCGGTTGAGTGATCGGGCCGACATTCCCGTTGTACGAACCTTGTCCGAGGGAAGCGAATGGGCTCGGAAGGATAGGGGCGGCCAAGCGGTCATATATTACCATAGCGAATTGTCGGGCGATGCCTTGATCGCAGAGATTGAGAAGGCGGATCTTCCTGTCGCTCCCATTCTCATACACCCGAATGTGGCTCTCAATCCTGCCCCCACGGATTTGATGCAGGTATCGAGCAGCGTACTCTCGCTCGACTTCACGCCCGATGAGGCGCGAACCGCCTCGGTTGCAGTTGTCGCGCAAACGTCCTGGGCGCAAGCGGTGTGGAGCGGTCCAGGCAAGATCGAGCTTCCCGTCGCGTCGCGGTCTCTCTCGATTCTCGTGGCGGACGACAATGTCACGAACCGTCTCGTGATCTCGAAGATCCTGGAACGTGGCGGGCATAGGGCCCAATGCGTCGCCAATGGAGAGGACGCCCTCAGCGCGCTGGAGGAGGAGACGTTCGATCTGGTCATTCTGGACGTCAACATGCCCGTGATGACGGGAATCGAGGCTGCGAAGCTGTTGCGTTTCATGGAGCCGCAGGGCGCGCGTATTCCCATCATCGCATTGACGGCCGACGTGACGCCGGAAGTCGTCGCCGAGACGCTCGCAGCCGGCATGGATGCTTGTTTGACCAAACCCGTGCGACCCGAGACGCTTCTCAAGGCAATCGAGGAGCATGTGGCTGCGCGTCCTGCACAGGATCTTGCTGCAGATGGCCAAGCAACTGTGGCCTCAACGGAGACGTCTTCTCCCATCATAGACGAATCCCTCCTCCTCGAGCTGGAGCAGTTGGGCGGGAAGGATTTCGTTCTAAGCCTTGCGGAGGAGTTCTTCTCCGACGCCGATCGCCTCCTCGACGAATTGCGGGATGCTGCAGTATCGGGCGACGCTTACCGGTTCCGTCTTGAGGCCCATGGCTTGCAGAGTGCATCCGCGAATGTGGGGGCCAGGGCGGTGCACGAGATCTGTGTCGGTTGGAGAAAGATCACGAGCGCTGATCTTGCGCGAGACGGCCTGGAGCAGGTTGAGCATCTGGCGCGGGAGCTTGAGCGCACACACGACATGTTGAAGGCGCGGTTTCTTCAAGAGGCGGGGGAAACGCAACTGATGCACTTGGCTCAATTGCGGCGCTGAAGCATATTTCGCTCCCAGCGTGGATGACCGGCCCATCGGGATAGAGCTTTTTAGACATCGTCGTACGCACTTATTGTTTGTCATAACGTTTCATATTGTCTTCTCGAGTGCCCGCTATGGTGGTCTGCCAATCGATGATGGGAGCATGGAATGTCAGGTCGAGCCGAGAGACGTGGGAGCCCGGTGCGCGGGCTGAAATGTTCTAATGCCGAGAAATCCGTGTCGCTGGCGCTGCAGGGTGGAGGCGCGCATGGGGCCTTTACCTGGGGTGTGCTCGACTACCTCCTCGAGGACGGTCGCCTGAACATCGAGGCGATCACAGGCGCGAGCGCCGGATCGATGAATGCGGTTGTTCTCTTCGAAGGCTGGCTCGAAGGGGGGCGCGACGGTGCGCGTGAACACCTGCGAAAGTTCTGGAAACGCGTGAGCCTCGATGGCGTGCTCTCGCCACTGCAGCGCTCCCTGTTCGATCGCCTGTTAAGCTATTGGAGCATGAGCGGCACGTCGCACATCTGGTTCGACGCGTGGTCGCGGGTCGCCAGCCCCTACGATGTGAACCCCCTCGACATCAATCCACTGCGCGATGCCCTGAACAGCCTAATTGATTTCGAGCGGGTGCGGGCCTGTAGTGAAGCGCAGCTGTTCATTGCGGCGACCAATGTCTGGTCGGGGAAAATCCGGATCTTCACCGGGCCTGAGCTCACGGTGGACCATGTGCTGGCCTCGGCCTGTCTGCCGATGCTGTTCAGGGCTGTCGAGATCGACGGGGAGCCATATTGGGACGGTGGCTATACCGGTAATCCGGCGCTCTTCCCACTCTTCTACGAAACACGGTCGGACGATATCCTGCTGGTCCAGATCAACCCGATCGAACGCCGCGCGACGCCGAGGACTGTGCAGGAGATCCAGAACCGACTGACCGAGATTACCTTCAACGCCAATCTTCTGCAGCAATTCAGATCGGTCGAGTTCGTGACGCGGCTGATCGACGAGGGAAAGCTCTCGACCAAGGATTACAAGCGGGTCTTCATGCATCGGATCCATGGAGGCGAGAGTCTGGATGAGTTCACCGCTTCGTCGCGCCTTAGCGCTCAGTGGAGTTTTTTCAAGGAGCTGAAAGATCTCGGCAGAAATGCTGCCCGCACATGGCTTGCGGAAAACTACCAGTTCATCGGTCAAAAGAGCACTCTCGACCTGCGCGAGGCCTACACTTGAAGACCTAGCCAACCGGCTAGGTTCTCACCAGCGGGGGACATCCCATCATTAGGTCTCGGCTGTTATCTCAACCAAGCTCATGAACATTTTTCTGCCTCAAAAGCTGCCAAGCCTGCGCGGTCTCTGTATTATTGTTGCGTACCTTGTCAGAGGCTCGGCAAGGCCTAGTATTGCATTGCAGCGAGCATGAATGCTCTTTCGCGTGCCTCTGCGCACAGGGCCATATGCCAAAATTTGGAAGTATAGTGCTGCGTCGATAATGCCGATCAGGAGGTTACGCATGCGCTTTCCTCGGTCCGTGTTTGTTTCCTGCGTTCTGTTCTCGTGGTTGGCTGCGACAGGTCTGGCGGCTGCCCAGGGCACTCCCGCGCCACCGCCGCCGGTGACGGTCGCAAAGCCCGTCGTGAAGGACATTGTTGAGCGGGACGACTTCATCGGTCGTTTCGAGGCCATCGATCAGGTCGATATCCGTGCCCGGGTCTCCGGCTATCTGGACAAAGTGCATTTTCAGGATGGTACCTTCGTCAAAGCGGGGGACCTCCTCTTCACCATCGATCCGCGGCCCTATCGCAACGTGCTTGAGCAGGCGCAATCGGCCGTTACGTCTTCGCAGGTCCGCCTGGAATTCGCGCAGAGCGACCTCGAACGCGCCGAGCAGTTGCGCCGGACGGGAAACATCGCCGACCAGCTCTACGATCAACGGCGTCAGGCATTTCTGACCGCCAAGGCCGAGTTGGATCGCGCCCAGGCAGCATTGCGACAAGCGCAGCTCGATGTCGAGTTCACGGAGATCAAATCGCCCCTGTCGGGGAGGATCTCACGCAAGCTCGTCTCCGAGGGCAATCTGGTCAATGCGAACGAGACGATCCTGACGAACGTTCTCTCACTCGATCCGATCCAGTTCTATTTCGATGTCGATGAGCGCTCCTATCTGGCCTTCTCGCGGCAGTCCCGCGGGGGCACGAATAATGCGGCCAATGGGGAGACGAACGAAGTCGTTCTCACCCTGACGGACGAACGTCTGGGCCAGCGTAAGGGGTATCTCGATTTCGTCGACAATCGGTTGGACGCGGCAAGCGGCACGATCCGCATGCGTGCGGTCTTCGAGAACAAGGATCTCTCCCTGACGCCCGGCCTGTTCGGTCGCGTCACGGTGGGAGCCTCCGATCCTTACAGGGGCATTCTCCTGCCCGACGAGGCCATCGGCAGCGATCAGGATCGGCGCGTGGTCTATGTGGTCGGCGAGAACAATGTCGTCAATCTCAAGCCTGTACGCATCGGTCCCAGGATCGATGGCTACAGGGTCATCCGCGATGGGCTGACGGGCAACGAGACGGTGGTCGTCAACGGCCTGGTTCGCGTCCGGCCCGGAGCGCCGATCACGCCGCAGATGACGACGCTTCCCCCGGTGAGGGAACGAAACGACAGCTGATTCATGCGAGGAGGGCGCTCTTATGCGCTTTGCCCATTTCTTCGTCGACCGCCCCATCTTCGCGACGGTCCTGTCGGCGCTTTTTCTGATCATCGGTGGGATCGCGTATACGACTCTGCCGGTCGCGCAGTATCCTGAAATTGCGCCACCGACCGTTGTGGTTAGGGCGAGCTATCCTGGCGCCGACGCGCAGACCGTGGCGGCCACGGTCGCCACGCCGCTGGAACAGCAGATCAACGGCGTCGAGGACATGCTCTACATGTCCTCTTACTCCACCGGCGACGGCGCCATGGCGCTGACGATTACGTTCAAGCTCGGCACCGATCTCGACAAGGCCCAGGTGCTGGTCCAGAACCGGGTGGCGATTGCAACGCCGCGTCTGCCGGAAGAGGTGCGGCGCCTCGGCGTGACGACGCTCAAGAGCTCGCCCGACCTGATGATGGTCGTGCACATGCTCTCGCCGGATGGCTCCTACGATCAGCTCTATGTTTCGAACTATGCCCGCAACTATGTGCGTGACATCCTGCTGCGCCTCGATGGCGTGGGCGATCTCATCATCTTTGGCGAAAGGCAATATTCCCTGCGCATCTGGCTCGATCCTGAGAAGCTTGCCTCCTACGGCATGACATCGAGCGATGTGGTGCGCGCCATCCAAGAGCAGAACGTCCAGGTCTCGGGCGGCGCCCTGGGACAGGAGCCGACGCCGGCGGATTCTGCCTTCCAGCTGACGGTGACGACGCAGGGCCGCTTCGACGATCCGCGCCAGTTCCGGCAGATCATCGTCCAGGCTACGCCGGAGGGACGCCTCGTGCGGCTCCAGGATGTGGCCCGCATCGAACTCGGCGCTCAGGATTACGTGACGAATTCCTATCTCAACGGCAATCCGGCGGTTGCGCTCGCGATCTTCCAGCGGCCCGGAACCAATGCGCTGGCAGCCTCGGAAGAGATCACCCGGACCATGGAGGAACTCAAGGCCAACTTCCCGCCGGGGATCGCCTACCAGATCGTCTACAATCCTACCGAGTTCATCTCCGAGAGCGTGAACGAGGTCTACAAGACCCTGTTCGAGGCGACAGCGCTCGTCGTGATCGTGGTGTTCGTCTTCCTGCAGAGCTGGCGCACGGCCATCATCCCGATCGTGGCGATTCCCGTCTCGCTGATCGGCACCTTCGCGTTCATGGCGGCCCTTGGGTTCTCGATCAATACGCTGACCCTTTTCGGTATGGTACTGGCCATCGGCATCGTGGTCGACGATGCCATCGTCGTGGTGGAGAACGTGGAGCGAAACATTGCGCTCGGCATGTCGCCAAGGGATGCAGCCCACACGACCATGGACGAGGTGGGAACGGCCCTCGTGGCCATCGCGCTGGTTCTCGTCGCCGTCTTCGTCCCGACCGCTTTCATTCCCGGAATTTCGGGTCAGTTCTACCGGCAGTTCGCATTGACCATTGCCGTGTCGACCGTCATCTCGGCATTCAATTCGCTGACGCTGTCGCCGGCTCTGGCCGCATTCCTGCTGAAGCCGCACAGTCACGAGCATTCCAGGAATCCGATTGCCCGGTTCGGACGAAGACTGGCCAATGGCTTCAACCGCGGCTTCGAGGTCACGTCCAATGGCTATGCCAGGGCGGTTGGAACGCTGGCACGGCACAAGCTGATCGTGCTGCCGATCTATGTCGGGCTTTTGGCAGGCACCGTATGGATCGCCAACCACGTTCCGCGCGGCTTCATCCCGACCTTGGACCAGGGCTATGCCATCGTGGTCATCCAGCTCCCTGACGGGGCCTCCCTGTCGCGCACGGATGCGGTCGTGCAAAGAGCCTCGAAGATCATGCAGGAAACGCCCGGCGTGAAGAACGCGGTCGCCTTCGCGGGATTCTCGGGCGCAACCTTCACAAACGCGACCAATGCGGCGGCGATCTTCGCCGGCTTCGATCCCTTCGACGAGCGGATCAAGGCGGGACATTCCGCTAACAAGATCATCGGCGATCTCTTCGCCCGCATGCAGCAGATCGAGGAAGCGTTCATCATCGCCATTCCGCCGCCGCCCGTGCGTGGCCTCGGCAATTCGGGCGGCTTCAAGGTCCAGATCCAGAACCGTACTGGCGACGATGTGCGCGGCATTCTCGCGGCCGCCTATCAGCTGATGGGGCAGGCGCGGCAGAACCCGAATCTGGCCGGCGTGTTCACGACCTTCTCGGCCAATTCACCCCAGGTCTATCTGGAGATCGATCGGCAGAAGGCGAGCATCCTGAACGTGCCGATCCCGAATATCTTCGAGACGCTGCGCATCAATCTCGGCACGGCCTATGTCAACGACTTTAATGCCTTCGGGCGCGTGTACCAGGTCCGGGCGCAGGCCGACCAGCGCTTCCGGATCGAGCAGGAGGACATCAACCGGCTGCGCGTGCGTTCATCCACGGGGGCTCTCGTCCCCTTGGGCACGCTCGTCGAGATGCGCGAAGTCTCCGGCGCCGATCTGATCCAGCGCTACAACATGTTCACCTCGGTGGCTCTCCAGGGCAATGCCGGTCCAGGCGTCTCATCGGGAGACGCGCTCGACGCCATGGAGGCGTTGATCCGGCAGAATCTCTCGCCCGGCATGGGCTTCGAATGGACGGAACTGGCTTATCAGGAACGGCAGACGGGCAATACGGCGGTGTTCATCTTCGCCCTGTCGGTGCTCTTCGTGTTCCTCGTGCTCGCCGCCCAGTACGAAAGCTGGTCTCTGCCGATCGCCATCATCCTGATCGTGCCGATGAGCGTGCTTTCCGCCTTGATCGGCGTGATGATCCGAGGTCAGGACAATAACATCCTGACCCAGATCGGTCTCGTGGTCCTCGTCGGTCTGGCCGCCAAGAACGCGATCCTGATCGTCGAATTTGCGCGACAGGCGGAGTTCGACGGCAAGACGCCGGTGGAGGCCGTGGTCGAGGCCTGCCGCCTGCGTCTGCGCCCCATCCTGATGACGGCCTTCGCCTTCATCCTTGGCGTGCTACCGCTCGCCATCGCAACCGGACCCGGCGCCGAGATGAGGCAGGCGCTGGGCACGGCCGTGTTTGCCGGCATGCTCGGCGTGACCGTGTTCGGACTGTTCCTGACACCGGTCTTCTACGTGGCCGTACGGCACGTGGTGCTGCGGATGTTCAGGCGCCGGGCCTTAAAGCGATCCGAGGGGTCGGGGCCCCACCCGTCGCCCGCCGAGTAGATGGAAAGCTGGCAGAATGGCCATCGTGAAGAGATCTTTATGAACGACGTCGAGGTAGCGAGCATCGCGAAATGGGTTACCGAAGCCGGGTTGACCGGCATGTCGGAGCTGGAGCTTCTGCACGGATTCAGCGACCGTCTCGTCGCGGGCGGGCTGCCTGTCGCTCGGGTGCAGATTATCATCGACACGCTGCATCCCATCCATGAAGGGCGCGTTTTCCGCTGGCGCCGCGACGATCAGGAGGGTCTTGAGCCCATCGTCGAGTATGGCCGCACCAATGTGGAGGGACAGGCGGCCGACAACTGGCGCCGGAGCACCTATTATCACCTTCTTCTCAGTGGCGAGGATTGCTTGAGGCGGCGGCTTGGCCCGGGATATCCCGAGGACTTCTCCATCCTCAAGGACCTGCGTACAGAGGGACAGACGGATTACCTGGCTCTGATCCACCGCTTCGCGGACGAGGGCGTCATCGGTGAGATGGAATGCTTCTATTCATCCTGGACGACGGATGCGCCGTCCGGGTTCAGCGACGAGGAGATTGCGCTTGTGCGCGAGCTGGCATCGCCGCTGATGCTCGCTTTGAAATGCGCCTCGCTCGCGCGCATCGCCAAGACCCTGGTCGAAACCTATCTCGGGCGCGATGCAGGGCGGCTGGTCCTCAATGGGCGCATCGCCCGAGGCGTGACCGACAGGATTCAGGCCGTCCTGTGGTTCAGCGACCTGCATGGATTCACTCACATCACGGAGACAGCGGATCCGGAACAGATCATCCCGTTCCTGAACGATTATTCGGAAGCGATCATTTCATCCATCTATGAAGCGGGCGGCGACGTTCTGAAACTCATCGGGGATGGAGCGCTCGCGATCTTCAAGGCGGAGGATCCGCGTCAGGCCTGCCAGTGCGCTCTCAAGGCCGAGCGTCTGATGCGTTCCCGCATTCGCACGCTCAATGAGGAGCGTCTGTCCTGCAATCTGCCGGTCACGAACGCCTATCTCGGCCTCCATATCGGCGAGGTCTTTTATGGCAATGTCGGCAGTCAGGATCGGCTCGATTTCACGGTCGTGGGGCCGGCCGTGAACGAGGTGAGCCGGATCGGCGCCCTATGCCGCTCCGTCGATCGCGACGTTCTCGTATCGTCCGCCTTCTTCGCGATGGCCGCGAGGGACGAGCAGGATTGCCTGGTTTCGGTCGGCCGATACGCATTGCGCGGTGTCGCCCGACCGCAGGAGCTGTTCACGCTCGACGCTTCGCGCATGGAGGACGAGGATGCCGTCCGGAAATCGGATGGCGACAGGAAATCCCATTGATGAGATCGGAGGCTCCCGATCCCACTTTAAATCCTGCCCCCCCCTTTCACTCCGGGCGGGTGGCTTTCGCCTTGCGTTCGACAGGTGTGATCGTCACCTTTCGCATCTCGCCCTTCTTGAGGACAACGAGCTCGACGAAGCGTCCGATCCGTTCCCCGCTCAGCAGGCGCACCAGATCGTCGACACCACCGACCGGCTCGCCATCGAGCGAGAGGATGACATCACCCTGTTGGAGCTGCGCATGGGCTGCCGGGCTGTCCGGTTCCACGGCCGCGATAACCACGCCGAATTGCCCGGTCAGGCCGGCCGCATAGCTGACGCGCCGCGGCAGGGGCACGGTCTGGCCCGCTATGCCGATCGAGGCCCGGCGGACGCGGCCGTGGCGGATCAGTTCCGATACGACGAAGCTCGCAGTGTTGCTTGCGACGGCAAAGCAGATGCCCTGCGCGCCCATGATGACGGCGGTATTGATGCCGATCACATCGCCGGAGGTCGCCACGAGCGGGCCGCCGGAATTGCCCGGGTTCAGGGACGCATCGGTCTGGATCACGTCGTCGATGAGCCGTCCCGACTTCGCCCGCAGGCTTCGCCCCAGCGCGGAGACCACGCCGGCCGTGACGGTCGATTCGAAGCCGAGCGGGTTGCCGATGGCGATTGCGATCTGGCCCCGTTTCAGCCGCTTTGAATCGCCGAGGGTGGCAAAGGGAAGCCTGTCGCCGTTGGCGCGCAGCAGGGCGAGGTCCGTATCGGGATCGTCGCCGATCACCCGAGCCTCGATGGTGCGCCCGTCGGAGCCGGTGAGCTTCGCATCCCGTGTGCCCTGCATGACATGGCTGTTGGTGAGCAGGAGCCCGTCGGGTGAGATGATGACGCCGGAACCCATTCCGGCCGTTCGCCCGGAAACCTGCGGCTCAACACGCACCACTGCGGGGCCGATGCGGTCGACGACGCTTGTCACGGCATGGGAGTAGGAATCGAGCAGAGCCTCGTCATTCACCGCACCAGCGTGGGGCTGCGATGGCGAGGCGGTTTGATCTGTCTGAAGGAGAAAGGTCGGAGTGCGGTCGAGCATGAAGCCCTCCAGGATAACGCTATTTCGCTACATGTGGTGATGCCGGAGGCGGGAACCAAGGGGTCGGCTTACAGCAGGATGAGGCCGAGGCGGACAGCCTGAGCGACGGCATCCGTCCGCCCCGTCGCGTCGAGTTTGGCCGCGATGGAAGCGACATGGAATTTCGCCGTGTGAAAAGAGATGCCGAGCCTGCGCGCGATGAGCTTGTTCGAGGCCCCTTCCGCCAGCAGCCGCAGAACCTCGCGTTCGCGCGCGGTGAGCAGATCGTCCCGTGGGGAATTGGGGGATGCGTGCGAGTCTGAAGCGAGGCCGTTCCCGAGACTGTCTCGCGGCAGGATGACGAAGCCTCGGACGACGGCGTCCAGCGCCAGCAGAAGGTCCGACGCGGCCACGTCATGGGGAAGAATTCCGCTTGCTGGGATCTCCAGTGTCTCGAGGCCGTTCGGTCTATTGCTCAAGAGGATCGCCGGCACCTTATCCGAGATGGGAAGGTGATCGGTGATCACCACGTCGGGCCAGTCGGCATGCCGAGTGTCGATACCGGCTTCGTCGGCCAGGATCGTGGCGATGCGGTCGAGCAGGCCCGCATCGTCGATGTGAAGAGCCACTTTCCGCAAGACGTTACCCTATAGGCGCCCGCCCGTTACTGAGGCTTCGGGCGCTCCCTGAGCTCAACGGAAAGACTCATATGTTCACCCGCCCGCAGAATTCCTAGATCGACAGATTGGCCCACGCTCTCGGGCCCGAGAAGCCTATAGATATGGCGGACCGAGGGGATGGGCTCTGTATTCCATCGGACGAGGATGTCGCCCTGACGGATCCCAGCGCTATGTCCCGGGCCGTCCTCGTCCACGCTGATCACGATCAGGCCCCGGAGTTCTGCAAGTCCCGCCGTATCGGCCGCGGCCTTGTCGAGGTGGACCGGCTGAAGCCCCAGGCCCAGATAGCCACGGGAAATGTGGCCCTTGTCGAGCAGTTGCGGAGCCACCCGCCCGATGGTTTCCGATGGAATGACGAGAACGCGGCCGCGGGGGCCGAGCACCGTCATGCCGATGATCCGCCCGCTCGTGTCGAGGGCGACGCCGCCTTCCGCCTGGAAGTCGAGCCTGAGATCCAGATAGAGCCTGCGGTCGATGAGGCCGCCGCGCAGGCTCCTCCAGGGGCCGCCTGCCAGTGCGACGATGCCCAGGGCAGCAATCAGGCCCTCCGGCTGGCGCCCCGCGGCAAGGATGGGTTGACCCGCGCGAAGCGCATCCGTTGGACTGAAGGCGATCTCCTCCAGCGGCTGCTCTTCGAGGCGCAGGAGGGCGATGTCCGTGCTCGGATCGCGGCCCACGAGCGTCGCTGCGACCTCACTGCCATCGGGACGCGTGATCGTCACGTCCTCGTCCGCCTCCAACGCTTCCTCCGCGGTCACGGCGAGGCCCGGGCGCCAGAGAAAGCCGCTCGATGTTCCGCGCCTGCGGCCATGGATCGTCACGAGCCGTGGTGCGATGGCGTCGAGCAGATCGGCGGCATGTTCCGGGATCGTATGGAAGGAGGGGTCGGCTGATGGATCTGGCATGACAAACCTCCTCGGTCATCGTCCAGAGGATCCTGCCGGCAAATGGTCTCCTTCGATACTGACCGGGAGGCTAGGTGATGCGCGCCACCTCACATGAAAAGGCCCCGCCTTGCGGGCGGGGCCTGGCTTGATCAGCTGCGCTTCGGCGGAGAAGCGGGCCAGCTCTTGATCAGCGTGTCGTAGTCCACAGTCTCACCCTTCGGCTTCTCGTTCTCCAGCTTGCGCTGGGGCGCGATGGTGCCGGCGGCTTCGGCCTTCTTGAACCATTCCTCGGCGGAGGTCTTCGGGTTCAGCTTCGGTCCGCACTCGCCCTGCACATTGGCTCGCTCCAGACGGCCGAGCACCTCGTCCTGGGCATTGGCAAGCGCGGTCATGGCTTCCTGCGGCGTCTTGGCGCCGGAGGCCGCATCACCGATGTTCTGCCACCAGAGCTGCGCGAGCTTCGGATAATCCGGCACATTGTTGCCGGTCGGCGTCCATTGCACGCGGGCCGGCGAGCGGTAGAACTCGACGAGGCCGCCGAGCTTCGGCGCACGCTCCGTCATCGACGGATGCCAGATGTCGCTCTCACGGATAAACGTGAGACCCACATGGCTCTTCTTCAGTGAGACCGTCTTGGAGGTCACGAACTGCGCATAGAGCCAGGCCGCCTTGCGGCGTTCCACGGGGGTGGATTTCAGGAGCGTCCATGATCCCGCGTCCTGGTAGCCGAGCTTCATGCCATCCTTCCAGTAGGAACCGTGCGGCGAGGGCGCCATTCGCCATTTCGGCGAGCCATCCTCGTTCACCACGGGAAGACCGGGCTTCACCATGTCGGCGGTAAAGGCCGTGTACCAGAAGATCTGCTGGGCGATGTTGCCCTGCGCCGGCACCGGTCCCGACTCGGAGAAGTTCATGCCGGCCGCCTGGGGCGGGGCA
>Ga0182742_1003201_pt1 | contig 16508 bp, 14 predicted proteins | sample eDN5th37CBELigMG_FD_128880 | JGI IMG/M metagenome (GOLD analysis project Ga0182742, IMG submission 128880) | Enriched Miracle-Growth compost microbial communities from Emeryville, California, USA - eDNA 5th pass 37_C BE-Lig MG (version 2)... ...
ATGAATCATATGCTCATTTTTCCATTTTTCATATGGAAAGGATGTTAATATACCTGTTATAAAACCGACAACATCATTTAATTTACGATTAGCAAAAAATGAACCATGCGTACAATCATGAAAAATGATAAATGTTCGAATAACAAATCCTGAGGCTAATATCGCTGATACGATAGGAAACCAAATTGAAAATGGTGCTAATGTATAGCCTAATATCCATATCACTATTAATGGAAGCACTGTATTTATAATTTGTCTTACGCTTATTTTTAATTCTGATTTAGCAAATGTTTGAGCATCTTTTCTTAATTGTTGTAATTTATTCGTTTCCTTCATTGTGAGCTTCACTCCTTATACAATCCGATAACTTAATAGTAATGGATTATAAAATAAGAAGCTATGTTCAGTAGTCATATTGTTAGTATGACATTTGTAATATCTTTTATTCTTTAGATGCTTACAACTGGATTTCCATACCCTTTTCAGCTGAGTCATAAATAGAGCATAAGATTTGAATCATATGAACACCTTGTTCAGGTACTATGCTCGCTTTTTCTTCGTTGCGGATAGCTGCTAAGAAGTGATGGATATTAGCTGCATGCTGAGGTATAGCTTGCTCTTCTAAGACTGGCTTTTCAACAATAACTTGACCATTTTCCTCACGATAGATGGTAAGCTGTTCATCGATGATGGAGAAACCTGCCTTAGTCCCTCTCCACTCTACAAATTTTGTTTCCTTTTCAACATTAGAAGCCCAGCTAAATTCAAGCTGTAATGATGCTTTATTATCAAAACGAATAAAGCCCGTTGCCATATCCTCTACATCAAACGTACCAGCTGGAATTTCACCTTGCTCATTTGGCGTATTGGCAAACTTACAGTACGTACTGCCTGTTACTGTTTTTGGTACAGGATTGCCGCTTAACCATAGTGCTAAATCAATCATATGCACCCCTAAATCGATTAAAGGTCCACCGCCTGATAGCTCTTTTGTTGTAAACCAGCCACCACGACCTGGAATACCGCGAGTTCTTATCCAACCACAACGACCAGCATACAATTCACCAAAATAGCCTTGCTCTTGAAGCTTCTTCACATATTGTGCAGATGCTGTAAAGCGATTATTTCGCATCACCATTAATGTTTTATTTGCTGTTTTAGCAGCTTCAGCCATCTTTTTAGCCTCTTCAACATTAATGGCATCTGGTTTTTCGCATAGTACATGCTTACCTTTATTTAATGCTTGTACAGCAATAATAGAATGAAACTTATTTGGTGCTGTAATACTTACAGCATCTATATTTGGATTATCTAATAATTGTTCATAATTTGTATAAACCTCTGCATCTGGAAAATCTGCCTTTGCCTGCTGTGCTAGCTGCTCATTTGCATCGCATACTGCGATAACTTCAATATCTTTTGCTGTTTTCCAGCCAACCAAATGTGCACCACGATATATACCGCCAGTACCGATAAGTCCTATTCTCAACATGTTTAGCTTATCCTCCAATATCAATGATCAGTTGTTTAAATTATATGTTTAACATTATAGGTAGAGCTAATAATTGTAAAGGCAAAAACACATATAATATAAGCCATATTTGAACAAAAAAAAGGATTGCTTCTACATCTAGTAAAAACAATCCTTTTATAGCTAATACCTTCTTGCTTCTCTACGCTTTAACTTAGCTTTTATTGTTCTAATCACCAATTTAGCTTGGGCTATCGTATGACGACCTGTAAAAAGTGCTCCAATGACGAAGACTGGACCAACTAAGTAAAAATATTCTACTACAGAATAACCGTACATTAAGTTATAAATAAGTATGACGATGAGAACAAAGGCTGAAAAAAATGTTAAAGTTTGTAAACCTTCCTTTAATGCACTATGCCACGATTTTCTTCTGTTTCCCAAACGTTTACCTCCTTATTCTCTTCAATTAAACTCGATAATTGAAACGTAGAAAACCCTAATTGCTTAGATTTATATATAATAGCTTCATTACGAGAGACAACTTTAATATTAAAATGTTCCTCTTTCGCAGCCGATATACAGCTAGCTAAAAATTTATCAGCTGCATACGATTTATCTAGATAATATTGACGCACGACTTCATCAGAGCCACTATAATATATTATTTTTGCTCTTATATCTGTGTTTTCAGTAAGCTGGTAAAGGATTTGCTCATAACGTTCACGCATCATCGTTGATTTTACAACCTCTGTAGCATGCTGGTATCTTTCGATAACGTCATCACATAACAAAATAAAGTGACGCTTACTACAAATTTCTAATAAATCTATATTTAGAAATAATGAAACATCATCTATTGCGATAACTAAGTTTTGCGTGTCTTCCAATTCTTTAATTAATAAAGCATTGTCATGCTTATATAGATTTTGATTAAATAAAACGGATGCTTCATTTATTTCAGTTTTCGCTGGAGCAAACCACGCCTCCATTAATAAGGAAAAGCTAGCATACGCCAGAAATACTGTTACTGAAAGTAAAATAATATAATCGACCATTTTAGGATTAGCTATATAAGACGCTTCACTAGAAATAAGATTCAAATTCCTTAATGCCTCAGTTAACCATGAAGTTTCTGTAACCTCATTATTAGCTAAGTAAGGTTGCAAATAGAGCAATTTATACGCAACGTAAAACATAAATAGGAACAAGATGATCGTCAACGAAAGCATAACCCATTTTCGCTTCACTATACTCGCCATTCCCTTCAATTGTATTCGTTTATATTCTAACATAACTCAACCTATTCGTCTTTCCATTACTTGTAATACAATTCAACTAAACAGCTATAGAAATAAATGCACTCATTACTATATTAACTAAATAAAGTAGCGTAGATTGTCGATATTGAGTAAAAGGAGGTGATAATATGGATATCGCTGCAGCTTCTACTATTAAAGCCACTAATGCTGTAAAAGGAGATTTTTCAGTTGGTTTGCTAAAGAAAGCTCTTGATCAAAACAAGGATATGACATCTCAGCTTATTTCGAAAGTTTTGGAAGGAAGTCTTGACCCTAACCTTGGAAAAAATTTAGATATAAAAATTTAAGCTTCAAGAAAAAGCCCCCTGCACTCTTTGTACAGGGGGCTTTGCCTAAACCATAAATCACTATTAGTTAAACCAAGCTTTATATTCTCCTAGTGCTTGCTTCAAGCGTGTTATTAGTTGCTCCTGTACGATATAACCCTGATTTTCATCCTTAGTAACCCATTCATCAATAGCATATACACCTGTATGAATCGTGTGTGCACCAAGAGCATTTAACAAGGGCTTAACGCCATAGTCAATTGCAAGTAAGTGTGAAATCGTACCACCAATAAATAAAGGTAATACTTTTTTCCCTGCAAGCCCTTTTTGTGGCAATAAATCTAAAAACGTCTTTAAAACTCCAGTATAGGTAGCCTTATAAACAGGACTTGCAATAATGACCCCATCTGCCTCGGCCACAACCTTAGATGCTATAGCAATATCAGGATGATTAAAATCTGCTTTAATCAATGCCTCTGCAGACAAGCTAGCCACTTTAATATGCTCCACATGATGACCTTCATTTTCTAAAGTCTCTTTAGCGAAATCAGTTAAAGCAAATAGTCGCGAGCTCGTAGTTGGACTACCAGAAATGATAACGATTTTACTCATAGTCGATTCCCTCCACTCCCTATTTAATTCCTAGTATTTATATATGATTAATGTATTTTATCACCCTTACATTCATACGTCAATTTTATTTTTTCAAATATTTTCCTTTTTACTCCCTTTTATTTTAAGTCACCTTATTGTTAATTGATGAATAGTATGCCATAATTAGTATATGAGTATATGTTCATATACTAATGGAGGTGACTATGATAAAACAGTCATTAACTTTTGAGCAATTAGAAGCAGTATCTTCAATATTTAAAGCTTTAGCCGATCCTACTCGGATAAAAATATTGTATTTGTTAGCACAAGATGAATGTAATGTTACTAGCATTTCTAATCATCTTCAGCTTTCACAATCAGCAACTTCACATCAATTAAGCTTTCTTAAATCAATGAAACTTGTTAAAACACGACGAAATGGGAATTCTATTTTATATTCGTGTGATGACGACCATGTAATCTCCTTATTGCTACAAGCAATTGAGCATAGTAAACATTAAAGGAGCGATAGCGATGTCAAACGATACAACTAAGGTTCATGAGCATAACCACCATCATGCTAAGCACGAGCAACAGCATGAGCATCATGAGCACGGGCACGACAACCATCAATGTAGTCATGATGATCTATTTCATCACCATGTGCCTGCTAACGGCAATAAACAAGCCCTTTTTATTGCACTTGTTATAACCTCATCCATTATGTTATTAGAGTTTTTTGGAGGTTTATTTACTGGTAGCCTAGCTTTATTATCAGACAGCGGACATATGCTTAGTGATACGATCTCGCTAGCACTTAGCTTAGTTGCTATTAAGTTCGCGGCGAAGCTAGCTACGCCTAAACGTAACTTTGGTTCACAGCGTTATGAAATTTTAGCTGCATTGTTTAATGCATTAACGCTATTCGTCATTGCTGGCTTTATCATTTTTGAAGCCATTGATCGCTTTCAAAATCCAAGTCAAGTCGCTAGTGGTAGTATGATTTTAATTGCTGCTTTAGGGCTTTTAGCTAACTTACTATCATTATATTTTCTATCTAAAAAAGGTGATGTGGAAGGCAGTATAAACTTAAAGAGTGCTTATTTACACGTTTTAGGTGATGCTTTAGGCTCAGTTGGTGCAATTGCTGCTGGCATTATTATGTGGTTTACAAATTGGTTTTATGCTGATCCGATTATTAGCGTTATCGTTGCACTTATCATACTAAGAGGTGCTTGGCGAGTGTTGAGACAAACGATTCATATATTAATGGAAGGTGCACCAGCACATATTCCTTATGAAAAGGTTAAACAGCAACTTCTTACTATTGATGGTGTAACTGAAGTGAATCAGCTTTATATGTGGACATTAACCTCTAATCAGCATGCGATGATTGCACATTTAGAAATAGCCAATGAACAAAATCAGCAATCTATATTGAAGCAAGCTACAACATTATTAACTGAATCGTATCGTCCAGCTCATCTCTCCATTCAAATTGAAATAACTAAATAGGATATTAAACTTCTAATTTATCCCATCCTCTAATCGCGTACTCAAGTAAGTATACGATTAGAGGTTTTTTATTTTAAAAATAAAGCTGTTTCATTTAAACATATATACAAAAGTTATACATTATGTTATAAAATAGTTATACAAAAAATAAATTCAAGAGGTGTTTTATGAATTCCGTTTCGATAATAAATGTACAGCATATGATTGCACGAGGCGCAAAACATCTAATTTCTTACGAGAAGGATCTAAACGATATTAACGTGTTTCCTGTGCCAGATGGCGACACAGGCTCTAATCTTGCATTTTTAATGAATATGATTTTACTTAAGCAGCCACAGCAAACTAATAGTCCAATAGATCAGCTAAAGCTTGCTTGTTTACAAGGCTCTCGTGGCAATTCAGGCATGATTTTTTCTCAATTTATTATTGCGATGTGTGATTTTGTGTCAGAGAAAAAGCAACTTAACCGTGAGCAATTTGTAGATATGTGTGAATTTAGTGTTAACAAAACAATTCAGGCTGTCCACAAGCCAATGGAAGGTACCATTTTAACGGTGATGAAGGACTGGGTAAACAGTTTAAAACAGTATTTGCAAAAAACTGACTCTATACCAGATTTACTGTCACACGCCCTACACGATGCTCTTCATTCAACTGAGCAAACAAAGTGGCTAAGAGAAGAATTTCGTAAGCAAAATGTAGTTGATGCAGGAGCAAAAGGCTTTTGTTATTTCCTTTATGGTTTTATTGAGGGATTAACGACAAAGCATGAACAGCATATAGAGGAAACGGCTAGTGCAAAACAGGAGATAATAGCCTTCGATACTTTATCAATGCACGATAACTCAAAGCATGAAAGCTTTAATCACGATAACTTAATCGAAAATCTAACACACCGCTATTGCACAGAATTTATCGTGACTCATGTTAAAGATGAGCAGAGGTTAAAAAACAAATTAGCTGGATATGGAGATTCACTTGTTTTTATCGGATCACAATCCTATTGTAAGCTTCATATTCACAGCGACAAGCCAAATGAAATAGCTCAATTACTACAAGCTGAAGGTCAAATTTTATTTCAAAAGGTTGAGGATATGCAAAGACAGCAAGAGATGTTACTAAAACCTAAAACTAAAATAGCTATTGTAGTTGACTCGGCTTGCGATTTGCCTCAGCAATTTTTAGACGAGCATCAAATTCACTTGCTTCCACTCTCCATTATCGTTAATGGCTCGCAATATCTTGATAAACAAACGATAACTGCTGAGCAGCTTTATACATTAATGAGTAAGGAGAAAGCTATCGTTAACTCCTCATTACCAAGTCGTGAACAAATTGTTCGTCTATATAATCAGCTTTTAGCAAATTATGATCAAGTCTTCTCTATTCATGTATCATCAGCCTTAAGCGGAACGTTTGCTGCCTGTCAACACATAGCAGAAGAGCTAAACTCTGATAAACTGCACGTGATAGATAGTAAATCTCTTTCAGGTGCATATGGCTTAATCATCAAGCAATTCGCCCAATATATAGATGCAAAAGCATTTAAGCAGCATGAGATTGATGTATATCATCTAAAGCAGATTCTTGAAAGGCTAATTTCTGCTAGTCAAATTTATGTAACGGTCCCTACTTTAACAAGTATGGTTAATAGCGGTAGATTATCTAAAACTGCTGGAAAAATAGCTTCTCTACTTTCACTTAAGCCGATTGTGACATTAGATCATAACGGAAAAGCAAAACTCATTAATAAAGCAGTATTCAAGAAAACGAATATACCACAGCTTATAAAGCAAGTTAGCGACATTCACAAAAAGACACCTATTAGTGACTATGCGCTGCTCTATACAGACGATCAAACCGAGCTATACCGCATTGAACAAAGCTTAGTAGGTCTAATTGGAAAAGCACCTAGCTATACGACTACTGTCTCTTCAATAATAGGAAAATATGCGGGCTCTGGTGCTTATAGTGTAGCTATAATTTCAGATAAGGAAAGGATGTTATAATAATGAGTGAACTATATTTAATGCTTATAGCCATTATCTTTATTTATATGTCAGTGCTTTTTTTAATCGCCCAAAAGCTAAAAAACAACTCAATCGTTGATGTAGGCTGGCCATTTGGGTTTGTTATCATCGCATTTTCTTCACTGTTAATGACGCAAAACTTTACACTGTCTTCGATATTAATGACCGTTTTCGTAGGATTATGGGGTCTTCGACTAGGCATATATCTATGGGTGAGAGCATACGGCAAGCCTGAGGATTACCGCTATGCAAACTTCCGAAAGCAGTGGGGCAAAAATGTTGTATTAACAGCATTTTTTAGAGTGTTCATGCTTCAAGGTTCGATTATGCTGCTCGTTGCTTTCCCTATCATCGTCACAGTTGCAAATAGCGAAGCTTCACACTCAATGGCTTATAGTATTTTAGGTTCGGCAGTTTGGCTGTTAGGCTACTTCTTTCAGGTTATAGGTGATGCACAGCTAGCTCACTTCAAAAAGCAGCGCAAATCAAAAGAAGAGGTATTACAAACAGGCTTATGGGCATATACAAGACATCCAAACTATTTCGGAGAAGCTTGTATGTGGTGGGGCCTAGCCATTATTGCACTCCCTGTAACATTCGGATTTATCGCACTTTTATCTGCGTTAATAATGAATATTTTACTCGTAAAAGTATCCGGAGTACCTTTTCTTGATCGTCGATATGCTCAGAATGCAGCATATCAGCACTATAAGCAAACAACAAATCGGTTTGTTCCGTGGTTTCCAAAACAAATAAAAAATTAAGTTGTATAATCATAAGTATAAGTTTTGTATAAACGATATTGTCATGCTATAATAAAGATACTTTCTGATTCGCTCAGCTACTTAGGAGTGATTTATATCTATAATATAAAAATGGTTTCAAAGCTACTTGATTTACCTACTGTAACGATACGTGCATGGGAAAATCGCTATAAAATAATCGAGCCTATACGTGATGATAATGGTCATCGCATATATTCAGATCAAAATGTTGAGGATTTACGCTGGCTTATTCATCAGACGAAGCATAATGGATTAACGATTAAGCATGCTGCGAAGCTTTTAGAGCAAAAACGAAAAGAAGCGACAATAAAACCTGTTGAGCCTGTGCAGACATCTTTATCTACTGAATTTCCAAATGAAGCTCAGCTAAAGCAAACATTATATAGCTCATTGTTAGAAATTCAACCTATGGAGACAAATAGGCTAATTGATATTGCATTTTCCATGTTTGACTTTGACTTTGTAGTCCATCGTATTTTAATTCCTACATTAGTGAAGATCGGTGATGAGTGGGAAGAAGGAAAAATTACGGTTGCTCAAGAGCATTATTCAACAGAGCTTATTAAGCAGCGTCTGCTACAGTTTTTTAGAATTTTCCCTAGCGACAAGCATTACCCAAAAATGATTGCTGCATGTCCTACCAATGAAAGACATGAGCTTGGTTTGCTATGCTTTTCACTGTTTCTAAGACGAAAAGGCGTTGAAATCATTTACTTAGGTGCTGATACACCACCAGAGGGTGTCATCGAAATGCAGCGCTTTAAGCAAATAAATTATGTCATACTATCTTCAACTGACATTAAAAAGCTAGATGTTCATACCGCCTATATGGAGCAAATAGCAAAAGCTAATCCACTAACTAAATTTCTTATTGGCGGACATTGTTTTAAATCATTCACCACGTCTTCATTAAATGTACAGCGCATGGAGGACGAGGTTGAACGCTGGGAAGCATGGTTCCAACAAAATTTCGGATAAAGGTTAATGTTATACAAGCACAAATCATTTATTGCTAGCTATAAAACGAACAAGTCTTATACTGCACAAAAAAGGTATAGAGGAAAAATGTCCTCTATACCTTTTTTGCATATGGCTATACTAAAGCTGGTTCTAAATCGTATAATTTACAGCGCTCATATGCTTTTATATTTTCCTCAAACCATTCTCCAAATTGAAATAATGCATCTTCCTGTCCAATTTTAGTTATGAGCTGTAAACTAATAGGCATCCCATCTTGATCTCTACCTGCAGGTAAAACTAAGCTAGGTAACCCCCATGCATTTGCATATGTAATATAAGGAATGTAGGTCATAAACGTTTTTTTGATTGAAAACAGCTCACTGTATTGTTTGCCATGCTTTTGTGCAGCCTCATGATAGGTTGGCATAATCAATATTTTTTTATCAAGATATGCATCTAATTGTTCATCTGCTTTAGCAATTGTATCATTAATTTGCTTTAGTTCCTGCTCTGTCGTTCTAAATAAATCGGAACCAATCATCGCCCAGCTAAGCTTTGCTGGAAATGCAGATTTACGAAATAGCTTCTCTTTAATAAACTCACTCATTATATTTATACTGCGACTAGTGTCCTCTTGTAATAAAGGTTTAAGTGAGCTCGAGCCTTCAATCGACATTGCCTTTTGCCACACAAAGGCACTTTCATGAAAATATGGCGGAACTTCTCTTATTGTTTTAAAGTCTACTGAGATTTGATCATGAACGCGATTGACTATCTGCTCAGTTGATATGTGTAAAGGAATCTGTTCGATTCGTTCAGGAATAACAAAAGAATACTCATCCAAATTGATAAAGCTTTTCTTTTTATTAGTAAAAAGCTCATTTAATAGCTGGGCATCACGAACACTTTTCCCCATTGCCCCGATACCAAGCATACGTAGCTGCTGTGAATGGTTGAACTCAGGTAATATGCCTTTATCATTGATTTGATTTCTTCCTGATTTAAACGACACTACGCCATTATAATGAGCAGGAAAACGAATCGACCCACCAATATCTGTGCCCACACCTACTGCAGCTCCACCGACCGCTAATAAGGCACCTTCACCACCACTTGAACCTCCAACAGAACGAGATAAATCCCACGGATTTCGTGTTAAGCCCGTTACCTTATTTTCACTTTCCTGATAGAAGCACAATGCTGGCGTATTCGTCTTGCATAAAATAATGGCACCTTCACGCTTTAATACCTCAACAATATAAGCATCTTGGGTTTCTTTTTTATGTACACGATGTGGAATACCTAATATAGTCGCCATTCCACTTACATGTACATTATCCTTCATACTTATTGGAACACCATGTAAACGACCTACTGCTTCACCTTGCTTTAGCTTTTTATCTGCTAGCCTTGCTTCCTCTATCGCCTCTGTAAATCTTGTCTCTGTAACAGCATTAATAAATTTATTTGCATTATTAATATGTGATATATAAGCTTCAGTAACTTCTAGAGATGTCCATTTCCCTTCCTTTATTCCTTTTGCAATTTCCGTTGCATCTAAATCTAAAAACAGACTCATTTCGTTACCCCCTATATATAACTTATAATTAAAACTAGCATAACGTTATATAGTTAAATTTACAATAATCGTATTTTTATACATAATATACCCGCTACTGTTTGTCCTACTCTTATGTACTATATGACAGCTCACTTTCAGATATATCACATAAACAAAAAAAATCTGTCATTAACCATAACACCGTTAATGACAGATTTAATATCTATTCTATTTTACTTTTTCCAAAGCTTACTTGGCCAATATGCCCACTTACCACAAACCTGAATAATAGCAGGGACAAGTAATGGTCTGACAATAAATGTGTCTAGTAATACCCCAATTGCAGTCACTATTCCGAATTGTACAAGGAGTTGAATAGGTAGTGAAGCTAATACTGCAAATGTTCCAGCTAATATTAAGCCTGCTGACGTAATGACTGCTCCCGTTTCTGAAACTCCTTTAACAATAGATTCGCGATGACCTAAGCCCGCCTTTTTATTTTTCCAAATATCTGAAATCATAAAAATATTATAGTCATTGCCTAGTGCAATAATAAAGACGAAGCTATAAAGCGGAATAGCACTCGCGACTGCATCGTGACCTAAAATACCATGAATAATTAGCCAACCTGCTCCAAGTGCAGCAAAGAATGAAATTAATACGGTAACAATCAATTGAATTGATGTAATTAAGCCACGTAAATATATGACAAGAACTAAGAAAATAATAATCAGAATAACGGGTTGAACCAAAGATTCATCTCCAGCTTGGATTGCACGTGTATCGAGCTGCTTGCTTGTTTCTCCACCAATCCAATATGAGCTGGTTGGCATACCTTCTGCAATCAAAATTTGCTCCATATCAAGCTTCAACTGCTCAACATCTTCCATCGCTTCATTTGAATAAGGATTTTTAACGAGATTGACTTCATATAAATGATAGGTTGCATCAGAGCTGCCGTATTGAATATCAGCTACCTCGCCTACATAGCTTAATGCTTGTAAATCTTCTGTAATATTCATATTAGCATTATTTGTTTGAACAATAACTTTAACTGGAGCAAGTTCACCTGCTGTGAAGTTTTGCTCTATAATCGTAAAGCCTTGGCGAGAATCAATATCTTCAGGGAAAGAAGATAATAAATCATATTTATACTTAATTTGCGTTGAGGTTAATGCAAGCCCTACTAAAACAATCATAGTAGCGGCAATGACTAGCCACGGACGACCAGTTGTAAATTGTCCAATTTTACGCATAATGCGATGGTTTTCTTTAGGTTCAACATAGGCTTTATTTTTCTTTTCTGCGTGCTGCTTAGCCATAGCTACAGTACGAGGAATAAAAGGCCAAAACGCTTTACGGCCTAAGATGCTTAATATCGCTGGTAGCAATGTAATGACAGCAATTAGTGTTATTAAAATACCTAAGCTAAATGGAACTGCAAATCGTTGAAAAGCACCATAATCGGCTAATATTAGCGCTCCTAAACCAATAACAACAGTTAAGCCACTCATCACAATTGCACCTGTGGACTTTTTAACCGCTTGAGAAATTGCGACATATTTATTTTCTTCAACTAAAAGCTGATCTTTATATTTTGTAATTAAAAATAAACAATAGTCAGTCCCCGCACCAAATAGTAAAACAATCATGATGGCTACTGCTTGTGCATCCTTTGCAATCCAACCGCTCTCAACCATCCAGCCTAATATTGGACTTACAACTAAGAAAGCAATAGATACAACAATAAGTGGAATAACAGCCATAATCGGTGAACGATAAATAATAAGTAAAATGACTAAAATGATAATTACTGTTGCAACCATGAGCTTGAAATCAGCTGATTCAAATAATGAGGTTGCATCAACAGATATACCTGCTGGTCCAGAAAATTTAGCCTGTAAGCCTGATTCCTCTAGGCTCTCCTTTAAGAAAGGATTATCCTCTACAATTTCACCCATATATGCTGAAATAGTTTCGAAATTATGCTCTAATGTTGACGCCTCAGCATCAGCTTCAAAAAATACTGGTGTGACTAGTGCTTGACCGTTTTCAGATAATGAGCCAAATAAGGCCTGTGCTGGAATTTGATGAAACGGCGGTAAAGTTTTTTGTTCATCCAGCGGTGTAGTAGCTAGTTTATCATATAGCTTTTGTATAGCCTCAATATCTGATAATTCAATACCTTCTTGCTTATACCATACTAATAATAATGGTAATCCTGCATCAGATGAAAACTGCTCTTGAATGATATTATCTGCTTCAATAGACATCATATGTGATGGAAGATCTTCACCTGAATAGTTTTCTACAGAGTTAACCTGTGGGAATACACTCATGAGTACGACTAATAGCCCTATCCAAGCAACGACGACTAGCCACTTTGATTTAGCCCCACCCATTATTTTTCCCCAAGTTTCTAAAGGATCTCTTTTCATTGTGTAACCTCACTTTTAATTTTAGTATACATAATTTATACAATCATTATATATTGATTATACAACTTTCGTAAATAGCAATGTAATAAAATTTGTTACAATTTTAATAACGCTTCAAATAACTTGAAATGTACTCCTAATATATGAGCTTCATAGCCTAATATCCTAATATAATGTTAGTATCATAAAAAACTCTCTAGCTGCCTAGAGAGTTTTAATTCGTCCTATTATAATTTAGTTTTCCCCCATCTCTAACCTTTCCATACTTAAAGGGCTATTCATCTTCTGCACTAACGGAGGATATGTTTCATAGACTTCCCTCCTTCATTTTAATAAAATATAGTATATAAAAAGAGAGACTACTATTGAGTGTATAAGGAGAAATTTATGAGTGCTAAGGCTGGATTAGGATCGTATGGCTTTCGATTTAACGAAGCAAATCTGCATCATATTTGTCAGCTTTACGCAGTAGGTCACGAGCTTGTTACTGATGTTTCGTATAGCTGGAATGGCATGACACGCTCTGATGGTCCCTTACTGCTATTTCAGTACACGATAAAGGGTAATGGAAAATTAGTACTCGATAATAAATCGTATACTTTAAGTGAAGAGCAGGCATTTCTCGTTGAAATCCCAAGTCAACATCATTATTATTTCCCTACAGATGCAAAGCAATGGGAGTTCTATTACATATTAATTCGTCCTACATTAATCGATCAATTATGGATACAAATAAAGCATCAATTAGGTGCAATTACTTATCTCCCTAAACAAAGCGAGCCTATTTTATTATTAAATACAATTTTGCACGAGGCAAAACGAGGTAAAGTTAGAGATGCTTTTAGTGCTTCCTCTTATGTCTATCAATTTATCATGTCGTTAAGCGCCTTTACATCTCAAAAAAGAAGTAAACTAGAGGCTTGGCCAGAGCAAATCAAGCTTGCTACAAGCTATATGGAAAACAACTATGAACACGCTGCCTTACAGGAGCAGTTAGCAACGATGCTAGGCTTATCCCCTTATCAATTTATTCGATTATTCAAACGTTATGTTGGTGTCACACCGGGTGAATATTTAAGTCGTATAAAAATGGACCATGCCATTAAGCTGCTGCTGGAAACAAAGCTATCAACTCAGCAGATAGCGCATAAGCTTGGCTATTCAAGTGGTAGCTATTTTATTAGAGTATTTCAGCAGCGTATAGGGGAAACCCCCGCTAAGTTTAGAAAAGCAAATGAGCTTACCTACAAGCATATCTATTACGATTAATAAGGAAATCAATACTATTAAATAGCTGTATTTATATAATAACAATGTGCAATATTGTATCTTTTTGCAAAATTCTTATCGTAGAAAAACCAGCATTGCAGATATAAGATGATGATAATGTTAGAACGTTAAATGTAAAGGAGACTAAACGATGAATCATCATCAATTTGCACTTACCCCTCCAATGGGCTGGAATAGCTGGGATTGCTACGGTGCTACTGTTACCGAGCAAGAGGTTCGAGGCAACGCTGACTATATGGCTAAGCATCTAAAAGCTTATGGCTGGGAATACATTGTTGTTGATATTCAATGGTATGAGCCTGATGCTGTTTCAGACCTATATAGACCATTCGTTCCACTTGAAATGGATAGCTACTCTAGACTATTACCTGCTCCAAATCGATTCCCTTCTGCTGCTAACGGACAAGGCTTCAAACCACTAGCAGATTACGTACATAGTCTTGGACTTAAATTTGGTATTCATATTATGCGTGGTATTCCTAGACAAGCTGTCCACCAGAATACACCTATTAAAGGTACTAACTTAATAGCTAGAGATATTGCACATACGTGCTCGTTTTGTGGCTGGAACACAGATATGTATGGCGTAGATGCGACAAAGGCTGGTGCACAGGAATACTATAATTCACTATTTGAGCTTTATGCTGAGTGGGGAGTTGACTATGTTAAGGTTGATGATATTGCTGACTCTTGGCTTCATGGAGGACCACATCTGCCTGAAATCAAGCTTATTCGTAACGCGATTGACCATTGTGGACGTTCAATTGTATTGAGCCTATCACCAGGTCCTGCTCCCATTAATGAAGCACAATATTTTATTGACCATGCAAATATGTGGCGAATGACCGATGATTTATGGGATAACTGGAACTCTTTACATGACATGTTTACTCGTTGTAAAACATGGCAAGGGGTGCAAAAGCCTGGTGCATGGCCAGATTGTGATATGCTTCCTTTAGGTAGACTAGGTGTAAGACTTTCAACTCCAGATAGACAAACACGTTTTACAAAGGATGAGCAATTAACGTTAATGACGCTTTGGACGATTTTCAGATCACCATTAATGTTTGGTGGCGAAATGCGTGACAATGATGATTGGACCTTATCACTTCTGACGAATACTGATGTGCTCCATATGCACAAAACAAGCTGGGGTGCTTATGAATATAGTAGTTGTGATGGTAAAATCGTTTGGCTAGCACATGGAGAGCAAAGCAGTATATATGTCGCTTTATTCAATACATCTGACAAGGAAGAGCTAGTTTCAATTGACCTAAGTGAGCTTAAGCTAGGCATACCAAAATTGATACTTAATTTGTGGAGCAGCGAGCACTCTACCTGTAAGGATACAAAGCTAGAGTACTTAATTGCACCACATGGAGCTAATCTATTCCGAGTATGGCTTGAAGCTTAGAGCCTGTAATATAAAAAAATTAAGGCTAGTTTAGACAAGTGAAAAGATGCCCCTTGCATATTATTTTCCCTATAAGTTGACTGAAACTTCATGGGGGTAGCATCGGGCATTTTTTTATTACTAATTTCTCATAAGGATACAGAGCACATAAGCAATACTAACTATTTTTTATGTTAAACGAACTAGAATTATGTAATTAGAATCAAAATACATACATATTTATTACTACTTTATAGAACATTTTAGCGAAATTTAGATAATTTATATGAAAAATGACTGAAAATAATCATTTACATTACTTAGCTCTTTCTTTATCATTAATGTAAATTATTGTAATAATATTTCAAACTAGAATTTTTATTCGAAATATTATTTTAAACATCATGTAAGCACATTTTATTACAAATAACTTACAGAGGTGATTTAAAAGATGTTGTACGTAAAACGTATGAGTATCGTAATGTTAAGTTTTTTTATTTTATGCTCTAGCTTTACTTTTTTTCAGTCTAACGCTGTATCTGCAAACAGCACTACACTCCCTTGGCGTGTAGTACTTGAGGATTTTGAAGATATTTCTGATGTATATGTACACCACGTACAATCAAACAGTGCGAGTCTCACTCAAGCTTCTCGTCCAAGTCCTGTCATGCATGGTCAGCATGCTTTAAAGCTAGATTACGATTTTTTAGGAAAATCTGGCACATCTGCAGCCTACATAAAATTTAAAGAAGGCAGTTCAAATAATGGAAAAGCGATAGAAGGAAAGCCAACAAAAATAGGCTTTTGGGTATATGGAGCTGGTAACAACTCTTGGATTAGAGCCCAGTTTTCAGCATCAAATGTCATCTCTCCTTTAGCTACG
>Ga0182742_1003202_pt1 | contig 16508 bp, 26 predicted proteins | sample eDN5th37CBELigMG_FD_128880 | JGI IMG/M metagenome (GOLD analysis project Ga0182742, IMG submission 128880) | Enriched Miracle-Growth compost microbial communities from Emeryville, California, USA - eDNA 5th pass 37_C BE-Lig MG (version 2)... ...
CGCAATCCCGTCATTGCCTTGCCGTCCGTGAAGAAGCTTGATGCACTTGATGAGACCTCACGGTCAGTACTTCGTGACATCCTTATGGATATTTCGACCGAGGCTAAAGATAAAGCTGAGGTGTCATGGAGGAAGCACAAAGCACCTATGGCGGCTTACTGGAAAGCGGTTAGCGTATACAAAGCACATCGCAAGGGTGGTAAAGCGTAAATCCTGATTTAACGGATTATATACACCATACCCCGTAACTTATCAGCACTATTTCTTAACGGAGACCCTTCCTTGACCAGCCCGGGATCCTATTTCTTCTATCTTCGGGGCGACGCCAACAATGCCCCTTCATCCGTCTTCAGAGGCTTCACCACCGGAAAGCCAACGGAACACGGCACCGTTGAGATCTCTCTCGATGTCGATGACATCGACCGGTTTTGTGCGTTCCTAGACGAGCGCGGAGATCATGATGTTGCCGACGATATCCGAAGCGCCACTCCGGATGATAGTGGCTATGTGCGGCTTCATGGCGCCTGGGCGACTGCGCTCGTCACCCGGGATGACCTCGAGACCCTTGAGCGCCTCGCCAACGACGCACGGCCGGTCGACGATGAGGACGAAGGCAGTGAACGCCAGATCGACGCGCAGAACCTCCTGTTCGAAGTTCTCGAACATCTCGAGCCCCGTACCTTCGCCGACGATTCCGACTTTGCCTTCTGGTGCCTGAAGGCAACCAGGGAAGAGATCATCGACGAGGGACTACGCCTCATCAAGCAGGAACCGGTCTAGTTCGATCCGCAAGGCGCGGCCTCCTTCGCACGACATCAGGCCAATCCGCTTGCCGCCCCCCTCCTCGGCCTCCTGAACCATGTCGGCGGGTGGGTTGAAACCGACCCCAGCCATCCCGTCGTCATTGCACGAAAGGCCTAAGAGGCTGAGACCGGATACAAGTTATGATCCCATCACCAGGTTCGCCACATCACCCCGGCCAAGTGCCGGGGTTTTATTTTTTCTCCATCCCGAAGAACCGAATGCATGACCAAAGTCACAAAAATCATTGAACACGACTGGCTCGCCGTCCGTGTCACCTTTGCCGACGGCCAGCAGGCCAACGTGAAGTGGAACTGGGGCGGCCTCGACGTTGTCGTGAAGCCCTCTGATCCGAAACGCGGAGAGCTCCTCTCCCTCATCGTCAAGGAAGCCGAGTCGAAAAAGAACGACGCCGGCTACGGGTTCAATACCCCCGGGAAAATCGCCGACAAGATGGAAGAGGTCGCCCGGCGTTCGAACGATCTCGAGGCTTACGTCACTGGCTTGAAGGCAGCCCTGAAGGTCTCGGCGCAGCCGATCGTGCCAAAGGCGGCCGCCAATGCACCCAGCAAGACCGTCTCCGATCTCAAAAAGAGCCGGGGCTGGATCCTGAAGGCGACGTTCCCAACCGGCGAACGCGTCGAGCTGAAGATCAACGCCAGCAGCGTTGGACTCGCAATCGATCCAAATATCCCCACCAAGTGGAATGACATCACCAATTTTGTCTTCGGAGTGAAGCAGAGTGGCATCATGACCGACGAACGCCTCGCCCAGGTCCTGAAGGAGGTGGCCGACAAAGCAGCGACGATAGACGAGTGGATAGCCGGAATGCGTCCGGCCGTCTTTCCAGGCGCCTGACGGTCAAGCCGATCTTTTGTGACACGGTCGTCGCGCGCCATCTTGAGGAAATCTGGATTTCCAGTAGGACTTTTCAGGAACCTACTTCCTTTGCTCAGGCCAGAAGGCCCTCAGATGATCTCTCAACCTCAGGACCCGACCATCCAGATCCTTGACCCCACCGGAGTCAAACGCATTCTCGCTATCGGTGGCCCGTTCTATGTCTACATCCTGCATCGACCGGATGGTACGCCGTTTTACGTCGGCAAGGGCACGAACCGTCCTGGAAGTTTTCGGGTTCTGGAGCACGAGGCCGAGGCCCGCAACACGCGGTCATTGACCCACAAGCTTAATCTCATCCGAAGCCTCCACCGCAAAGGTCTCTCGGTCGGCTACCGTATCGAGAGTTTCTTCGCGATCGAAGGTGAGGCCCTTGCCCGCGAGCGCTACCTGATCGACACGATCGGACGCCACGATCTCAAGAAAGGGCCGCTAACTAACCAGACCGACGGCGGTGAAGGTGCCTCGAATCCTTCCGAAGAAAGCCGCCAGCGCCGCCGGGACTCACTTTGGGGCGAGAACGCAAGCGATCCGGAACGTCAGATCGCCAACCGCTATTTCCAGCAACTCACCCCGGTGCAATCAGTGCCAATCAAGCCAGTCAGCACCTTTAAGCGTGCTGACGGCCTCTGGAAGAATGACGACACTATCGGTATGAAGCCGCGTCAGGCCGGTGCGCTCCTGGCTACCGCAATCGAGAACCGCGTACTCCTCGAGCCCGGCGCCCTGCTTCCCAGGCGCCTGACCGTCGAGGGCGTCGAGTACATTATCGAGAATGGTGTCGGACGTGACATGATCTCGAACGGAATGATCACCCTCGAAGACGATACCAGGACCCATGAGATCTTGCGGCTCAGCGAGGCGGGGTTCCAGTTCATCATGGCCACATTCGGAACTTCAGCCCTCATCGACGCTGGCGTACTCTCACCAGACTACTCGGCTGACACTATCTTCACGCGATCCTGAACGAACCATGCTGAAGAAGCCAATCCTTGGTGGCGACCCAATGCGTCGCCACCTGGGCCCGAAACTACCAGAAGACCTCATCGGCCGTGTCGGCGGGTTCGTCACAGCCCACCATGTCTGCAAGAACTACGTGCTCTATACGAACATGCTCTCGCAAAAATCCCACATCTTCCGAAAAGACCACGGCGAGAAGCGTTGGAAGTGGGTCAATGCCTACGACAACTCAGATGATGCCGGCCGAGACTTGAGGAAGATGCTCCGCGGAATTGGGAGTGACCCCCCAGCGGCTTCCTAAACGACACAAAGTCCCAACCGACACGATCACTACAAATCATCACCGAACAGAAGCGGCTGCGACGATGCCCTTTTCACCGAAACCCTGGCCGGCTTCTCCTTGTTTGGCTTCGTCGGCTTTGTCGTCGGAATGTCCTCTCCCTTAATACGGGCCTTCGCCTTGTCGCGAGCGATGGCCTCCGGCGCAGACGGATCCTCAGTCAGCCACTTACCGCGCTTGATCACTTCATTGACCCGCCCCTGATTGACACCGAGCTGGAAGGCGATTTCCTGCTGGGTCATCTCCGTCGTCCCATGAAGCTCCAGGATCCTTCGGGCCAGTTCCGGCGTCATCTTCTTGCCGGCGATCCTGCGGCCGCGGGACACCCTTCGGGTCGACCGATCCCGTTCCCGGAGCTTCTCCAGGATCGCAAGAGCCATGTGCATGCCCTGCTCACGCAGGGCCTCTTCGAACTCCTTCAGCGTCGCCAAGAGGCACTCCCTGTTCCATAACCTCTGCCTACAGTATCATACGTTCCCGATATGGCTACGTTAGTTCACCTTTTGATTACCTGAAACCACATGGATCGTATATCGGGAGCCATCGCGCCACATCACTCGCCGCCTGGCGACAGCCCTCTCCCTCCGAGCATTACTTAGGAAAAAAGCCATGGCCACAGCGCATAAAAATAGCCGCCTCCTGGGGCAGGAGGCGGCTTTTAAAATATCGGACTTGAAAATCCCGCAGAACCAACGCCCTGCGAAAAAATCACTTGTCGGTAATGATTTTCGTATAAGTCTTATTTTTTGAACTGTCACCCCCCGACGGAAAATATTTTTGGTTTTTTGGGGATTTTTCACACCGATTTTTTGACTAGGACTGCTTGGTCGATTCCGCCTCCGCGTCCCCGAAACGATCATCTCGATTTGACCCTAAGGAAAGTCGCTGAGAACCCAATTTTGACTGAACCCCCGAAGGAGAGGGTCGATGGACATACTCGTTTACCTTGACTTCGATGGTGTGCTTGTCACGGCCATGGATCGTAAGCCGCTAGCCGACCGGGACTTTCTCTCCGCAGATCGGGTGGCACTTGTCCGAGCCTTTCTGCGTCAGACTGGGGCTAAGGTCGTTGTCACAACCACCTGGCGCCGAAACGCGACCTGCCGGGACGCACTCATTCGTGCCGGCCTTGCCGATGACGATTTCTTTCATGACTGGCGCACCGCGATAGACCTGGATCTGACAAACTGCGGCGTCTCAGTTCGCGGGACCGAAATCGCAGACCACGTGGCACGCAACGGGATCAGCAACTATGTCATTTTTGATGACTTCCCGGTGCTTGCCAGCCAGGCTGGCTACCACGTCCAGCCCGACGACCGGATCGGTCTTACCCCGCAGCACATTGTCCAGGCGCTGGACATCGTAACCCGCCAGTCACCTGTCCGCAGGCCGGCAGCGGCCTGACAAGGATCCGCAACCGCCAGTAGGGTCTGGGGTGATGACCAGTCTACCCGGACCTCGTTACATGGCCTCAACGATGAGACCGCCGGTTGTCTCAACCACCCACTCGGCACCGAACTGCCTGATCGCCAGAACGCGTCCGACGCCGGGGATTTCCATCTCCGGCAGAACCTGAATCTGGCCATCAGGACCATCAATGACCGCATAGCCAGGGAAAGCCTTCCGGATTTTATAGCCGCTCGTTTTTGCCGTGACCTCCATCCTGCCAGCGCTCTCATCAGATGAGCGATTTGATCCTGAGGCCCGTGCAAACGCACCATTCCGGGACTGTTCGTTTTCTCTCGCCGGCCGCAGCGGACTATCAGGGGCCGCCAGACCGCCTCTTGGCATCGTGAAAGATGAGCGCACCTGAGTCCCGCTGCTCATTAAGGCGTAGCCAAGGAACCAGATCGACCCGACGGTCAGAACTGTGCAGAGGCCAAAGGCAATTCGATCCCCAATCGATGACTTCTGTCGGAGCTCGCCCTCGAGGGTCATTGTGCCCAAACCAAGCTCGGAAGAGCCCCTGTTTCGCCCGCGGCCTTTGGCAGCGCGCGCGAGATCGTCCAGAACCCGTCCAAACCTACTAATCATCTACCACCCCTTCCCGCACTTGCGGACGTCGGGCTTCGCTCGAATACGATACCGTTAATCTGTGAAGCTTGACAGAAAATCAATCTCCTGACCGCATTCGACTTTCTGCGCAGTACTCGCACAAAAGCCAAAAAATGGAATCGATACGGGGAGATTGGTCCTGACTGCTCCAGAAGGACCTGGGGATTATTTTTCATCGCCATGGGCGAAACCGAGGACCTTTTCAAAGACCTCGTCCACGACCCGGGTATCCACGGGCCCTGATTTCAGATCGCGTCAGTCTCATTCCGCGGATAACCCGTGCCCGGAGGCCCGTTCAAGTCCGTTGACCTGAGGTAGCCGCGGCGGCCCTCTTTATCGATCATGGGAACCGACGGACCCGCCCTCCGGTGATCGCCGCTAAGGAACGTATCCGTCTTCCGTCGTGAGGAGCACCATCAACGGATCACCCCGGGCGGTGTGATCGACCCACCTCCCGAAGACCTGCAAGATTACCCGCCCGGCTACCGATTGACGGACTGGATTACGCCAGCCGATGTCTCAACCACCCAGCGGCCCGCGACCTGCTTAATGGCGGTGACTTTCCCGGCTCCGGGCACCTCGCTACCGGGAATCACGTCAACGGTTCCTACCGGACCTTCCAGGGTCGCAAAGCCTTGGAAGGCCCGCTTGACCGTGTAGAGGCCGAAGTCCTCCCGCTCATTCTCCTTCGCGGCCGAACCGCGGAGTGCACCGTTAGTCCTCACCGTTTCATGGGCAAGCGCTCCTGTCGTCTCCGGATCGGAGATCCGCGACCGCCGCGAACCAGCAACCGGCATACTGTCCTCGGATGCATTCACGGCGATCCGTGGCATCGCAAGGCCTGACTTCCTGAACTCGCCACTTGTCTCGACGGCATAAACGAGAAACGACGTGGCGCCGACTGCCAAGACGAAGCCTAGAACTGACGCGATCCGGTCGCCAACGCGGGACCTCTCTCGCAACTCATGCTCCAACGTAGAGACAACTCGCCCCCCGGAACCCGCGGCCGCAGCCTCGATCTCGGCCCTGCTCCGCGTCCGGACAAGGTCGGCAAGTACCTTCGCAAACTCATGGCGCATGATTGATTCGCCCCCTATTTTGGTGGGATCCTGCATTCCTAGGCTTAACGGTCTACTAATCACCCCTCTTTCGTTCCTAGGTATAGGACTATCGCCGTACGGCAATGGTGCGACGGTCGTCTCGAAGGGGTCACAAGAATTGCTGAAAGCGGACAAATTCGGAGACAAAGAGGAGCAAGAGATCAGGCGGCGGTGCTCTCCATTCGCCTCTCCAATCCCAGAAGGACATTCGCATGCCCGTAACCTACATGCCTGGCGCCAACATAACCGATTCCGATGCAGACCTTTTGGTCAATACGGTCAACTGCGTCGGCGTGATGGGCAAGGGCGTGGCGCTTGCCTTCAAGACCGCATTCCCGGCCATCATGGGCCCGTACCAGGCCGCCTGCCGCACACGCGCCATTCGCCCCGGCACCGTGTCGCTCTTCCCACTCAAGCAGGATGGCGCCCGCCAGATTCTTTGGGCAGCCTTCGCCACAAAATTACACTGGCGCGACCCTTCGAAACTCGAATGGGTCCAACAGGGCCTCGAGCAACTCGCGTCTTATGCCCGGGCCAATCGGATCCGTTCGATCGCCCTGCCCCCGCCAGGTTGCGGCAACGGCGGCCTTGACTGGCGTATCGTCGAGCCGCTCGTGCTGGAGGCACTCGGCGACTTCGATTTGCGCATCTACGCGCAGCCGTCGCGCCCCTGATCTTTCGCCACCTTCATACGAAAAGGCCGGATGCAAAACTCGCACCCGGCCTTTCAATTTTGGAGCCGACAGCCCTTCTTACGGGATCCTGTCCAGCAACGGACCGACAATCTCCAGCGCCTCGGCCGGTGACGAAACCCGGATTTTGAACAGGCTCAAATAGGCGAGCTCATTCACCTTCTCGATCCCGCTGTGCCGTCCATACTTCGTTGGATCATCCAGGTGGTCGAATGGCTCGTCGAGATCCACCGTAAGACCGCGCTTCTCAGCAACTGCCTTCACTCGCCAGTCCGGGACAGTCCAGAGATTCACACCGCTCTTTCCGGTCCGCTCGGCGGCAAAGACGAAGCCGCCGGCAGTGATGTATGCCTGAAGATATTTCTTCGGGGCGCCATGGATCCGAATTTTAGGGTGCGCCCGAAGCGCATCCTCAATATCCAGACCCAGTTCACTCACGTCAGTCATAAATGAGATCCTGAACTGATCGAGTGAGCTTACGCCGCGTCTTCCTGATCGGCGTCGTTGTCCGAATCCGGACCGCCCTGGAACTCGGCAGCCAGAAGGCCAGACTTCTCGCGGATCTTGCCCTCGATCTCAGCTGCGATCCCCGGATTCTCTTTCAGGAAGGTCTTGGCGTTCTCGCGGCCCTGGCCAACCCGCTGGCTTTCGTAGGAGAACCAAGCGCCGGCTTTGTCAATCACGCCAGCCTTCACACCAAGGTCAATAAGTTCGCCAACCTTCGAGATGCCTTCGCCGAACATGATGTCGAATTCGACCTGCTTGAAGGGCGGAGCGACCTTGTTCTTGACCACCTTCACACGAACCTGATTGCCGATCGGCTCATCCCGGTCCTTCAGGGTGGTGGTCCGGCGGATATCGAGGCGCACCGAGGCGTAGAACTTCAGGGCGTTGCCGCCCGTTGTCGTTTCGGGCGAGCCGTACATGACGCCGATCTTCATCCGGATCTGATTGATGAAGAAGACACATGTTCCGGCGCGACTGATCGAACCGGTCAGCTTGCGCAGCGCCTGGCTCATGAGACGGGCCTGAAGGCCAGGCCGGCTTTCGCCCATCTCGCCTTCAATCTCAGCCTTCGGCGTCAGTGCCGCCACCGAGTCAATGACCAGAACGTCGATCGCGCCCGAACGAACCAGATTATCCGCGATCTCGAGGGCCTGCTCGCCGTTATCGGGCTGGGACACGATCAGATCGTCCAGGTTCACACCGAGCTTGCGGGCATAAACCGGATCCAGCGCATGCTCGGCGTCGATGAACGCGCAGACGCCGCCCTTTTTCTGAGCCTCCGCGATCGCGTGAAGGGTCAGAGTGGTCTTGCCCGAGGATTCCGGTCCATAGATCTCGATAATGCGCCCCTTTGGGAAACCGCCAACGCCGAGGGCAATGTCCAGACCAAGCGAGCCCGAGGACACCGTCTCGACCTCGACCACATGATCACCACCAAGGCGCATGATCGAGCCTTTGCCAAACGAACGCTCGATCTGAGAAATCGCTGCCTCGATCGCTTTTTTCTTGTCTGAACTCATTTTGGGGAAAAACTTTCTGGAGTTGAAGTCTTAGCGACCCTACTGCACTTCGATCGTGGATACTAGAACGGAACGCGAACGAAGCGGCGAAAACTATCGCTTTTCCCCAAGGCTGGGGCCATCTGCCACATAGCTCAGGATAGGCCGGCCTATTCCTCCGGACTCCCTCGGAGATGGGAAAGTCAGTGCGTCGGCTGAGTTGGACCGTAAACGGCCGAATAGAAACTCGGTCCCGGACCCTTTGGTCGGGTCGCACCATATTTCTCGGCAAGAAGATTGCAGTATTGCTGATTGGTCCGAGCCGCTATCATCCAACGGCCACCCCAGGTGTAGCCAAAATCCTGTCCGTGCCGGGCGCGCAACTCAGCGGTGACTTTGGCCTCGATCTGCTTTCTCTCGTCCAAATGGCTCTGCCAGACCTGCCAAAAGGCTGCCGACAGATATCCTGCCCGGGCTCTGGCGACCCCAGCCTCGATATCGACACTCGGCAAATGGGCTTCGCGACGCAAAGCGTCCGACTTCGTCAACTCCGCTCGAACCGCATTCTCGTCGAACATCCGGCCTCCACGATCGTCTTCAAGGGAATCTAGCGCACGTGTTCGATTCCTCCCGGCCCAACTTCGATTCTTCGTCCCTTTTTCTTCACGGTTCGCTGACCCGCCTCTCGGCGGGTACGGATCTCCCAGCCTCTGACCGCCGTGCCTCGCTTCAGTAACCAGGAACCTTTATGCCTCAGCTCCTTGACCGATCACTCACAACCTCAATCGCAAAGATGCTCGACATGCCGGCCGCTGCCGTTTCAACCGACCTTGGCGGGATCCGGGAAACGGACGTCGATCTATCGCAACTTTCAGAACCGCAGATCATAGAGGCCGTCCTCCTCTGGAAGATCGCTGACCGGCGCAGTCAGGAGCTTCTCCATCATGGCCATCGCGATGCAGCCTGGACGGCCTATGTCCAGCGACGCCGAAACGAATTCAAATCACTGGCAGCCGCCGTCGGTCTTCCGGTCTGAGATGAACGGGATATCGACTATGTCGATCGACGCAAACCCGACGTTTATGTATGGCGACTTTGACGAGACCCAGCACGAGTATCTCCATGGCTCGTGTTGGACCTTTGCAACGGCCCTTCACGAGGCGACCGGATGGCCGCTGGCCTGGGTCAAAGATGTCTCGAAGGAAAGCGAATGGCCGTTTCCCGTCCATGGCTTCTGCGTACACCCCAGTGGGCGATACGTGGATGCCTCCGGCTATTGCACCCTGGAGACCTACCGGCACCGCTATGGCATCCCGCAACCGGCGGTCAGCCCCGCAACGATCGAAGATTTCGATGCTATATGCGGCCTGGAAGACGATGAAATTGCATTTGCAGCCGAATTTTTGCCCTATCTGACAGCCGCCCCTTTCCCCCTCGATCTCAAAGCCTCGGAATAGCATGCCATATAATTACAATAAGTTTGACAACCGGCGCAAAGCCAAATTCATGCTCGAGAAGCTGCTTCCTCAGGCAGAGGAATTTGCCAAGCAGCAGCAACCCGGTGAGAAGGTCGGCGAGCCTGCGTCTCTCATGGGTGCAAATGCCGTCAAGCACCTTCGGATATCCGCCGTCAGTGGGGTTCACATTTACCAGGGAGAAAGAGGCGGATGGTTCGCCGACCTGACTTTCGACGGACTTCCCCCTGGTGTCCCCTCTGTTATCGGCACACCATCATCCGAGCCAAATGGCACCCGTGATGAAGCCATTCAGGAAGCGATCGGGATCCTAGCGACCGTCATTGTGGTCGAAGCAAACCGCCCCGCCGCCGATGAGGAGCCTGTCGCGATCTTCGAATTTGACAACATCGCTCTCACGATCCCCAGCGCAATGATCCGGGACCTGGAAGCGAATATCAGCCAAAAGCCGGGCGTCGCGTACATCGCCCAGCGCCTCGATGGCCTTCGGGATCAACTCGCCGACGGCCGACCCTTCACGGAAGAAACCTTCAGGAATCTGCCCGAAGATGATAAGCGACGGGTCGTTGCCATCGCAGCACTGGCCGTTGCCGAAGGGATGATCCGCTGGCCGGAGAACCGGGAAGCCGCTCCCATTAGGCCGACACGGCATTAATGGGCCATCGGCCAATTGTTGAAGAGGTTGCCTTGAACGTCCTCAGATCGCTCATCGTTCTTGTTGGGTTCACGGTCGCCTGCAGTGCCACGGCAATGCCGTTTCCTGCACAACCGAAAACGGATTCATCCAGGCGGCTGGATAGAACCCTTCAGCAGAATGGGATCCATCCCGCCCAACTTGGGAAGCAAGCCAGCGATCTTCCGGCTTTCGACCGCAGCTACGACCGGTCTCAGCGGCAGGGCCTATTTCCCCGACCGCGACCGGAGGATTATGAGTTCGGCCGGAAGGAACTCACGCGAGGCGATAGCCGTCGTGCCCCCGATCAAGGCGGGAAGCGCCAGAACAGAAGCCCAGGCGCCAGGTCTATGCCTCCACAGCGCAGCCTGTCCGTCGACGAATACCTGAACAGTCCGAGCGCGCCCCGATAGTTGTCCATTCACGGGCGCTCCCAGTCCACACTCAATCTGACGCCGCCTGAAAGGGCGGCGTTTTTATTGCTTCCCAGCCCATCCAACAGCAAATGCATTTCCCGGCCGGAAGCCGCCAACCTGAAACCCCAATAAATCGACCGCTCTCATCGACGCCCAAAGCCGCTCCGCCCCCAAAGGGGCCATAGCCTTTGGCGCTCCTTCTTATTTGCCCGGCCACACCACCTGACTGACGCCCCGCGACGGGAGACCCACCATGGAAAACCGTGACCGTTACTCGTTGCTTTGCAAGGCAACGATACAGGATCCCGTATCTGGGAATGTCCTGCATTCCCTGATCATTTCGGCTTCAAAGGTTCTGTCTGACAGATCCCGAAACCCGTACCGGAAGGTGCGCGCCGTTTCCGCCGACGGCACGGTCTACTTCGGCTACGTTCGGGGCCAACGAGGCAATAACTTCATCACGGTCAGTCACAGCCCGTTGACGATCGCCCTGTATGTCGGATCCGAAAAGCTGGAATTCACCTATTCCGGAACGAGCGATACCGTCACCGTCGATCAATCTCGCTCAAGATCCGATCGCCGGCCCAGCCCTGGGCCCCAAGCGTCGAATTCGGCCTGGCCGCATGTCGAGGCGATTATCCGGACCGCACTGGCCAAAGATCCGTCAGGTGCCTCACGCATCCGGAGAGCAGTGGCACTGCTCTTTCACGCTGACGCGGCAGGCTCCCCGATCGATGAGCCAGATCTCCTCGCCCGGGCCAACGATCTCATTGACACGCTCGCCCCTCGTGGCATGGCCTTAACCCAATAAAACGCTCCTGCAGAAAATCGCCCAATATTCCTCCTGGCGAATTTTCGTCATTCGAAGGCTCTCATGGAAATCCCAGATCACGATCAGAACAAGCTCGAGGGCTACGCCCGAAACCTCGAGGCCACCGGCGAGTTCAAGGTTCTCCGCCGGATCGACCCATTCTCGCTTTCCTTTCCGTGTCCTCCAGGACCGGATCAGGAGCAAAATCCCGTCAGGGGCGTGATCCTGGACGTCGAAACCACCGGGCTCAACCCGGCCTCAGATGAGGTGATTGAACTCGCAATGATCCCGTTTACCGCGAGTTCCACCGGGCATGTGATCGAGGTCGAGCGGCCGATCAGCCTCCTGCGAGAGCCTTCCGCCCCCATTCCGGAGCGCATTACCCGTCTCACCGGCATCACGTCCGAGATGGTGATGGGAAAAACGATCGATCAGGACTACGTCGGGTCGATCATCGCCGACACCGATCTCGTCATCGCCCACGTAGCCCGGTTCGACCGGTCTTTCGCCGAACTCCTGCACCCGGACTTTGCGAACAAGCCCTGGGCCTGCTCCCAGTCGCAGGTTCCCTGGGAGAAAAACGGCTTCGACAGCACCAAGCTAACCTCCCTCGCGCACGCTCTTGGCTGGTTCTACGGCGCTCACAGGGCTCTCGACGATTGCGCTGCGACCCTTAAGGTTCTGACCACAGATCTGCCGGAAACCGGGGGCACAGCTCTCTCTCATGTCCTGAAGGCGGCAACCACGGACATGATCCGCCTGTGGGCCGAAGGATCTCCGTACCATAAGAAGGATATTCTGCACGCCCGCCAATATCGCTGGAACGATGGAACCAACGGTCAACCCAAGGCGTGGTGGATCGAAATTCCCGCCGCCAGCCTGATGGAGGAGCTGGATTTTCTCCACCGTGATGTTTTCGGGCGCTTCGTTCAACTCCCATATAGAAGGATCACAGCACGGGACCGCTTTACCCTGAGGGCTTGAGCCTGTTGGAGCCGAGGCATCCGGATGGAATTTTTCGTCCAGGATTGAAATTCCCGAGCCGAGACAAATTCGGCGAAAAACTATGCGTGACTCTGCCGCATCTTTTTCGTAAAATCCGTTGCCGATAAAAAGGAAATCCGATGCCGTACAACGATCCGCCGGAAATTCTGGCTGCCGGTGTATTACTACAAGCCACAATTTGTTGGGTTGCCATTCGGTTTGGGGCGGCTTTCTGGTACACGCAACGTCACTTTATGACGATGAAGCCTCAGGACCGCGGTTTCCTATCGACCGGCAATCGAGCAGTAGACCGTTACCTCGTTATTTCCTCAATCGCCATTGGCGTCGCGACAGTGTTCATTGTAGCCCAAGTTGTCGCCAAGTCCTTCGCCCCATGGGCGGTCATTCCGGCATTTGGCCTCGTGGTTGGCACTGACGTCGGCCTTTTCCTCACCGTTGCCGGTCTCAAAGCCTACCATCACAGACTTGGAACCCTGTTTCCCTTCACAATGCTCTTCATTGGTAAGGGTCGGGCTGCAAAGCATCCGAAACTGATCGCAGCGGAATAGATCCCGGCGATTTTCCCACTCAAGACGTCCTTCAAGCCCCGTCAGTCGGTCGGGGCTTATTTTTTGCAGGATGGATCAGGCCCCGGAGAGACAAAAGCAATACCGATACCGTTTCACGGCCAAACCCCGGAATAACAATGACGGCAACCCTCTCCGCCTATGCCGATCTGCAGCAGCGCGAAACCACCTATCGCCTTTTGAGGCAGGCCCGACAGGCCCGCGACCTCTATCGAGCTGCCTGCAGGACAAACTGCGAACCGCTCAAGGCCTATCGTCGCGACGAGTTCCTCATGGCCCAAAGCGCAGCTGACTCCGCCCGCCGTGCCCTTTACGGGAATACGATTTGAGCCGAGAATGCTCCGCCATGTCTCGGAATCACCGCCGCTTTGCGGATCTCCCCTACCGCCTCAACCTGGTGGTGCGCGACTTCAGTCGGCGCTACAGCCATCGGGAGATCACGATTATGATGGCCCAGGCAGCCATCATCCTCTGGCTCGTCGCCGCGATCCTGACGGCGCTTTGATCAGTCCATATACTCTGTCCCAGAGGAACGCGTCTCGAGGCGCGGGCCCTGGTCGCTGTCAACCGTAAGGACATGCCCCACCATGACACAGCATTCACTCATCGGTCTTTCGCTCTCATCCTGCGTCAGGGATATCCTGGCCGGCCACGTGAGACTGGAACAGGTCGAGAAGATCATTGCCGGAACCACGGCTGAAACCGACGAGGACTGGGATCGGCTTGCCACCGCTTATGCCAGGAGCTTCTGGAGCTCCGATCCCACCAGGGCCCGGGAGATCGTCCGAGAGCTCGTCACCTCCGGCAGGGTCGAACAACCGCGTCTTGCCGGAGAGGCCTGCTATTCGATCTCGCAAGGATACTGGGTGTCGAGGGATCCTGGCACTATCGACGGCGTTCAACTCCTACCGGAGATGCCTGCCCGCTGTGAGATTTCGTAACACCCGCCAGCGCCTCCCGCTATGAAGCTCAAACCAACGATCGACATGTCGAAGCGCCGCCGGCCTATCGCCCCGCCCATCGGAGCCCCCTGGTCCCTGTTTCTCGACGATGAAAGGATGCCGAGGGACGACGATCCGAACTGGGTCATCGTCCGAAACGTCGACGCGGCGATCTCGGAGATTAAAGCCCGCGGCATGCCGCAGCGCGGCTCCCTCGACTTCGACCTCGGATACGGCCAGAAGACCGGATTGGATTTCGCGGTCTGGCTCGTCGAGTGGATGAAGGCCAATGGAATCGACCTCTGGGAACTTATGAACTTCACGGTCCATAGCCAGCACTCCAGCGGACGGATCGAGCTCCAACGCTACCTCGGCGACCAGCTGCGCGCGGGATCCTGACAGACTCCGTTCGCGAGGACCTACCCACTGCCAGGGACTTGGCCGCCCCCAAACCGATCCCGCTGAAGCGACCGATCGAGGATCATCCACCTATCGAAACTGACCGGGTGGCCCAAAAATGATGCGGCGCATTTGCTGAAATCCTCCACTGTTGGACGATGGCCGTGGCGGACTCACTCTCGTTTGACCTCTTGGATCCCCGGCAACCTGCGGAGGACGGCTTTGAGGATAAGGCCGCGAACCCGGAACGCTCTCCGGCTGAATTCTTAGATCGACAATGGGCGCCCGACATGCTGTTTCCGCCGGCAAGATCGCAGTCACGCAAGATCCTATGGCCAATGTGATCAAGCCTACATACGCATTTTCGACGATCGCTTCGAACATCGCTCGCGGAAATTGCCCAATGACGATATCCGTAAACATTACTGCACCGTCGTACTGCGCAGCATCTGTCGGACTTGCTTCACAGGGGCACAACTATCGTCCGGCAGAACCAGGAAGCTGAATGCGCCAAGAAGACCGAGGATTACACCAACCCAGGTCTTTCGTATAAACCAAATGATCGGGTTCTCGATTTCGTTCTCTTCATTGAGCTGGAAGCGCCCACTTCGCATGTATTGGCTTTCAAATATGACGATCAGTCAGGGCAGCGCTCGGCGAACAATGCACGGCATCAACACCTTAGCTATATAGATTTTCGAGCCCGGCAAAGCAACAAAATCTCCTTTAAATTTTTTGAACCGTCTCGATCAAGCCGATTTTTATCAAGAAAAAGCAAAGCACGATTGAGCCTTGACTTGCCCATACAAACTGTTGGAAACAGCGAAGCACATTATTCCTGCCGGAGCTTTTCAGTCGTGGACGACAAGTCTTTCAACACAGAATCCGTTGCCGCCGACCAACTCAAAGCGTTTATCGAAAGAATAGAGAGGCTAGAAGAGGAAAAGGCCGGAATATCTTCCGACATCAAGGATATATACTCGGAAGCAAAAGGCAATGGCTTTGATACAAAGGTTCTCAGGAAGATCATCAGTCTTCGTAAGCAAGACTACGCCGAACGCCAGGAACAAGAGGCGATCCTTGAGCTTTACTTGCAGGCGCTTGGCATGGCATAAATATTCCTAGCCGATTCCTCCTCCAGGTTGCGCCTCGAGGAAAACACCACTATACCCAAAAAGCCGATTCGAGGCCCGGCCGCCAAGCGACCGGGTTTTTTCGTGGCTGACTTTCTGAATCCCGGATCGCTGCATCCCGATTCGAACATTCATTTTCTTCAAACCCCTTTGAAAGCTGACCCAGATGGAAATTGCCCTGTCTGCGGTTCTACTGAACCGCCAGAATAACGCTCGCTCCGTAATCACCCATACGGTGACCGGACGCCCCCAGCATGTTGTTCAGATCTCGCGCGCCTTCGATGTCGATGGCGCGATCAAGCGCGCTGTCGAAACCGAAGACGCAGTGCCGCTGTGCGATAGCACAACGCGTTCCGTCCTCATGGACAAGGAAGACGATTGCGGCCTGATCAACGGATACGGGGTCTCCGCCTTCGTTCTCGATCGGATCCACGATTTCCGCCAGGCGATTCGAACCTCGCTCGACGAACATCGCATCGACGCGATCACACTCAAGATTGTCTGAGAACCGGGAGCCGCTTTCGAACATCTTGCAGAGTGAAAGCGGCTCCGCCCCGGCTATCCCTGGCGAGGCAGTACCTTCGAGCTGGCAACGAGACGCTCGCAATCGCGATCATGAATTTTTGCCCTGTCCGGCAAGCACCCTCTTGCACAAAGCGCGCGGTTTCTGAATGAATGCATTCCAGGCCATCGATTCGGCCTGTTTGCGTAACCGAAGACCAACCACAAGAAGCCAGAC
>Ga0182742_1003203_pt1 | contig 16508 bp, 16 predicted proteins | sample eDN5th37CBELigMG_FD_128880 | JGI IMG/M metagenome (GOLD analysis project Ga0182742, IMG submission 128880) | Enriched Miracle-Growth compost microbial communities from Emeryville, California, USA - eDNA 5th pass 37_C BE-Lig MG (version 2)... ...
CCCGGCTTCACCGCCAGACGCCAGAAGACCAGACTGCCGCCGGATTCGATGGCGGCGCGGACATGATCCTCCTCCCCCGTTGAGACGCCGCCGGAGGTCAGCAGCAGGTCATGCGCCCCGGCCGCCGCCCGCAGCGCTGCCGCCGTCGCCTCCGGCCGGTCGGGCAGGATGCCGAGGTCGCTCGCCACCACCGGCAGGCCGGCGAGAAGGGCCAGCAGGGTGAAGCGGTTGCTGTCATAGGTCTGGGCCGGGCCGAGTGCCGTGCCGGGGGACGCCAACTCGTCCCCCGTGGAAAAGACGCCAACCCTGACCCTGGGCGCCACCGACAGGCCGGCCAAGCCGAGCGCGGCGGCCAGGCCGATCTCCGGCGCCCGCAGCCGCCTTCCGGCGGGCAAGGCCACGGCGCCCTGGGCCACATCCTCCCCCGCCGGGCGGGCATTGGCGCCGGGCTTCAGGCCGGGGGGAACGAGGACCGTCCCGCCTTCCAGCCGCGCATCCTCCTGCATCAGCACGGTATCGGCGCCGGGCGGCATCGGGGCGCCGGTGAAGATGCGCACCGCCTCGCCGGGGCCGAGCGCCGCCGCGCCCGCCTGCCCCGCCGCCACGCGCCCGGAGAGGCGCAGCGGAGTGGGCGCATCCGTGGTCAGATCGGCATGGCGGAAGGCATAGCCATCCACCGCCGAATTGAAGAAGGGCGGCAGCGGCAACGGCGCGACCAGATCCCGCGCCAGGACCCGGCCGATGGCGGCATGCAGCGGCACCGGCTCCTCGCCCCCGAGCGGCGGGACGCGGGCGAAGATGAGTTCCTGCGCCGTCTCCACCGGAAGCAGAGGCCCGCCGAAGGCGAAGCAGTCATCGGATAGCTGCGCCATGCTCGACCTCCTGGCGGAAGGCGGCGATGTCCACCGCCTGCCGCAGCACCAGATCGGCGATCGCCTCGATATCGTCCAGGGGGATCCAGGGCAGGTCGCCGGGCGGCCGGATGTCGCTGGTCACGGCGACGATCGCCGGATCCTCCGGATGCAGCCAAGGCTTGCCATTGGCGGCCCTGTGGATCTCCAGCTTCGGGTGGGGGTCGCGCTTGAACCCTTCCACGATCACCAGATCCACGGGGGAGAGGCGGGAGAGGAGGAAGCGCAGGTCAGGCTCCTTCTCTCCTCGCAACTCCGTCATCAGCGCCCAGCGCCTGGCGGAGCTGACCAGCACCTGCCGCGCCCCGGCCTGCCGGTGCTCGTAGGAATCCTTACCCGGCTGGTCCACGTCGAAATTGTGGTGGGCGTGCTTGACGGTGGAAACAGTGATCCCCCGCCCGGTCAGGCAGGGGATCAGCTTCTTGAGGAGCGTGGTCTTGCCGGCCCCGCTCCAGCCGGCGAGGCCGATCAGGCGCATGGGAACCACCTCCTGGCCGCCCGGTTCAGACCTCCGGGCCTTGCCCTCCGGTCGCCGGACGGCTTGCCTAGTCCGCGCCTGCCGCCTTGATGCCTGGAGGCGGCGCAACCGCCCCCCGCGCCTTGGCAGTTTCTTCTTCTACCCACAGGCTGTGGTGCTCCCTCGCCCAATTGTAGTCCACCCGCCCGGTCGTCATGGCGTCCAGGGCGCCCTCCATGCCGAGCGTGCCGATATAGATATGCGCCAGCATGGCAGCGATCATCAGCATCGCCAGCACGCCATGCACCATATGCGATAGCTGCTGCCCGGCAATGTCGGTGACCGAGAAGGGGAAGAGCAGCACATAGCCCGAGGCGGCAACGATCCCGCCGCCCAGCACCGTGATCCAGAAGATCAGCTTCTGCCCGGCATTGAACCGCCCTGCCGCCGGATGCCCGCCGGTGAAGAAGCCGCCCCCCGCCTTCAGCCAGGCGAGGTCCAGCCGGTTCGGGATGTTGTCCTTCACCCAGAGCAGCAGCATCACCACCAGGCCAAGCGTGAAGGGGAAGGCCAGGTAGTTATGCGCCACCTTGCCCCAGAGGCTGAGGGTGGTGAAGGCCTCTGGCCCAATCAGCGGCAACAGCAGGTAGCGGCCGAAGGTCAGGTTCAGGCCGGAGAGGGCCAGGATGATGAAGCTGCTGGCCACCATCCAGTGATTGGCTCGCTCCAGCAGGTTGAAGCGCAACACGGTGCGGCCGGACCAGCCGGAGGCAATCCGGACGCGACCCTTGATGGCATAGAACAGCACCACGATGCCGAGCATCCCAAGCACCGCGATGCCGCCGGTCCAGGCCAGGGTCCGGTTGTGGAATTGCCGCCACTCCCGCCCCTCCGGCTGGATCAGGCTGGCCGCCTTCTGGTCCGGGATGGAGACCCGGCCCTCGATGCGGCCGCCCTGGAGGGCACGCTGCAACTCCATCTCCTCGGCCGAAATCTGGCCGCGCGCAGGGGCCTGGGTCTGAGCCTGGGCGGCGACGCCACCTGCCGAGAGCATCAGCGCCAACAGCGCCACGATGAGACGCTTGGTCATGTCCCTCTCCTGCCAGCGGTCCTAGACCGTCACCGTTTCGCGGTAGGCCGTGCGCCAGCCCCAGGCACCGGAGCCATAGCCGCGGCGCTGGACGCGCTCCTTGTAGATGCTGGCGATGATCTCGCCATCGCCGGCCAGCAGCGCCTTGGTGCTGCACATCTCGGCGCAGAGCGGCAGCTTGCCCTCGGCCAGGCGGTTGGCGCCGTACTGGGCGTATTCCACTGCCGTGTTGTCCTGCTGCGGGCCACCGGCGCAGTAGGTGCATTTATCCATCTTGCCGCGGCCGCCGAAATTGCCGACGCGCGGATATTGCGGCGCCCCGAAGGGGCAGGCGTAGAAGCAATAGCCGCAGCCGATGCACAGGTCCTTGTCGTGCAGCACCACCGCATCCGCGGTGGTGTAGAAGCAGGACACCGGACACACCGCCGCGCAGGGCGCGTCGGTGCAGTGCATGCAGGCCATGGAGATCGAGCGCTCCCCCGGCTTGCCGTCGTTGATGGTGACGACGCGCCGGCGGTTGATGCCCCAGGGGACATCGTTCTCGTTCTTGCAGGCGGTGACGCAGGCGTTGCACTCGATGCAGCGGTCCGCGTCGCAGAGGAACTTCATCCGGGCCATGATCTGGTCTCTCCCCCCTTACGCCGCGCGGATCTGGCACAGCGTGACCTTCGTCTCCTGCATGAAGGTCACCGGGTCATAGCCATAGGTGGTCACGATATTCGCGCTCTCGCCCAGCACGATCGGATCGGTGCCGGCCGGATAGCGCTTGCGCAGATCCTCGTTCATCAGCCAGCCACCGAAATGGAAGGGCATGAAGGCGACGCCCTTGCCGACACGCTCCGTCACCAGCGCCTTCACGCGGCAGGCGCGGCCCTGCGGCATCTCCGGCCCGTTCACCATCACCCACTGGCCGTCCTGGATGCCGCGCTCGGCGGCATCAGCCGGGTTGATCTCGATGAACATGTCCTGCTGCAGCTCGGCGAGCCACTTGTTGGAGCGCGTCTCCTCGCCTCCGCCCTCGTATTCCACGAGGCGCCCGGTGGTGAGGACAATCGGGAAGTCCTTCCCCACCGTGTTCGACCGTGCCTGCACGCTCTGCCCCAGATGCGGCATGCGGAAGCCACGCCGGTCCGGCAGCGTGGGGTATTGCGCGATCAGGTCGGTGCGCGGTGTGTAGATCGGCTCCCGGTGCACCGGCACGGGGTCGGGCAGGTTCCAGCAATTGGCCCGCGCCTTGCCGTTGCCATAGGGCAGGCAACCATGCTCCATCGCCACGCGGATGATGCCGCCGGAGAGGTCGGTGGCCCAGCTCGCGCGGTCAATGTTGTTGCCGAAATGCTTCTCCAGGCTGGCCTTCTCCGCCGCGGTCAGCTCGTCGAACCAGCCGAGGCGTTTCAGCACCGCCACGGTGAATTCGGGATAGCCGTCCTGGATCTCGGAGCCCTTGGAGTAGCTGCCCTCGGCCAGCAGGGTCTGGCCGTTCCGCTCCACGCCGAAGCGGGCGCGGAAGGTGCCGCCGCCCTCCTTCACATGCAGGTTGGTGTTGTAGAGGGTGTGGGTGCCGGGATGCCGGATCGCCGGCGTGCCCCAGCAGGGCCAGGGCAGGCCGTAGAAATCGCCCTGGATCTCGGCCGGCGCATCCGGCTTCGCGCGCAGCGTCACCAGGTCGAATTTGTCCTGGTGCTGCATGTGCAGCTTCAGCCGCTCCGGCGACTGGCCGCTGTAGCCGGTGCTCAGGCCGCCGAGGTTGATTTCCCGCAGCAGGCTCTCGGCTACCGGCTCCTGGCCGCGGACCTCGATGTTCTTGAACATCTCGGCCTGGAAGCGGATCGGCATGTTCCGCTTCTCCGCCGCCTTGTCCAACGCCCCGGCCAGCCGGTACAGCACCTCATAGTCGGTCTTCGACTCGAAGATCGGATCGACGATCTTGCTGCCCCATTGCAGCGAGCGGTTGGAAGCGGTGCGGCTGCCGGAGCACTCGAACTGCGTGCAGATCGGCAGCAGATAGGTGTTCTCCTTCCGCTCCGCCAGCACCGCGAAGGTGGTGGGGTGCGGGTCGGCGACCACCAGCAGGTCCAGCTTCTCCAGCCCTTTCACCGCCTCCGGCATGCGGGTGACGGTGTTGCCCCCATGGCCGAAGACGATCATGCCCTTCAGGCTGTCGCGCTGCTGGAGGTAGTTCTCGTCCCCCTCCTTGCGCTTGCCCTGGCCGGGGAGATGCACCGCGTCGAAATAGCGCGTGGTCGGGATGCCGGGCACGCCCATCATCTGCGGCGTGTCGAAGCGCGCCGCCATGCTCTCATAGGAGACATCCCAGACCCGGCACCAGTGGCGCCAGGCATTCTCGTCCAGCCCGTAATAGAAGGGCAGTGTCACCACATCCAGGCCAACATCGGTCGCGCCCTGCACGTTGCAGTGGCCGCGGAAGATGTTGGCGCCGTTGCCGTTGCCCCCGACATTGCCGGTGGCCAGCAGCAGGATGCAGAAGGCGCGGACATTGGCGGTGCCGACGGTGTGCTGGGTGGCGCCCATGCACCAGATCAAGGTCGACGGCTTCTGGGTGGCGAACATCTCCGCCACGCGCTTCAGCTGCGCGCCAGGGATGCCGGTGACGCGCTCAACCTCCTGCGGGTTCCACTTCTCCACCTCCTTGCGGACCTCGTCCATGCCGTAGACCCGCTGGCGGATGAATTCCTTGTCCTCCCAGCCATTCTGGAAGATGTGCCACAGCATCCCCCAGATGATCGGGATGTCGGTGCCCGGCCGCATCCGCACATATTCCGTGGCATGCGCCGCGGTGCGGGTGAAGCGCGGGTCGATGACGATCAGGTTTGCCTTGTTGATCTCCTTGCCGCTCAGCAGGTGCTGCAGGGAGACGGGATGCGCTTCCGCCGGGTTGCCGCCCATGATGAGCATGGTGCGGCTGTTGCGGATGTCATTGTAGCTGTTCGTCATCGCGCCGTAGCCCCAGGTGTTCGCGACACCCGCTACGGTCGTGGAGTGGCAGATACGCGCCTGATGGTCGATGTTGTTCGTGCCCCAGAAGGCGCCGAACTTGCGATAGAGGTAGGCCCCCTCATTCGACATCTTGGCGCTGCCGAGCCAGAAGACCGAATCCGGCCCCGAAGCCTGGCGGATCGCCATCAGCTTGTCGGCAATCTCTTCCAGCGCCTGGTCCCAGCTCGTGCGCTGCCACTGCCCGTTGACCAGCTTCATCGGGTATTTCAGGCGGCGGTCGCCATGCACCAGCTCGCGCACGCTGGCGCCCTTGGCGCAATGCGTGCCGCGATTGATGGGCGAATCCCAGCTCGGCTCCTGCCCTACCCAGACGCCGTTCTGCACTTCCGCCGTCACGGTGCAGCCAACCGAGCAATGGGTGCAGATGTTCTTGATGCGCTGCACCGGCTGCGCATGGTCAATCACGCCCGCGGCGCCCTCCGCCGCCCGCGCCCGTCCCGCACCCACCGTGCCGAGCGCGGCAAGCCCCGCGCCGCCGAGCCCGGCCTGGCGCAGGAAGCTGCGGCGATCCAGCCCGCCGGCGGAGAGTCCCTGATAGGCGGAGGCAAGGCGCTGCTTCGCGGCGCGGCCATCCGATCGCTTGATCAGCATCGCGGCATCCCCCCGGATGTCTTACTGCTCGTAGCGGTTGGTACGGTAATAGGCCTTGATGTGATCGCTCTCCCGGTAACGGGCGGCGATGCGCTGGCCCTCATTCTCCTTGCGCGCCTGGCCGGCGGGCACGGTATCGCTGCGCTGCGCCGCGGCCGGTGCCGCGGCGGCGGCGGCCGTGCCTGCGGCCAGCCCCAAGGCGCGCAGGAAGCCGCGCCGTTCCGCCACTTTGCCTTCGCTGCCTTTGGTCATGGCAAGCCTCCGCTTCGGAATTGCGATCATGGCGGCAGCTCCGCCGCCGCCAGTTCGATCTCGATCGCCGTCCGGCCGAGCGCGCCCACCGCGCGGTAGAAGCGCGCGGTGGAGGCCCCTTCCAGATCGGCGAAGAAGCGCCCTGCCCAGGGGCGCATATGCCGGGCGAAGAAGGCGCCGGCCTCCTCCGGTCCCGCGGCCGGGAAGCTGCCGGCGATCAGGCCGGACAGCGTCTCGCATTCGAAGGCGATGTGGTCCTCGGGCTCCGGCACACCCGGCGCGCGCTCCACGCCCAGCCGGCGCAGGTCGCCGCGAAGGTCGGCCAGCGGGCGCTCATGCAGGAAGCCGGTCAGGTAGTAGGAGGCATAAGGCAGCAGCTCGCCCCGGCCGACGCCGATGAACAGCTCGAAGAATTCACGCTCCAGCGCGGCGGGCTGCGCTTCCGCGGCCGCCCGCGCCAGCCCGGCAATGCCACGGCCGAGCGGCGTGTCGTCGCCCTGCAGCGCCGCAAGCCGCGCCAGAAGTTCGATATCGGGCGGCGCCGCGAGCAAGCGGCCGAGCAGCGCGAACAGCCGTGCGCGCTCTGCGTCCAGCCCCTCCATCATCGCCGCTTCCTCCCGGCCTGCCCTCGCTTCCGGATGGTCGGTGCGTCAGGTCTCGGCAAGATCAAAACGTATTGGTAGCAGGGCCAGAACCAGAACCGCAAGCCAACATTCCGAACGGAAGATTGAAGGTCAGGACGGCACCGCACCGCCATGCCGGCGCCGCGGAACCACCGGTTGCGGCGTATCGGACGGCGACGGTTGTTCCGCAAGTGGAGGCGGGGCGGGATCGGCAAGCTTCGGCGGATCCTCCGCCGGGACGGGGGATTCCGGGGGAGGGATGGGTTCGGCAGGCACCGCCGGTTCCGGCGCCTCCCCGGCCGGCTTCTCTTCCTCCAGCAATCCCATGGCCTGGGCCAGCAGGCGCTTCGCATCGCCGCCGAGGCTGAGCGCGAAGCCCGGCACCCCATCCGGCGCATTGAAGTCCCAGGCATAGTCGGCAGGCCCGACATAGTCCCGGATCGCCGGGTCGAGCGTCCAGATCCGCCGCAGCGCCGCCTGGCGCAGCGCGGCCGGGACTTCCTTCCGCAGGAAGGCGGTGATGTCGCTGCCCGCGGTCAGGCTCTCGATCGGCGGCAGGCTCGCCGGGTCGAAGGCGGGCGGCTCCGGTTCCGGCGATTCGGCTGGCGGAGCAGGCGGCGCCTCGGGCGCTTCAGGCGCAGGTGCCGGATCGGGCTCGGCCGGCCGGCCCTCGGCGGCCTGCCGCTTGCGACGGGACCAGCGGGAGAGGAAGCCTTCCTCCCGGTCGCTCATCCCTGCTGCCCCTCCCCCGGCCGCCGGCGGCCCAGCGCCTCGGGGTTGGCGCGGTCGCGGCGGCGCTTGTGGAAGACTCGCTCGACATGGTGCTGCGCCACGAAGGCTTCGGTCGCGGCGCGCAGGCCGGGCGGCATGGGCAGGGATTCCAGCAGGTCGGCGCCACTATCGGCGTAGAGTTCCGCCTCTCCCGCATCCACGGTGACGGTGTGCAGCGCCATGCCGGGCGAGGACTCGCAGGGGCGCAGCACCACCCAGATGCGTGGCGGATCCGCCATCAGGTTATCGCGGTAATTCGGCGTATCCGTGGGGTAGAGCACGACCTCGGCATGGCCCGCCAGGAACAGGGTGCGCCCCTCCGCCTCGCGCAGCACGGTCCAGGCGGGCAGGTCGGGCGCCTCCTCCAGCACCTCCACCGCGCGCCAGGACCATTCAGCCCAGGGGGTCGAGCCGGGGCGGCGCTCGGCCAGGACGGCGACGGGGATGCGGATGGTGCCGGGGACTTCCAGCCTGCTCATGCGCCGGCCTCCTTCGGGATCAGCGGCAGGCCGGTGGCGAGGTTCTGCGGCTTGGCCCGCACCCGCTGCGCCGCATCCATGGCCAGCGCCAAATAGACCGGCCGCCCCCGGACCCGCGGCAGCACGCGCGCCGAATCGGCGAATTCCAGCACGCCGAGCCAGAGGATTCGCGCCAGCCGCTCCTGCCTCACCTTCTTGCCCTGCCAGAGATCATTGGCGATGGTCGTCGCCTCCGCATCCAGCCCGACATGCCAGGTCCAGTGCGCATCCTCGATTACCGGGACGGGACGGATGGAGACGCTCTCGCCGATGACATGGGCGATGAAGCGCTCCAGCGCCCGCGCCAGGCCGAGCTGGCCCGGCCGCCCCTCGGCGATGTCCAGCGCCAGGTCATGCGCGTCGGAACGTGCCACATAGCCGGGCGCAAGCGCTTCCGAGAGCACCTCCAGCTCCACCTCCCGCGGCTTCGCCCCGGCCTCGGTCAGCAGCCGGCCGAGATTGCCGAGATCGCCGTCGCCGGCGCGGGCATCCAGATACTCCTCATCCGCCAGCAGCAGGGCGCCGGGATGGATGGCGGCGCGCTGCGGGCGGAACAGGATCTCGGCAGCGCGCAGGGTGAAGGCGTCCCCCTCCCCTTCCATGGCGGCGCGGGTCACGAGATGCGTCAGCATCTGCAGGAAGAGCGGCGGGATGCCGGTGACCGAGCCGCGGAACAGCGAGAGCCAAGCCGCCTCCAGCGTCGGCTCCGCCGCCACGCGGTCGCGGAAGCCCAGGAAATGCTGCCAGTTCTCCCGCGCATCCGCATCCGCCAGGGCGGCAATGTCAGCCGGCGTCACCGGGCGCAGCGGATCGGCCAGCAGGGTGGTGTGCAAGGCCAGTTCCGCCGCGCAGGCTTCCTCCGGCGGCACAAGCTCCGGGCGGGCCAGGAAGGCACGCCAGAGATCAGGCGTGGCCACCAGCCGCCCCGCCTCGTCCCGGTCGCAGAGGGCATGGCCGGAGGCGACCCAGAAATCGCCGGGGATCAGCAATCCACTCATGCCTTCCCCCGGGCCAGGGCGGCGAGGTCCGGATGCTCCACCGGCTCCTCCTCCCCTTCCACCTCAACCAGGGTGAAGACCGGCAGCCTGCCCCCGGTCGGCGATTCGGCGCGGCGGTGCAGGGTGCGGAAGCGCTCGCGCACGGCGCCGTCCTCGATGCTGCGCGCCAGGGCCAGCACCGTCCCCGGCGGGTGGTCGCAGAGGGATTCGGCGAAACCGATCTCCTCCTCCGCCGCCGCGCGTGCCGCCGCTTCGTCCGGCGCGCCGTATTTGCGGCGGATATGTGCGGCCAGGGCCGTGACCGCTGCCTCGCGCTCCTCCGGTGTCGCCTCCGCCACCTCGACCAGGGTGGACCAGCCGAAACTGCCGATCCCAAGAAAGCCGGCACGGAATTCCTGGCGCCGCTTGCCGGTCAGCGCCGTGGGGTCCTCGTCCCAGAAGGCGAAGCCGCCGGGAACGGCCCATTCGCCAGGCTCGGCGGCGCGGGAGAACACCACGGTATCGGAAGGGTCGAGGCGGATAGTGCGGGGCAGTTTCACGCCAGCGCCTCCCGCAGGGAGCGGACCTGCCGCACTCCGTCCCGTTCCAGCACCAGATCGCCGCTGCCGGGGTCTATGCCGCGGCGGGTGCCGCTCCCGGCCTCGTCGGCGAGGCGGGCCAGATAGCGTTCCGCCACCCGGCGCGGGCCGCGCGCCTGCCATTCGTCCAGCCCGGCCATCAGGTGCCGCGCCCAGGCTTCGGTCAGCATGGCGGGGGTGACATCGGCAAAGCCCTCCTCCGCCAGGCAGGTGGTGCCGGGGTCGAGGCCGGGCTCATACCCCTGCGGGAAGGCGAGGCGCAGTTCCATCCCCACCACCAGCCAGTCGGGCACCGCATCCTCCGCCGTGCCGGGCGGGGCGGCGAGCCGCACCTCGCCGCAGGCGCCGAGATTCACCAGCAGCGTGCCCGGCCAGCGCAACTGGATCGGGACCTCCGGCGGGCCCAGCGCCGCCAGGGCATCCCCCAGCGCATTGGCCGCGGCGAGGAAGGCTAGCCGCGCCGGGGCGAGCGGCATCTCCGGCTCCAGCACCACCGCCGCCTCGGCCCGGCTATAGGCACGCACCCAGGCCAGGGTGCCAGCGCCCTGCTCCGGCGCCAGGGCCACGGCGCGGGCGAGCGCATCCCCGCCTTCCCGCAGCATCACCACGGGGGCGAAGACGCTCGGCAATTCGGGCAGGCCGGTGGTCACGGGTGGCGCCGCTCCCTCGCAAGGTCATGAATTCGGGCATATATGCAGGAAAGGCGCCGCTGCCCAGGCGGCGGCAGGAGCGGGGCCAGGTGGTCATGAGTCACGGCGACGGGCGTATCTGCCTCGTCTGCAGCTGCGAGGACACAATGCCGCTGGACGGCAAGGCGCTGGCACGCGGCTGCGCGCGGCAGGGCGCCGAGCTGCGCACGGCCGAGCAGCTCTGCCGCGCCCAGCTCGACCGTTTCCTCTCGGCGCTGGGCAAAGGCCGGCCCGTCACCGTCGCCTGCACCCAGGAAGCCCCCTTGTTCGGTCAGGAGGCCGAGGCGGCCGGGGCCGATGTCCCGCTTACCTTCGTCAATATCCGCGAACATGCCGGCTGGGCGAAGGAGGCGCGGCAGGCCGGGCCGAAGATGGCCGCGCTGCTGGCCGCAGCCGCCGTCCCGGCCGAGGCCACCCCGCTGGTGCCACTGAAGAGCGAGGGCATCACCCTGGTGCTCGGCCATGACGAAGCGGCGATCACGGCGGCGGAGCGGCTGAAGGACCGGCTCGACCTGACCGTGCTGCTGACCGGAAGGGAGCCGGTCACACCGCCCCGCAGCGCCGAATTCCCCATCCTGCGTGGCCGTGCCCGAAGCGCCACCGGCTGGCTTGGCAATTTCGAGGTGGTCGTGGATGGTTATGCCGCGCCCTCCCCTTCCTCCCGCGCGGAGTATCGCTGGGGGCCAGCGAAGGACGGGGCGCGCAGCCGCTGCGACATCATCCTGGACCTGACCGGCGGCACGCCGCTCTTCCCCACGGCGGAATTGCGCCAGGGCTATCTCCGCGCCGACCCGGCCGATGCCGCGGCGGTGGAGCGCGCGATCTTCCAGGCCGCCGAGCTGGTCGGCGAATTCGACAAGCCGCGCTTCGTCAATTTCGATGCCGGGCTCTGCGCACATAGCCGCAACAAGCGGACGGGCTGTACGCGCTGCCTCGATCTCTGCCCCACCGGCGCGATCACGCCAGGCAAGGACAGCGTGGTCATCACCGCCGAGATCTGCGCCGGCTGCGGCGCCTGTGCCGCAGTCTGCCCGACCGGCGCCGCCACCTATGCCCTGCCGCCGCCCGCCACCACCCTGAACCGCCTGCGCACCCTCCTGCTGGCCTATGCCGAGGCCGGCGGGCGCGATCCGGTGGTGCTGCTGCATGACGATGCGCAGGGGGAGCCGCTGCTGGATGCGCTTGCCCGCCATGGCGATGGCCTGCCCGCCCGCGTCCTGCCGCTGAAGGTGAACGAGGTCTCGCAGCTCGACCTGTCGGTGCTGGCCGCCGCCTTCGCCTGGGGCGCAGCCGGGCTGCGGGTGCTGATGCCGGCGCGCCGGAAGCACGGGACGGAGGGGCTGTTCCGCAACCTGGATTATGTTGGCGTGGCGCTGGACGGGCTTGGCCTGGCTGCCCCCCTGCCACGCGCGGCGGCGATCGAGACCGACGACCCCTTCGCGCTCGGCGAGGCGCTGGCCCCTGCCCTCGCCCTGCGCACGGGCTGGCAGCCGGACGGCTTCCTGCCGCTCGGCACGCCGCGGGAGGTGCTGCGGAGCGCGCTGCGTGGATTGCATGCGGCGGCCGGTTCCGCCGCACCGCAGGTCATTCCCATGCCGGAAAAGGCGCCCTTCGGCGAGGCGCATGTGGCGACGGCGGGCTGCACCCTCTGCCTCGCCTGCACCATGGTCTGCCCGACCGGCGCCTTCAGCGCCAATCCCGAGAAGCCGCAACTGCGCTTCCTGGAGGAAGCCTGCGTGCAATGCGGCCTCTGCGCCGCCACCTGCCCGGAGAAGGTCATCACCCTGCAGCCGCGGCTGAATTTCGCCGAAACCGCCGCGCAGCCCATGGTGGTGAAGGAGGAGGAGCCCTTCCTCTGCACCGGCTGCGGCAAGCCCTTCGGGACGCGCAGTTCCATCGAGCGGGTGAAGGCGAAGCTGACCGCCGGCGGTCACTGGATGTTCACCGACCCGAAGCGCCTCGCCGTGCTGGAGATGTGCGAGGACTGCCGCGTGGTGGCGGCGACGACGGGGGGTGTCGATCCCTATGCGGGCCCGGCGCGGCCGACGATCCGGACGACGGAGGACTATCTGACGGAGGCCGAAAAGGCGGAACAGGAATAGGGCCGCGCCGGCCTAGTGGCCCAGCAGGATCTCCCGCAGCACGACCGCGTCGTTATGCGCCTCGTCATGCGCCGAATAGACCAAGGTGATGGGGCCTTCCCGCGCCAGGGCGCGCAGATGCTCCAGCTCCTCCGGATGCTGGCGGATTTCGGTGGCATAGCGGCGGCGGAATTCCTCCCAGCGGGCCGGATCGTGCCCGAACCATTTCCGTAGTTCGGTGCTGGGGGCGATCTCCTTCGCCCATTCGTCGATCGCCGCCTCCTCCTTCCGGACCCCGCGCGGCCAGAGCCTGTCCACCAGAATGCGCCTGCCGTCCTCGGGGCTGGCGGCCTCATAGGCGCGTTTCAGCCGGACATTTCCCACGGGGATCTTCCTCATCGCCGATTCCCTCCCACTGATACATGGCCCCATCCCATCACCCCTTCCCTACACAGCCCCGCGCGGCGATGCTGCCCACCCACGAACCGGAGGAGGACGCAATGGCCGAGGAGAAGAACCTGCAGATCCTGCTGCGCCGCCGCCCGCAGGGCGCGCCGGTGCCGGAGGATTTCGAGATCGTCGAGACCCCCGTGCCGCAGCCGCAGGAAGGCGAGGTGCTGGTCCGCGCCCGCTGGCTCTCGCTGGACCCCTATATGCGCGGCCGCATGTCGGACGTGAAATCCTATGCCAAGCCGGTCGAGCTCGGCGCGGTGATGGAGGGCCAGACGGCAGGTGAGGTCGTCGCCTCCCGCCACCCGGATTTCAAGCCGGGGGACACGGTGCTGGGTGGCTATGGGTGGCAGCGCTTCTCCTGCGTCACCCCGGCCAGGCTGTTCAAGATCGACCCGCAGGAGGCGCCGCTTTCGGCCTCGCTCGGCGTACTCGGAATGCCGGGGCTGACGGCCTGGGTGGGGCTTGAGGATATCGGCCAGCCCAAGGCCGGGGAGACAGTGGTGGTTTCCGCCGCCTCCGGCGCGGTGGGTCAGGTGGTCGGGCAGATCGCCAAGATCAGGGGCTGCCGCGTGGTCGGCATCGCCGGCGGCAAGGCGAAATGCGACTTCGTGACGCAGGAACTGGGCTTCGATGCCTGCCTGGACCACCGTGGCGACCTGAATGCGCAGCTCGACGCCGCCTGCCCGCAGGGGATCGACGTCTACTGGGAGAATGTCGGCGGCGCGGTGCAGGCGGCGGTCTTCCCGCGCCTGAACGACTTCGCCCGCATGGTGATGTGCGGCATGATCGCGCAGTACAACGAGGCGCCGGGCGCCGATGCCAGCGGCGCGCCGCCCGGCCCCAATCTCGGCCCGGTGGTGCGCAAGCGGCTGCGCATCCAGGGCTTCATCGTCAGCGACACCGGCTGGCAGCGCTATCCGCAATTCCGCGCACAGATGCTCGGCTGGATGAAGGACGGCCGGATGAAGTGGCGGGAAGATGTGGTGGAGGGCCTGCGCAACGCTCCCACTGCCTTCATCGGCCTGCTGCAAGGCAAGAATTTCGGCAAGCTGGTAGTGAAGGTGGATTGAGGCGCCCGGTGACCGGAGGGCCGCGGGTCCCATTGAAGCTGCATTGCAGCTTCAATGGGGTCCCGTATGGCCCGAAGGTCTGAACCGGCCACCTCACAAATGGCGCGGCTATTCCGCCGCGACCTCCACCAGCACCAGTTCCGCATCCTGGGTGGCGGCGATCTCGATCGCCGCCTCATCGCGGATGGCGGCGCCGTCGCGGGTGCCGACCGGGACGCCGTTCACCGTGACGGCGCCCCTGGCCGGCACCAGATAGGCGGCACGGCCGGGGGCGAGCGGCAGGGTCAGCCTCTGGCCGGGCTTCAGCGTTGCCGCCATCACCGCGCCGTCCACATTCAGCGGCAGCGCGCCCTTGCCGGCATCCTGCGGCCGGCCGGAGGCGAGCACCTCGAACCCTGCCTCGCGCCGCTCCTTCGGGAATTGCCTGCTGCCCCAATTGGGCTTGGCGCCGCGGCGATCCGGCAGGATCCAGATCTGGAAGAGACGGGTGGTTTCCGGCTCCAGATTGTACTCGCTGTGCACCACGCCGGTGCCGGCGGACATGATCTGCACATCGCCCGCCGCGGTGCGGCCCTCATTGCCCATGCTGTCGCGATGGGTGATGGCGCCGTCGCGGACATAGGTGATGATCTCCATGTCACGGTGCGGATGCGGGTCGAAGCCGGTGCCGGGCGCGATCTCGTCATCGTTCCAGACCCGGAGCCGCCCCCAGTTCATCCGGGCGGGGTCGTGGTAGTTGGCGAAGGAGAAGTGATGGCGGGCCTTGAGCCAGCCATGGTCGGCACCGCCGAGGGTGCTGAAGGGTCGGACATCGATCATAAGGCGCTCCGTAATCGAGGGGCCACGCGCGCGGGCCGTTCGGCCATCCAGATGGGGCCGGCCGCGCCGCTTGTCCCATAGCCGCCTCCCATCACCATCATTCATGCCGCTGTTCAAATAGCGGATCGTTCCGCGCCGCCGCCGCCGTTTCCTGTGATCGCCCGATCGTCGCGGCACGGTCCAGACTCCCGGCTGTGCGCGGCCCAAGGCGCACCGGGAGGCAAGGATGGCTATACAACCCCACAACGAGAAGGCGGCAGTCACCTGGGGTTCAGGCGGTGCCGACTACGATCTGGTCAGCGAGACCATCGCGGATTCCATCGAGCACGTCCTCAACCGGCTCGATATCCGGCCGGGAGAGCGCGTCCTCGACCTGGCCACCGGCACCGGCTGGACCGCGCGGCGGCTGGCGCAGAAGGGCGCCAAGGTCACCGGTGTGGACATTGGCACCGGGGTGATCGAGGCAGCCCGCCGCCTGGCGAAGCAGGCGAATCTCGAGATCGAATTCATGGTCGGGGATGCGGAGCAACTCGACTTCCCCGCCGGCAGCTTCGACGTCATTACCTCGACCTGCGGCGTGATGTTCGCCAGCCGCCCGGAGGCGGTGGCGAGTGAGCTGGCGCGGGTGTGCCGCCAGGGCGGCCGGATCGGCCTCACCACCTGGCCGCCACAGGGCGCCATCGCCGACATGTTCCAGATGATGCGGCCCTATATGCCGGCGCCGCCGAACCCGGCACCGCCCTCCCCCTTCGAGTGGGGGCACGAGGAGCGCGTGCGGGAGCTGCTCGGCAACGCCTTCGACCTGCAATTCGAGACGGGCACCACGGTATTGCGGCTGCCCTCCGGCGAGGCGGTGTGGAAGGTCTTCAGCCAGGGCTACGGGCCGACCAAGACGCTGCACCAGGCCACGGACCGCAAGGAGGAGCTGCGCCGCGACTTCATCGCCTTCCATGAGGCCCACCGCACGCCGATGGGCATCGCAATGCCGCGCGACTACCTCGTCGTCATCGGCACCCGCCGCTGAACGACCGGGACGAGCGCGGCAGGAGAAGCCGGAAGGGAAGCCCGGGCGTGCCGCTGCAGGCGGCATGCTCCGGGTCCATTGCCGGCTCGGCATCCGGCAGGCCGCCATCGGCGCGCCGCCAGCGGAAGCCGATGGAGCTGCGGAACTCGCCGTCTCCGCCGGGCGAATGTTGTCCGGCGGCCAGCCGCACCACAGCGCCGTAACGCAATCCGGCAGATGCGCCGCGGCCGGCCGGACCAGGTCCTACCGGCACATGAGCACCGGCATGTCGCTGTTCTCCAGCACATGCCGGGTCACGCCGCCCAGGATCAACTGCCGCAGCCGGGAATGGCTGTAGGCGCCCATGCAGAGCAGGTCGGCGTTGAAATCCCGCGCCGCACCCAGCAGCCCGGCGCCGACATCCTTGGTCAGCGGCTTGAAGAGCTGGGTCTCGGCCTCGATCTCATGCCAGCGCAGATAGGCACGGATACCCTCCACCGGCGGGCCGCGGCGCTGATATTCGTCGGCATAGAGGATGCGGACGGCATTCGCCCGGTGCAGCCAGGGCAGCGAGGCTGCCACCGCC